>Ga0208407_1000366_pt1 | contig 21265 bp, 20 predicted proteins | sample ETNtaG_9_FD_185775 | JGI IMG/M metagenome (GOLD analysis project Ga0208407, IMG submission 185775) | Marine microbial and viral communities from oxygen minimum zone, Eastern Pacific Ocean - ETNP201406SV69 (SPAdes) (version 2) | ecosystem: Environmental > Aquatic > Marine > Oceanic ...
AGCTTGGGGTAATTTAGCCAGAAAAATGGCTCATGAAATTAAGAATCCACTCACTCCAATTCAATTAACTATTGATAGATTAAAGAATAAATATTCAACTCAACTTGAAAAAACTGATAAAGAAAATTTTGAGGAAAATTTAAAAATTATCAATAATCAAATTAAACAAATTGAAAAATTAGTTAATGAATTTTCTGATTTTGCAAGAATGCCAAAACCAATATTTAAAAAAAATGATTTAATAATTTTGATTAAAGATAATATCAATTTATTGAGTGAATTGGATAAATCTATTAACATTAGTTTGAAAAATAATATTGAAAAAATAATTTTTAATAGTGATAGAGAACAGTTAAGTAGAGTTTTTTTTAATTTGATAAAGAATTCTATAGAAAGTATTCAAGAAAAATCAGAAAAACTGAGCAATTTTAACAAAAATATAGCTATTGAACTTAATAATAGTGATAATCATATAAGTCTAATTATTAATGATACAGGTGTTGGATTTAAAAATTTAAACACAAAGGTTAAAGATATTTTAAATCCGTATTTTACAACCAAAAAAAAAGGTACTGGTTTGGGACTATCAATAGTTAATAAAATTATTAATGATCATGGTGGCAATATTGAATTCATTTCAAAAGATGAAGGAGCAAAAATAAAAATTCTATTTAAAAAATAATGAGAGCTGAAATTTTAATTGTAGATGATAATACTGATATTAGAAATATTATTAATGAATTGATTATTGATGCTGGTTATAAAACAAGAATTGCCGCTAACTATAACCAAGCACTAACAGAAATTGATAGGAAATTACCAGATGTCGCTATCCTCGATGTAAAATTGGATAAAGGAGATAATGATGGTATAGAACTTTTATCACATATAAAAACAAAAAATAAAGACGTACCTGTTATAATAATTTCTGGTCATGCAAACATTGAAATGGCTATAAAATCTCTGCAACATGGTGCTTTTGAATTTATTGAAAAACCTTTTGATCAAGAAAGATTATTAAATTTTGTCAGTCGTGCTGTTGAAAATTATGATTTAAAGAAACAGAACAAAGAATATGAAAATAAATTATTTTCTTCTTATGACATAATTGGTGACAGTAAAAATACAATTAATATTATTGAGCAAATAAAAAAGATTTCGTTAACAGAAAGTAGAGTTCTTATAAATGGACCGTCTGGTTCTGGTAAAGAATTAGTAGCGAGAAAAATACATAAAAAATCTTCACGAAGCAAAAATTCATTCGTAATATTAAATGGAGCGTTATTAGACTCAAAAAAATATGAACTAGAATTATTTGGTGAGGAAAAAGATAATGGTTCGATATCATACGGCGCTCTTGAAAAAGCAAATAAAGGAACTCTTCTTATTGATCAAATTTCTGAAATTCCACTAGATATTCAGTCAAAAATTTTGAGAGTCTTAACTGACCAAAAGTTTAAAAGAATTAATGGTAATAATGATATTCGTGTTGATGTGAGATTAATTTGTTCATCTAGCAAAGATCTAAAAAAAGAAATTCAATTGGGAAATTTTAGGGATGATTTATTTCATAGAATAAATGTTTTTGAAATAAATATAGAGTCTTTGAGTCAAAGAATTTCAGATATCCCACTTTTAATAAAATATTTCTCAAAAAAAATATCTGAAAATTATAATATTAAAGAATTAGAAATTGATGAAAACAATAGTTATATCTTAAATCACAATTGGAAAGGAAATGTTAGAGAGTTAAGAAATTTAATTGAAAGGATTGCTATTTTGCAACCTGATACGAAAGATAAGATTTCGAATATTATTAAAGAGTCACTAAAAAGTGATAATTTTAATGATCAAATTACTGAAAATAACCTATCTGTGCCATTAAAAGAGGCTAGAGAAAAGTTTGAAAAAGAGTATTTAACTATCCAATTAAAAAAATTTAATGGAAATATTTCAAAAACAGCAAACTTTGTTGGCATGGAAAGAAGTGCTCTACATAGAAAATTAAAAGGCTTAGGAATTAAAGAATTTAATTAAAATGAATATAATTATTTGTGGAGCAGGTAGAGTAGGTTTCACTATAGCCAAACAGCTAAGTGAACAAGGTCACTCTATAACTGTTATAGATCAATCTAGTGAAGATATTCAAAAGATAGATGACTCGTTAGATGTTAAAGCAATTGTTGGTAAAGCTACATATCCATCTATTCTTGAAAAAGCTAACGCTTCAGAAACTGATATGATTATTGCAGTTACCAGAAATGATGAAATTAATATGCTTATATGTCAAATTGCTTACACAGCATTTAAAATACCAAAAAAAATAGCGAGAATTAGATCACAAAATTATTTAGATCTAAAATTTAAAAAGTTATATAATAAAGATAATTTACCAATTGATGTAATTATTTCTCCGGAGTTAGAAATAGCTAAATCAATTCAAAGAAAATTAGAAGCACCCGGTGCATTGGATAGTGTTCCTTTTGCAGATAATAAAATTAGGTTATTAGAAATTTTGATTAATGAAAATTGTAATCTAATTAATATTAAGCTTAATGAACTAACAAAAAAACACCCAAATCTTGATGCGAATATAATTGGTTTAATTAGAGGTGATAAATTTTTAATTCCAAAAAAAAATGACGATATTCAAAAAGATGATAAAATTTATGTCATTATAAATTCTTCACAAATGTCTCAAACATTAGAAGCGTTTGGACATAATGAAAAAGTATCTAAAAAAATATTAATTGTAGGCGGGGGTAATATTGGATTTAATCTTGCTAAAAATCTTGAGGAAAGTTCAGATTCCACAAGAGTAAAGATTGTTGAAAAAAATAAAGATCGTGCTGAATTCTTGGCAAATGAACTAAATAATACAATAGTTATTAACGGCGATGGTTTAGATGAGGAAGTTTTAATTGAAGCTAATTTAGAAGAAGTAGAAACTGTACTTGCTCTTACTAATGATGATGAGGATAATTTAATGGTAAGTGTACTTGTTGAAAAATTCGCAAAAGACGATAAGAAAATTGACGATAAAAGAACGATGGCTTTAATAAATAAACCAAATTATTCATTATTACAAAATTCTTTAAAGATTGATGATTTGATTGACCCTAGAATGAATACAGTTTCAAGTATTTTAAAACATATTCATAAAGGCACAATTGAAACAGCTTACACTATACTTAATGGCGAATACGAAGTTATTGAAGCTGAAATTATAGAGACATCAGAATTAATTAATAAAGAGTTGAAAAATTCTAATTTACCTGAAGAAATTAGAATAGGAGCAGTTTTGAGAGATGAAAAAGTAGTTATACCCAGATCAAATTTTGTATTTAAAAAAGATGATAGAGTTGTTTTTTTGGCTAAAAAAGACTCTATTTCAGTAGTAGAAAATATATTTAGAATAAGTTCGATATAATTATAAATGTCTCTATTTAGAGTAAAATATCTTAGTTTTTTTTTTATTTTAGTATCCGTCTTTTCTTTTTTTAATATTATTTATTCGTATTATTTTAATTTATATTTAAACCTTAACACTTATTATTTTAGTTTATTTTCTTCATTAATTATTGGTTTATTATTTTATAAGATTAAAGAAATTAATAGAAAACCAACTATATTTGAAAAAATTTTAACTGTTTTCTTAGGTTATTTTTTAATTCCGATTATTTTATCATTGCCATTTTATTTTAGTATTTATAATTTAACTTTTTTAAATTCAATATTTGAGTCAGTTTCTGGATTTACTTCTACAGGTTTTACTATATTTGATAATATTAAACATATTGATCAAGGTTTGATTTTATGGAGATCTTCTATTCAATGGATTGGAGGCCTATATTTTTTATTTTCAATTATTTTTTTAATAGATATTTATGATGATAGTTTGAAAAAATCGCTTACAAATTTTTTATCATTTAATAGTAGCGAAGTATTAAAACAGACAGTTAAGATTTTTATTTTATATTCAGGATTAACAATATCAATTTTTTTAATCTTAAATATTTTTGGCATAAGATCTTTTAACTCTCTTAATTTATCGATGACAATAATTTCATCAGGTGGCTTTTTACCATCTAATGAACTTTCATCAATTTTAATTAATCAAACTCAAATAATTGTTTTTTCATTATTAATGTTAGTTTCTTTTTTTAGTATTTTTTTTATTTATAATTTAATTTTTTTGAGAAATAAAAATCTTAATTTTTTTTATGAAGATATTCATTTATTTCTATATTTAATATTTATTGTAACAATTTTTTTTATTTTTTTTAGCTATGATACTGATTTTACTTATAACTTTTTATCTCTAGTAAGTAGTATATCTAATATTGGCATCTCCTTACAAATTAACCAAACAAAGTTGAGTTTTATTTATCTAATCTTGGTAATAATTGGAGGTTCATTTTTTTCAACAAGTTCTGGTTTAAGGTTTTTAAAAATTTATTCATTGACTAAATATTCGTTAAATCAGATTTTATCTTTTAGTAAACCCAATAACGTTTTTATGAATAAATTAATATTTTCTAAAATTATTTTTGATTTTAAAGAAATTAATAAATATTTCTTAACAATTATTATATTCATCTTTTCATTATTTATTTTGACATCCTTATTAAGTTTAAGTGATATTAATTTTGAAAACTCTTTTAAATTAGCAATACTAACTTTAATGAATACGGTAAATTCATCTGCCTATAATTTAAATGGCTTTGATTTTAATAATTTACATTTTTTTACTAAATATATTATTATATTTTTTATGATTATTGGAAGAGTTGAGCTCTTATCTATATTATTAATAGCTAAAAAATTTCTTTTTAAATATTAATTAAGTATTATATATATATCAGTGTTTATTTATTGCGCCCTTAGCTCAGCTGGATAGAGCATCGGTTTTCTAAACCGAGGGTCGCACGTTCGAGTCGTGCAGGGCGCGCCAACATCTAGATATACATATAAATTTTTTATTTACACAATATATAGTTAAAATAATTCAAAAAAGATCAATTTTACTTTGAACGAATATAGATAGTGGTAAAAGATGTAGGTTAATTCAAATTTAATTTGAATTATTTGTTAACAAATAAAATAACTATAAGGAAGATTATGTTTAAACATACTAAAAAATTGTTTGCTGTTCTTGCTGCTTTATCACTACTTTTTGTTTACGCGTGTGAGCCAGCTGGAAAAAAACAAACAAAGGGTGAATCAAAAACACTCAAACAAACTCAAAAGAAGGGTTTTGTAAGATGTGGAGTGTCTCAAGGTTTACCAGGATTTTCTAATGCTGATGCTTCGGGAAATTGGACTGGTGTTGACGTTGATGTTTGTAGAGCAGTAGCAGCTGCTGTACTAGGTGATTCAAATAAAGTTAAGTTTACACCATTAAGTGCTAAAGAAAGATTTACTGCTTTAACTTCTGGTGAGATTGACATCTTATCAAGAAACACAACTTGGACACTTTCAAGAGATGCTGATATTGGTTTAACTTTTGTTGGAGTAAACTTTTATGATGGTCAAGGTTTCATGGTTAGAAAAGATTCTGGAATTACATCAGTAAATGATTTCAGAGATGGTATTTCTGCATGTACAAACATTGGTACTACAACTGAGTTAAATATGAGAGACTTCTTTAATTCAAAAGGAATTTCTTATACTCCTGTAGCTTTCGAAAAAGCTGATGAAGTTGTTGCCGCTTATGATTCTGGAAGATGTGATACTTACACAACTGACAAATCTGGTTTAGCTGCACAAAGAACTAAAATGACTAGCCCAGACGATCATATGGTTTTACCTGAAACTATTTCAAAAGAACCATTAGGACCTGTTGTAAGACAAGGTGATTCAGTGTGGGAAGATATAGTTAGATGGTCATTAAACGTTATGATCGAAGCGGAAGAATACGGAGTTAATTCTTCAAATGCTGATTCTATGAAATCATCAGATAATCCTGCTGTAAAAAGACTAGTTGGTGCTGAGGGTGAATTAGGAGCTGCATTCGGTTTAGATAACGAATGGAGTTTGAGAATTATCAAACAAGTAGGAAACTACGGTGAAAGTTATGATAGAAATATAGCTGACACTGGAATTTTACCTGACAGAGGTCCAAACCAATTATGGACTAAAGGTGGAATTCTTTATGTACCACCTGCAAGATAATTTTTATCTTAAATGAATTAAAAAGGGCTAGATTTATCTAGCCCTTTTTTTATAGTATCTAACAAAATGAAATATAAAAAAATTCTTCCTCAAATAATAACTTTATTATTCATAGTGTTAATTTTTGGTTTTTTTGCCATGAATGCTCAAGTCAATATGGATAATAGAGGTATCGTATTCGGTTTTGGTTTTTTATACCAAGAGGCCTCGTTTGATATTCAGTTTTCTTTAATTGACTATGATGGCTCAAGATCATACGCACGAGCATATTTAGTTGGTTTGTTAAACACTCTACTTGTATCTTTTATAGGTATTGTATTGTGTACTATTTTGGGAATTATTGTAGGTATTGCTAGATTATCACCTAATTATTTAATAAAAAAAACAGCTAGTTTTTATATTGAATTTTTTAGAAATGTTCCTCTGTTATTGCAAATATTTTTTTGGTATTTTGCAGCCTTAAGAGCTTTACCAATGCCAGAAGATGCCCCGATGCTTCTTGGTTCATCCTTTATGACAATTAAAGGTTTTTATACAGTTGCACCTATTTGGAATAATTTTGATGTTTTTTTTGTTGCTCTAATTGTTGCTTTAATAATTATTTTCTTTTTCAATAAATTTGCGAAGAAAAAACAAGAAGAAGAAGGAAAACAATACCCTAAATTTTTAATATCATTAGGTATATTCATAATTGTACCAGCATTGACATTTATTATTGGAGGTGTTGATTTGTCTTGGAGTTTTCCAGAATTAAAACAATTAGCTAAAACATCCTTTACTTATGAAGGAGGATTAGGAATACCCCCTGAATTAATTGCATTAACTTTAGCTCTTACCCTATATACAGCAACTTTTATTGCAGAAAATGTTAGAGCAGGTATTCAAGGAGTTGGTAAAGGTCAAAAAGAGGCAGCAGCTTCAATAGGCTTGACGCCAAGCCAAGTTTTAAAACTTGTAATAATGCCTCAAGCTTTAAGAATTATCATACCACCAACAACAAACCAATATTTAAACTTAACTAAAAACTCATCTTTAGCTGCTGCGATTGCATATCCTGATTTAGTTTTGGTATTTGCTGGAACTGCAATGATGCAAACAGGAAGAGCAATTGAAATTGTTTCAATAACTATGGCTACTTATTTAACAATTAGCTTAACTATCTCAGCATTTATGAATTGGTATAACAAACGAATTGCGATACAGGAAAAATAATAATGAGTAATTTAGATTTTTTAAAACCCAATAAAAAAAATATAAATTTATTTTTAGTTTTAGGTCCATTATTTTTCACGTTAGGAATATTTGATTTCTGTATGAACAATTTTTATGAAACAAATATTACTGGTTTTTTGCCAGGATTTTTAAGTTTTTTTACTCCCCTAATATTTGGAATGATTGGTCTTTATTTAATAAGAATAGAATATTCTGGAATTAAATTATTAGATGAGATTAACAAAAACATTAATACCAATAATTTTAATGCTATTTTAAGTATTAGTATAATTTTATTAATAATCTTTAGTGTAGCACCATTACTTAATTGGTTTATTTTAGATGCTAATTTTGTGGGAGATAGTAAAGAAGCCTGTACAGGTGGTGGTGCTTGTTGGGTATATATAAAGGTTTGGTTTAACAGATTTATTTATGGAATGTACCCTAATGCTGAACAATGGAGAGTTAATGCAACGTTTATAATTGTTTTAACTTTGATGAGTCTTGGTTACTTCTTTCCTTTGAAATTCAAAAAATATTTAACCTTCTATTACGTTATACTCTTACCAATAATTTCATTTTTATTAATATATTATCTAATTTCTGGTGGTGAATTTGGTTTAGAATGGGTTGAAACTGGTGCATGGGGAGGTTTATCTTTAACTTTCATAGTTTCATTCTTTTCATTAATTTTTTGTTTTCCAATAGGCATGATGCTTGCCTTAGGTAGAAGATCTGAATTAGGAGTAATTAAATATTCATCACTTTCATTCATTGAATTTTGGAGAGGCGTACCATTAATTACAGTATTATTTATGTCAGCTGTAATGTTTCCTATGTTTTTACCAGATGGTACTTATATAGACAAATTAATTAGAGTAATTGTAGCTATAACATTATTTGAAGCTGCATATACCGCAGAAGTTATTAGAGGTGGTTTGCAAGCACTACCAAGAGGTCAGTATGATGCTGCAAAATCTTTAGGTATGGGATATTGGAAATTACACCTACTAGTTATTTTGCCTCAAGCTTTAAAATTAGTTATTCCAGGTATAGCTAATACTTTTTTAGCTTTAGTGAAAGATACTCCTTTAATTTTTGTAGTAGGTTTATTGGAGTTAGTTGGAATGTTAAATTTAGCGAAAACAAATCCTAAATGGCTTGGTTTTTCAATGGAAGGCTATGTGTTTGCTGGAATTATATTCTGGATTATTTGCTTCAGTATGAGTAAATATAGTCAAAAATTAGAATTAAAATTTAAAACAGATAGATAAATTATGTCAGACTCAATTATACAGATTAAAGAAGTAAATAAATGGTATGGTGATTTTCAAGTGCTTAAAAATATCAATCTTGAAGTTAAAGCTAAAGAAAAAATTGTTGTCTGTGGACCATCAGGATCTGGTAAATCTACTTTGATCAGATGTATTAACAGGTTAGAAGAGCATCAAGAGGGTAATATTATAGTTGATGGTACTGAAATTTCTGAAGATACTAAAAATATAGAACAAGTTAGAGCTGAAGTTGGTATGGTTTTTCAACAATTTAACTTATTTCCACATTTATCAATTTTAGATAATTGTACCTTGGCACCTATTTGGGTTAAAAAAATGCCAAAAAAAGAAGCTGAAGAATTAGCTCTAAAACATTTAGAAAGAGTTCAAATCTTAGACCAAGCTCAAAAATTTCCAGGACAACTCTCTGGAGGACAACAACAACGTGTTGCTATAGCTAGAGCTTTATGTATGGAGCCCAAAATAATGTTGTTTGACGAACCTACGTCTGCATTAGATCCAGAGATGATTAAAGAAGTTTTAGATGTAATGGTTAATTTAGCAAAACAAGGCATGACAATGATTGTTGTAACGCATGAAATGGGATTTGCTAAAGAAGTTGCGGATTGTATGATATTTATGGATGAGGGTAAAATTGTAGAAAAAGCTAATACAAAAGAATTTTTTGCAAACCCCAAGAGTGATAGAACTAAGCTGTTTTTGAGCCAAATTTTATAAATTTATATTTATTAGCATAAAATTTTAACCATTAGTCAAGGTATTATATATAAATAATATAACCTTTTTTTTACATCTTAAGCTTGACAAGTTTTGATTTAAACATGTTTTTTTAAAAAAATAAGTGAATTTTTTTATTGCACGAACCTTAATTAATTTGTTCAATGAACTTTTAAAATTTAATTAAGAGGGGTCTTAATGGAAGATAATTTCAATAAACATTTAGGTAACAAGCTTAAGCTAAGAAGATTAGCTTTGGGTTTAACACAAACTAAAGTTGCAAAAGCAATTAACGTTACATTTCAACAAATTCAAAAATATGAAAAAGGGACAAATGGAGTAAGTTCAATTAGATTACTTCAATTATCAAATTATTTGAAAGTTCCAATTAATTATTTCTATGAGGATTTTTCTGAATACTTAATTAACTTAGAAAAATCACAAGAAGGACATATGAATGTTAATTATAATTTTTTAATAAAATTATATTCAGAACTTAGCGTTGATCAAAAAATAAAATTTAATAAATCTTTACAAATTTCAGGAACAATTATTTCTAAAGCAGTTTAATTTTAATTAGATTAAAGACCCCAGAATTAACATTTAGAAATTTTCAGAACTAAATTTAAAAATTACAATATGTTTATTTTTTTTTGGCTCCTCGGGCAGGACTCGAACCTGCGACCAATTGATTAACAGTCAACTGCTCTACCAACTGAGCTACCGAGGAATATAAAAAACTCAACTTACTTTTTTTTAGAACTAAAACAAGATTTTTTTTGGAGGCAACGCCCGGAATCGAACCGGGATACAAGGATTTGCAATCCTCTGCGTAACCATTCCGCCACGTTGCCATCTTGTTTTGACTAATAGCTTCAGATGCCTTTTTATATTAAATATTTCTAATTAGTCTATTAAATAACGATCTAAATTGATTATTGTTAATTGTAATTATTAAATTATAAACTTTAAGATACATGAGTAACGATAAATATATACATTCTGAAGTTGAGGATAAGATATATTCTTATTGGGAAAAAAATGGTCTTTTTAAACCAAAAGAAAATTCAAAAAAATTTTCAATAGTTATTCCTCCACCTAATGTAACTGGCAGTCTTCATATGGGACACGCTTTAAATAATTCAATTCAAGATTTGTTAGTTCGTTATCATAGAATGAACAATTATGAAACTTTATGGCAACCAGGTACAGATCATGCTGGTATTGCTACCCAAGCTTTAGTAGAGCGAAAACTTGCAATAGAAAAAATTGATAAAAATAAAATCGGTAGAGATAAATTTATTGAAAAAGTTTGGGATTGGAAAGATCAATATGGAGATATAATTATTAACCAATTAAAAAAATTGGGTTGCTCTTGTGATTGGTCTCGTAATGCTTTTACAATGGATGAAAATTTATCCAGATCTGTAATTAAGGTATTTGTTGAACTTTACAATAAACAATTAATTTATAAAGATAAGAAATTAGTAAACTGGGATACTGTTTTAAAAACAGCAATTTCAGATCTAGAGGTTGATCAAAGAGAGGTAAATTCAAAAATTTACTATATTAAATATCCAATTGATAAAACTAAAGAATTTATAACTATAGCAACAACGAGACCTGAGACAATGTTAGGAGATACAGCTATTGCTGTTAATCCAAAAGATGATCGTTTTAAATCTTTTGTTGGAAAAACTGTTACGATACCAATTGTTGAGCGAAAGATTAAAATAATAGAAGATGATTATGCAGATCCAGAACAAGGAACTGGAGCATTAAAGATTACTCCAGCACACGATTTTAATGACTATGATGTTGGTCAGAGAAATAATCTTGAAATAATTAATATTTTTACAGAAGCAGGTAAAATAAATCAAAATGCACCAAAAAAATATATTGGATTAGACAGATTTGAAGCAAGAAAGAGAATTTTAAAAGAGCTTAAAGAAAAAGAATTTTTTGTTAAAGAGGAAAATATTAAAAATAAAGTTCCATATGGTGACAGATCTAATTCAATAATTGAACCTTTTTTAACAGAACAATGGTTTGCTGATGCAGAAAAACTTTCTGTTAAGGCTAAAGAAGTTGTTAATTCTAAGAAGACAAACTTCTTTCCTGAAAATTGGTCAAAGACTTATTTCCAATGGATGAATAATATTGAGCCTTGGTGTATCTCAAGACAACTTTGGTGGGGACATCAAATACCAGCCTGGTATGGTCCTGATAAAAAAATTTTTGTTGCTGAAGATGAAGATGATGCAAAATCATTAGCAAAAAAACATTATAAAAAAGATGTTGATTTAATTCGTGACCCCGATGTCTTAGACACATGGTTTTCATCTGGTCTTTGGCCATTTGCAACATTGGGTTGGCCAGACAATAAAGAATATGTAAAGAAATTTTATCCGACTTCTGTTTTAGTAACTGGTTTTGATATTATATTTTTTTGGGTTGCTAGAATGATTATGTTTGGAACTGAATTTTTAAATAAAGAACCATTTAAAGATGTTTATGTTCACGCATTAGTTAGAGATGAGAAGGGTCAAAAAATGTCAAAATCAAAAGGGAATGTTATTGATCCTTTAGATTTAATTGAAAAATATAGTGCGGATGCATTAAGATTTACTCTTCTTTCAATGGCTTCTCCAGGTACTGATGTAAAACTTTCTGAAGATAGAGTTAAAGGATATAGAAATTTTTTAAATAAACTTTGGAATGCTAATAATTTTTTAATCACAAATGAATGTGATTTCTCTAATATTGATAAAGTTCCAAATTTATCAGTTAATATTAATAAATGGATTTATGCAGAATTAATTGAAGCAAAATCTAAAATTGAGAAAAATTTAAAAGACTACAGATTTGACGAGGCTGCAAAAAATGCTTATCAATTTGCATGGCATTCTTATTGTGACTGGTATTTAGAATTGTCTAAAACAATATTGTTTTCTGAAAATGAAGTAGCTAAAAATGAAGTTAAAAAGGTTTCTACCTATATTTTTAAACAAATTTTGATTTTACTTCATTCTTTTATTCCATTTGTTACTGAAGAAATTTGGCTTAAAAATAAATTTGATAACTCAGGTAAAGATTATTTGATGCTTACTAATTGGCCTTCGGGTAAAATTAATAAAGATTCTAATACTGAGCAAGTTGAAAATATCATAAGTATAATATCTGAAATTAGGTCCTTTAAAAATGAACTGAACATAAGTCCTGGTTCATTTATAGACATGTCTATAAATAAAATTAATGATGTTCAAAAAAAGTTTATTAATAATAATGAAATTATCCTTAAAAAATTAGGAAGAATAAACAATATTCTTAATGATGACTTAGACAAACCTTCTGCAACCATGGTTGTTTCAGGTGATTTGTTTAAAATTTATTTTGATAAAGATGTTGATTTAAAACTTATTAAAGAAAATTTAACCGATAAGCAAAATAAAATCCAAGAAGAAATGAACAAAATTTCTCAAAGATTAGAAAATAAAAGTTTTATAGATAAAGCGCCTAAAGAGATTGTTGAACAAGAAAAAACTAACTATAATAATTTGAAGAATGATATTGATAAAATATTAGTAACTATAAAGGGTATATAATGGTAAAATTTAACAAAAAGAGACTTCCAAGTAGGCATACTTCATTAGGAGCAGATAGAGCTCCTCACAGATCTTTTTACTATGCAATGGGTGAAACAGAAAAAGATGTGGCCAAACCCTTTGTCGGTGTTGTTTCAACTTGGAATGAGGCAGCTCCTTGTAATATTGCCCTAATGAGACAGGCACAATCTGTTAAAAAAGGTGTTAGAGCTAATGGTGGTACCCCTAGAGAATTTTGTACAATCACAGTTACTGATGGTATTGCAATGGGTCATGAAGGAATGAAATCTTCTTTGATTTCAAGAGAAGTAATTGCAGATTCTGCTGAACTAACTGTAAGAGGTCACTGTTACGATGCATTAGTTGGTATAGCTGGTTGTGATAAATCATTACCTGGATTGATGATGTCTATGGTTAGATTAAATGTTCCAAGTGTATTTATCTATGGAGGCTCTATTCTACCAGGAAGATATAAAGGTAAAGATGTAACCGTTGTAGATGTCTTTGAAGCTGTTGGAAAACATTCTTCAGGTCAAATGACAGCAACAGAACTTAGAAAGCTAGAATTAATTGCTTGCCCAAGTGCAGGTGCTTGTGGTGGTCAATTCACAGCTAATACAATGGCTTGTGTATCTGAAGCTATAGGTTTAGCGCTTCCTTACTCTGCTGGAACTCCAGCTCCGTACGAAGAAAGAGACAAGTATGCTAAAGCTAGTGGGAAAATGGTTATGAATCTTTTAAAAAAAAGAATTAAACCTAGAGATATTGTCACCAAAAAAGCTTTAGAAAATGCTGCAACAATAGTTGCTGCAACAGGTGGATCTACTAATGCTGGATTGCATTTGCCTGCAATTGCTAACGAAGCTGGAATTAAATTTGATTTAATGGATGTTGCTAAAATTTTTAAAAGAACCCCGTATCTTGCTGATCTAAAACCTGGTGGAAAATATGTTGCTAAAGATATGTGGTTAGCAGGTGGTGTTCCTATGTTACTCAAAACTTTATATGAGGGTGGTTTTATTCATGGTGACTGTATGACGGTTACAGGAAAAACTATGAAGGAAAATTTAAAAAATATTAAATTTAATTCTAAGCAAAAAGTTTTAAGAAAATATGATAACCCATTATCTCCTGATGGTGGTGTTGTTGGGTTAAAAGGTAATTTAGCACCAGATGGAGGTATTGTTAAAATTGCTGGGCTTAAAAAATTACAATTTACTGGTAAAGCTAGATGTTTTGATAATGAAGAGGCAGCAATGGCTGCTGTACAGAATCGTAAGTATAAAGAAGGGGATGTAATTATTATTCGTTATGAAGGTCCTGTAGGTGGCCCAGGTATGAGAGAGATGCTATCAACTACTGGAGCTATTTATGGTCAGGGAATGGGTGAGAAAGTTGCCCTTATAACAGATGGAAGATTCTCTGGTGCTACAAGAGGCTTTTGTGTAGGTCATGTGGGCCCTGAGGCCGCCTTAGGAGGTCCTATAGCCTTACTACGTAATGGAGATGTTATTGATATCGATGCTAAAAAAGGAACTATTAACGTTAGACTTTCTAAAAAAGAATTAGCTTTAAGAAAAAGAAAATGGAAACCCAGAAAATCTGATTTTGGTTCTGGCACACTTTGGAAATACGCGCAAACTGTAGGTCCAGCTTATTTAGGTGCACCAACTCATCCTGGTAAGAAAAAAGAAGTTAAGGATTATTCAGAAATTTAATGAAAATTCGTCCAGTCATTTTATGTGGTGGAGCTGGAACAAGACTTTGGCCTAATTCTAAAAACCATCAAGCAAAACAGTTTATTGATTTTGGTAGTTGGACCTTACTTGGCAAAACTTTAGAAAGAACTAAAGCTTCAATTTATGATGCACCAATTATTAGTACTAATAAAAAATACTTAAAACAAGTTAAACAACATCTTAAAAAAAATAAGATCAAGAAATATAAAATTGTTTTAGAACCTACAAAAAGAAATACAGCACCAGCTATATTAAGTACTGCTTTAATAAAAGATATACCTAACGATCAACCGTTAATGTTTTTTACAGCAGATCATTTAATTGAAAAAATGAATATTTTTAATAAAGCTATTAATAAAAATAAATCAAATTTAACTAATCAAAATATCTTTATATTTGGAATAAAACCAACATCGCCATCAAATGAATATGGTTATTTTTTAACTAAAAAAATTAAAAGAAATATCAATAAAGTAACTAAATTTATTGAAAAACCAAAAGAAGCAAAAGCTAAACTGGTTATAAAGCAAAAAGGCTATTGGAATTCAGGAATGTTTTTCCTTAGAAAAGACTCAATAATAAATAACTTTAAAAAACACCAGCCAACTATTTATAAAAATTGCGTTAATGCTGTTAAAAAAGCAAAACTTAAAGATAACACTTATTATTTAAAAAAATCGTCATTCAATAAAGCAACTGCTAAATCTTTTGATTATGCAATCTTAGAAAAAACAAAACAAATTAATGGTATTAAATTAGATATACCTTGGTCAGATCTCGGCAGTTGGAAAGAGATCTTAAAGATGTATGACAAAAATAAAAATAAATACATAAAAAAAAATAATGTATTTTATCGACCATGGGGCAGGTACACTAATTTGTATCAAGGAAAAGAGTTTTTAATTAAAGAATTATTTGTAAAACCAAAGGGTATTTTAAGTCTACAAAAACATCATCATAGAGCTGAACATTGGTTAGTAACAAAAGGAAACCCGAAGATAACTTTAAATAAAGATAGTTTTATAAAAAAACCAAATGAACATATTTTTATTCCATTGGGAGCTATTCATAGAATTCAAAATCCTGGTAAAAAACCAGTTAAAATTGTTGAAGCGCAAGTAGGATCAATTCTTAAAGAAACTGATATTGTAAGATATCAAGATGTTTATGGTAGGGTTAAGTAAAAATTTATCTTTGCGTGGAAATTTTTATTGGTAAATCTTTAGTAACATCAAATCTTTCTTTTTTTGTGATATCTTCGATTTGTTCAGATTTCTTTTTTAAACACCATTCTTCATATAATCTACAAAAAGTATAAACAGTATTATACCTATCAATCATAATTACTGTATTTAATTCACTTTTTATTAAAAACTTCACATCGTATAATTCTTTAATATTAACTTCGCTTAATATTTCTCTAGAGTCAGGTATGTAATAACCTGACTTATCCTCACAGGGTGTTTCTAAAATTTCGTCAATATATTGTTGAAATATTTTTCCTTTAACAAATTTTTCATCATAATTTTCAGAGTTTATTGTTTCATATATTAACCTTCTTAATGGTGGTTTGTTTATTTGAATCCATAATTCTAGTAGTTCAAAGTATATTAATTCATATAATCTTATTTGAATTGGTTTCCCCCTAACAATTTTTGACCATTTTAAAAATCTTCTTATTTCAATATTTTTTTGAATATTTTTCATTAATATAAATTTTATTCACCGGATTTAATTTTAGTAAAACCACAATTTTTACATTCTAAGGTTGTAATTCTATCAGTTGGATTAAAGCCATATTCAATATTAATTGTTTTGTAGTTATGTAATCCCAAATAACACAGTATTTTTTTCAATTTCAAAATCATAATTTTGACACTTTAAATTGTTAATTTTAAACATTGATTATCAGCACAAGGCTGAATTACAGCGGGACTCATATAGATCATACCGTACAAGAAATATAAAAGCAAAAAATATAATTCAGCTTTTTTTACTTATTAATTTAAGAGATCTTTTTTTTTAATTTTTTAAAAATTTAAAATTAAAAATATTTAGTTATCAACAACTTGAATTCTAAAAATATGATATATTGATTCAATATGAAAGCTTTTAAAGAACTAATAAAAAAACATAAAAAATAGAAGTAGAAATTAATCATCTAACTAAATTAAGACTTAATGACAGGGCCTTTTCATCTTGGGAAAAGTTAAGAAGCTTGAAAAAAGAAAAGTTAAAATTAAAAGAGATAGTTTCTAATTTTATTAAATAATTCTATAAACTATATATGGCCGTATTAAATAATTAATACGACCATAACTAAATTTATCTAAAACCAATTATTTGGAATAATAATGTAATGTATGGCTAAAACAATTCCAACTGAAACACTTAAACCAAAAATCATTTTAATAAAATCTTTTCCAATTAATGGGAAAACGTACTTAAACTTGTAGTCTTTATTCATTGTAGATATAGCAAGCTCTCTACCACATAATAATCCAACAAATACCCAAGTTGTTGACATTGGTAGATCGTTTAATTCTTTAAAGTAGAACAATACTGCGGCGTATATAATATTTATTATAGTCGCTGATCTGGCATATCTAGTTCCTGTTTTATCCAGAACAACTTTTTGAATTGGTCCTCCATGAATGTAAAAAATATAAAATAATAAAATTGTAAAGTAGCCCATTACTGTAAGCAAAAGAGTAGGGCTTAATTGTCTTGGTAAATATACAGCTATGTTTGCAACATCATGTGATAACCAAACCCACCATAGCCAACCAGAAGTAATCCATACTGAGTTTCTCCAAAATCCAATCCACTTGTCATCAACTTCATCAAATTTTTCATTAATAAATTTTGATATTGCTATCCAAGCAAAATAAGCAACTACTGCAGCCAAACCATAACCAACTACACTTTTCATTAACATTTTTTCTAAAACTACTGTTGATGCAAATGCTGATAAAACTAAAAATGTAGTAGAAACTGGAATTCCAACTCTTGTTAATAGTAACAATATTCCGGGTGCAACAGCGTGGTACCATTGAATTTCTTGATATGGTATTCTTGTTAATCTTCCATAAGATATATCACCATCATAGTTATACCATCCCCAACTTAGAGCTATAATCATTACGAATGATGCAGATGCAGCTAGTGTATACCATTTAAACCATTTTTGTTTTGAGGCAATAAAAGTACCTAATGTTTGAATAGAGTCGTTTGCAATAACACTGTACCCGGCAAGTGCAAAACCAATAATAGTATATATAGTTGTTATTTCCATCGATTCTTATTATTTAAATTCATTTAATATTTGATGGGAAATTTATCTATAGCTAAATTTATTTATTTTAAAATTATAAGTATATTCACTCTGAATATATTATTTCAGATTTATGTCTAGTTATTGTTGACAATTATTATGTTATGTTATAACATAACATTATAATTTAAGATAATAATATGGAAAAAAAACATACAATAGAATACTTAGCCAGTGAAATTTGGTGTCTTATTTGTGATGTAGTTGGTTTTTGTGAACATATAATTGAAAAAGTAGGTTTACAGATATGAATAACAACGACATAGTTTTTGAAATAATCAAACGTTCTAAAAAACATTTAACCGCTTATGAAATTTTAGATAAATTTCAAAAATATAAAAAAATACAACCAATGGCTGTTTATAGGTCTTTAAAAAAACTTATATCAGAAGATAAAATCCACAAGTCAAATCAAAATAAAACATATGTTTTATGCAATCATTCTCATGTAAATCATAATCCTTCAATTGCTATTTGTAGAGATTGTGGTGATACGGAAGAATTAAAATCTGAATTATTTGAAGCAATATTTAAAAAAAACCCAATTAAAAAATACGACCTTAGTAAATTTCAACTTGAGGTCTCAACAACATGTAGGAGATGTAACTAATGAAAAAAATAAGTTTTTTAACTTTAAGTATATATATTTTAAGTTCGACTTTTCTTCGTGCTGCAGAAGGACATTCACACGAACTACCAGAATTTCTTCATTTTATGGAAGAACTTATTGAAGAACATAGTATTTTAAGAGGAGCTACTTTTGGATTTATTCATACTTTAATACCTTTAATTGGTTTTTATACCGGGTGGAGTATTAATAGATTTTTAAAATTACTTTCAAATGGAGCAATTGCAGGAATAGTTGGAATTGTTTTTGCCCACATCATAGCAGATTTTATTGCAGCTTTAGCAGATCCAGATTTACAAAGTGCTGCTTATGGAATTGTAATAGGTGGATTCTTACCATTGATAGTTGTTCCTTTTTTAGAGAAATATGTAACCAAAAGTAAATACCATACAGTTGTAGGTGACCACGAAGATCTAAAAAAAGATTTGAAAAAGAAACATAGATAGTATTTAATACATGAGTGAGCACAGTTTCCCTTTCATTAGATGAAATCTTTGATTTAGCAAAAAAAACTCTTTCAGCTAATGGATGCGATGACGATACTGCTTCTATATTGTCAGATCTAATCAGAAACGCTGAGAGAGATGGTTCTTTATCTCATGGTTTGTTTAGATTACCTTCGTATGTTAGTGGTCTTAAAAGTGGAAAGATAAACGGTAAAGGAAAACCAGAAATTAATAAAATATCACCATCAGTAATTAAAGTAGAAGGAAATAATTGCTTAGCACCAGTAGTTTTAAATAAAAGTTTGCCAGAACTTAGTAAAGCCGCAAAAGAAAATGGTGTTGCGGTATTAGCTATCAATAATTCTCATCATATGGCCGCTATGTGGCCTGAAACAGAAAAATTGGCTGAAGATGGTTTAGTTGCTTTTGCATGCACTTCATATAAGCCTGCTGTTGCTCCGGCTGGTGCAATTAAACCTTTATTTGGAACTAACCCAATTTCATTTGCTTGGCCAAGACCAGGAAAAACTCCAGTTGTGTATGATATGGCAACAGCATCTATGGCAATGGGTGAAGTTCAAGTGGCAAAAAGAGAAGGTCATAAAGTTCCTTTAGGAACAGGACTTACAAAAGAAGGTAAAGAGACAACAGATCCTGGTAAGATAACTGATGGAGGTGTATTGTTACCTTTTGGTGGATATAAGGGTTCTTCAATAGCAATGATGGTTGAATTACTTGCGGGTGCTTTGGTTGGTGATAATTTTAGCTATGAGACAGCTGCTAAAGATAATAACGATGGTGGTCCTCCAAGCGGTGGTGAATTTGTTTTAGCTATTTGTCCTGATAAAACTGCAGGAACGAGTTGGGCAAAACATGCTGAAGAATTTTTTGAAAAAATGAAATCAATGGGTGAAGTTAGATTACCTGGTGAAAGAAGACATAAAAATCGACAAGATACAAATCCTAGAAATATCAATGAGGAGCTTGTTAATAAAATAAAATCTTTAAGCTAGTTTAATTTCAATTGGTGTATGATCTGATGGTTTTTCTCTTCCACGAGGATCTTTGTTAATATTTATATCCTTAATATTATCTATCAAAGAATTTGAAACTAAGAAGTGATCAATTCTCATACCATTATTTTTTTGCCAAGCACCTCTCATATAATCCCAAAATGTATAACCTTCTTTATCCTCGTTAAAATGTCTATAAACATCATTAAAACCTATATTTAGCATTTCCCTAAATTTTTTTCTAATTTCAAGTTTGTACAAAGCGTCGTCTTCAAAACTTTTTACATTATAAACATCCTCAGCAGCCGGTATGACATTAAAGTCACCACCAAGAATTATGTTTTGATTTTTTTTAGACAATGTTTTTAATTGTTTAATTAGTTGATCCATCCAATTTTTTTTATAATCATATTTTTCAGTATCAACAGGATTTCCGTTTGGAGTATAAATATTTATCAACTGAATAATTTTTTTCTTATACTCAATTTCAGCAGAAATAATTCTTGATTGTTGTAGTTTATCTTTAATTAAGTCTGTTCTAATATTTTTTAATTTTCCCTTGGAAATAATTGCTACACCGTTGTAACTTTTTTGACCAAATACATGACTTTCATAATCCATTGCAGAAAAATCATCATATGGAAAATTCACATCTTCAGTTTTAATTTCTTGCATCATTAAAACATCAGGTTTGTATTTAAGTAGATAACTTTTGATATTTTCTATTCTAGCTCTTACAGAATTAACATTCCAGGATGTGATAATCATTAAAGCGAGAATGAAACGCCACAACCACAAGAAGACTTAGTTTGTGGATTAGAAATTTTGAAAGACTCACCGATAAGCTCTGATACATAGTCAACTTCAGAACCTTTTAATAAGTCAGCTGAAGTTTTATCGATTAAGATATTTTCATAATTAAGATCATCATTGTTTTTAGATTGTTCAAATGTAAATTCATATTGAAATCCAGAACATCCACCACCTTTAATAGCGATTCTAAAAAAAGAACCTTTATCTTTTTTAGATAATAAATTTGCTATTTGTTTTAAAGCATTATCTGTAAATTTAATTTCTTTAATCATAACTGAACACTGATATT
>Ga0208407_1000367_pt1 | contig 21264 bp, 15 predicted proteins | sample ETNtaG_9_FD_185775 | JGI IMG/M metagenome (GOLD analysis project Ga0208407, IMG submission 185775) | Marine microbial and viral communities from oxygen minimum zone, Eastern Pacific Ocean - ETNP201406SV69 (SPAdes) (version 2) | ecosystem: Environmental > Aquatic > Marine > Oceanic ...
ACTACATCTCTGAGGGATGGGGGCACGGCAAGTTCTCGAGCCAGAATGAGAGCAATGGGGTCTCCGAGGACCTAGAAATAGTTACCAAATGCATGAGGGAGGACTTTGGGCTTAGGCCAGAGGAGGACGGGGCTCGAATAATTGGCAATGTGACCTTTGAAGAGAGGAATCGGAAAGGAGAATGGATGAGGATTAACTGTCGAGACGGCGTTGGTGATTCTGGTTATGGGGTACCATACAACGTGGAGCCTGAGAAGCTGCGGTTAGTCGAAGAGGACATTGACTTCGTAATGGCGATAGAGACGGGTGGGATGTTCGACAGACTCGTGGAGAATGGTTTCGACGAGGAGGCAAGGTGCGCGTTGGTTCACCTGAAGGGGCAACCGGCTAGATCAACTAGGAGGATAATGAGGAGGATGAGTGATCAGTGGAACAAGCCGATAATGGTATTCGCGGACTGCGACCCCTGGTCATTTAGGATATACGCGAGCATAGCATATGGTGCGATAAAGACGGCCCATATCTCCGAGTACTTGGCAACCAAGGAAGCGACCTATCTGGGGATTACCGCGGATGACATCCTAGCCTATGACCTGCCAAGCGATGACTTGACTAAGCAAGACCTGAATGCTCTGAATGCAGAGCTTAGCGATCCTCGATTCGCAACCGGATGGTGGCAGGAACAGATACAGTTGATGCAGGAGATTGGGAAGAAGGCCGAGCAGCAGTCTCTTGCGAAGTACGGTCTAGACTTCGTGACTGACACCTACTTGCCAGAAAAGCTAGGGGCTATGGGGATCACATACTGAAAACAACCCTATAGATGGGTTACTAGAGGCGGGGTTGTGACTGAACGAAGAAGGCGATGGGCGCGCATCACGACTGCGTCTTCTGCAATCCTTCTCCTAGTGGCCGTGATTTCACTATGGCAAGTGTCACCTGAACTACTTGAGTCGTACGATCCCGAGGTCAACAGTCTCGTGAAATTGGGTCCGGGGGAATCGGTGACCTTCGTTATTGAGGAGTCGGAAATGGTAACTGCTCTGAGGGTATCTCACGGTGAAACGACAGATTCCGAACTCACTCTGTTGGACGATGAGGGTTCCGAAGTAACAGGAAGGGAGAAAGGGTGGAGTGATCCGAACCGACTGGGTTCGGACGAGAAGACGGTCTACTACCCCGTGAGAATATTCGAGGACTTGGGGGGCACCTACACACTGCAAAACCACGGAGATACCCCCCTTTGGCTTGTTGACGACGAAGTATCTGCAGACAAATTACTTGGAAACTTCTGGATGTATCTTTTCTACATTGGGTGCTGCATAGGAACTCCCGTTGGCCTAGTTGGTCTGATTCTAGCTATCATGGTGTGGACGGACAAAAGGAAGATGCCTGACCAATTCGTGATTATCAACAATGGAAGTGTGATTATGGACGATGTCCAGAGCGAGGGCCCGGGTGTTGAGAGTTCTGAAGTAGCTCCGAGCCCATTCTGGGAAGAAGACGTTCGGACGTCCGAAGACTCCCAAGATGATGTTGTCGATGAAACTTGGAAGCGGTGGGACGAGGGGTGACTGGAATCCGAGTTTACGTCATTAGCATCTAGATTGGGTTTTTAGAGGGCGTTGACTACCCAACCTTGAGTTGGTAAGTGATGGTAGGGTTCGATGAGTCCCTCAGCATCCTAGAGAATTCTACTAGGAGGTCCATTCTAAAGCACTTGGTCAAAGAGCCCCACTACCCTCTGCAACTCTCTGAATTGCTCGATGTAAGCCAGCAGGCAGTAGTCAAACATCTCAAAGTCCTAGAGGAGGCTGGATTCGTAGATTCTGAAATTAAGAAGTCGGACAAGGGGGGGCCTCCAAAGAAGGTATACAGAGTTAATCAGTCATTCTCAATTCGCTTGGACTTGGGTCCAGACCTGTTTAGGGCGGAGCATCGAAAGATGCCGAGGGGCATGCGGTTATCCGGAAGCCTGCCTAGCGAACTAGAGAGTGTGGTTGGGAGGGTAGGGACTAGTAAGACTCTCCCGATGGTTGACGCAATGGGTATTCTGTCAGAATTGGATGCGGCCTTGGAGAGTGTTGACAGGCAGAGAGACTCGATTATTGCGCTCCATCAGCAGGTGATGCACAAAGTATCCCCCAGTGTAGACGAGAGTTTCGAGTCATACGAAGAGAGGCAGCTAGCACACGCGATGATGAGGCACCCCCGTAGACCCTTGGATCTAGATGCATTCTCGCAGGGAATGCGCATCCAGTCGATGCATGCTGAGGAGATGATGGATACTCTGAGAGAGCGACTGATGAGGGACTTCGCGACAAGTTCGGGTTCCTTCGTCGCTGGAAGGGACTCTATGCCGCTGCCTTGGTGGATGGCCAAGTAGATCAGAAGACCATGTCATCGTCATCAGAGCCGGGAAGAAGGCTGCTCAGTTCAGAGAACCTGGCCAGAGCTTCGACTCTCCTGCCCCAAATCACGTAACCTGCGACTCCAAAGAGGGAGAAGGTTGCTCCGATGATTATGACTGGTACTGCGTACCTAACGACCAGTTCCCTACCGACATCGAGAGAGCCCAGGGGGGATTTCATATTCCCAATCCTCTCGATGTTGTTGTTCTCATCTGTCTCTACGATGTTGTTGTCTGGATCCACTACCACGACTATATCGTGGTTCCCTGGTTCAACCATGTATAGCAGGGTGATTGGGTCGGACTGATCGGTATCTGACTGGCCGATGGGCATGATGGCGTTGACAATCTGCCTGTAGACGATGTTTTCTTCTTTGCATCCGTTCCTCTTGATGTCCGACTCCGACTGGTCCTTGCACAGGATTATGTTCACGTCGGTAGCATGGGCATTCCCTCTGTTTGTGATGAAGACGTTGATGGAGAGCATTTCCCCAATTGCGGCCTCTTTGACTGGAGCTATGACGCTCTCAAGGACCAAATCTGGAGCTCTTAGTCGCATCTCTAGGACCTGTTCGTTGGTGTCGCAGTCAGGAGGGAGGTTGTCCGGGAAACCGTCTGAATTGCTATCCAGAGTACATGAGTCGGTCCAAACTTCGGTCTCATCGAAATCCCCTCCCTGATCTGATGAACCGTGCATAGAGAGCACCTTGATTCCCAGGTTCCTATCGGTTAGAGCCGCGTCTGGAGCGACTGTCACGATGACCACCAACTGCAAGGTAGTGTATGGTTGCATCATTGGGAGAGTAAGTGTGTTAGCAGCAGTAACATAGCAGTAATCTGGACCTTCCCCTTGTGACAACAGTTGGGTGATTTGGTTCTCTTCTTCTACAGTTAACTCAACGCATGGCTTCTCTAAGGGGAATTCCGTACCGAATCCCTCGAGAAGGGCGTAATCAATCTCCCATGTGCTGAGTGATCCAAGACCCGGTCTCACGGACCAGACATTGGTTACATCATCGTAGGTGTGATTGTGTATTGTTGGCTGATCCTCGACGTTCCCGAAATTGGATACGTTGAGCGTGTATCTTACGATTCTGCTTGGGGCTGTCGTCTTTATCTTGCTCTCAACCGTTGGATCCAGTGAGATTTGCATGTCATGGAATTCTATGATTGTGGCTCTAATCACTATCTGATCCTGAACCTTGGTTCCCTCACACGGATCCTCTGTGCAGGGGAACGGTTCCTCGCTCAGTACATTGAAGGTGATAGTGTACTCGCCTGCCAAGGTCTGTACAGGGACATTGATGTAAATTGGCACTGTCTGGGCTTCGTCCCTATTCAATTCCTCGAACAGTATCCTGGGGATGTCCATATCCCAGACATGGGCCCCTCCCTGGCTATCTACAATTGATTCGATGGTGATATCGTACCTGTCCTGTCCGTTCCCTAGGTTGGAAACCGTTGTATTCATCTGATAGGATTGTCCGGGGTACAGGTCAACGATAGTTTCTGGGACGGTTGACTCGAGTTCGTACCTCTGGACCACGTTTGTCAGAATCAGAACCGAGTCGCGGACCTTTGGAGTGCCGTCCAGATGTGCTCGCACGGTGACTGATTCGCCTATTCCGGCGGTTGCATTGAATGGGGAGCACATCTCTGCACTCACAGTGTAGGTGGTTCCTACTTGGGCCCAGTAAATGTCCTGATCGGCTGAGGATGGGCTTCCTGACCACTCAGAGAAGTCCAGATCCACAGTCCAATGATCGAATCTCCAAGAGTTGATGTCAGCATCTGCAGGTCTGTCCATCGGAGCCCCGGGGGTTGTGAAGACAATGTGACCCGGAGTGAAGTATTTGTTCACTTGAATTGGGAAACTAGCACACTCTCCGGGGAGAACGTACAACTTCGTATCACCGATGTCGAAGACAATGTTCCCGGTCGTCCTGATTGAGACATTTATCCAAAGTTCTAGAACGTCGAAGGTTCCTCTGTCGATAGAAAGGACGGGTTCGCCCGTAGACCACCCCTTCAGATAGATTGCGAATGTGCCTGGGTCCTGAGACTCGGGGACGCTGACCTTCAGATTTCTCGTGACAGACTGTCCGGGATCAAGGGAGAGGAAGAGTGGGAAGTCTATTCCCCATCCAAATGGCAATGACCACTCATTCTGACCCTCCAACGTAGCTGGATCGTAGAATGCGAAGGTGTCATACACGTTTCCGGTGTTCTTGATTGAGATGGAGAATACCGCTGACTTGCCTTGCTCGACATCTACCTGGAAGTGGCTAGTATCAAGTTCGATACCATGCACTACATCCATCAAAGTCAGAAGGGTGAGTTTGTTTCGGATTGCTGGATCCTTTGCAGATGTCGCGATTATGCTTATTTGGGCCAATTCGTCGTCTTTCGCTTGGTAAATAGTGGGCGTTCTGACTCTGAGATATAGTGGATCGATAGCTCCGCCATCTAGGAAAACAGGAGTCGAGTCGAAAATTGGCGTATTATTGGTCATGTAGAAGAGGGTGGCTGTCCAATTGTTGGGGACCCCCTCCATTGTGACTGTGAATGTGTCTCTAACCAACTCGGCTGGTCCGGGAGTCGGGTTCGCGATTGTGATGTTGAAGGTTGTAAGTTCGCCGGGTTGGATTGTGTGATAGAATGTCTCAGCATCAGTGGGGCATTCGTATGGGTATCCCTCTATGTTTGCATTTGTCTGGATTTTCTCGTCACAAGCGAGCGAGAGGTCAACTAGACCGGTGAGCACGTGAACGTAACAGAGGGTCCACTTATTTGCATTGGAGCCCTCCCAGTCGCATCTCTTGTCGGACCATCCTATGTGAGCACCGCTACCTAGATCATTTGCAAACGCCGGAGGCATTCCCCTGTCAAGATTGAAATCGGGGAATAAGTGATGTCCGTCGGCGGTGTTGCATTCTGGCTGACACATTGCTGGGCCGAGTTTGTCGGATGTCCAATTGCTGACCTCTTGGACCTCCCATGGATCAAGGATCGCCGATGCTGCTGAATTTATCGGGAATCCTTGTGGATACTTTTCGTTAGTATTGTTGAGTCTGGCGTACATTATTGTCTCCTGCCATTCTGTAAAACTATAATCAATCCAAGAAAGGTGGACATTGTCGAAAGAATCAGTCAGAATTTGAGGGGCTACCGAACTGGGCGCAAATGGGTATTCTTCGGAGGCTCCCTCGCATTGTTCTGGAGTCGAAATTGCGCTTGATGCAATCTGTTTTATTCCGTAGGCAGGAAGTCCTTCTGGTACCCCGTCCCACTCTGCGGCCCCCCTCAGTCGAAGCCTGGTGTAGTAAATCTCGTAGGCCCCTTCGATATCGATTCCTCCTGTGCGACCATCGCAACCGGGATAGAGTCGGCCATCCTGCCAAGCTAGGTGCGTGTTACCGGAGTTATCGATAGAAATCGAAGGGTGCAGACTGTATGCTGGATTATTGGTAATCTGAGTGTCATTCACGACTATTAGGTGCCCGTATCCCTGTTCATCTTCCGAGGGTCCTAGGTCCTCGACGTAGTATCCATTCTGATTTGCCTCGGTCCCGGAATCCCCTCGGCTCCAGCCCGGCCATGGATTCTCCAATAGGGCGTGAGGGTCCAGAACTGTCATGTAAATCTCACGTGAGTTGTTCGTGGCTAGGTAAACCATGGCCTCAACCATGATCTCTAGTTCGGAAGAAGACCCAGCGGTAGTTGGGAACTGGTACATTTGACCCTCCGCAGTAGTGGTTCGCGTTGTTGCTCCGTTGCATGTTCTGGTATTGAGACCGGAGCCTACGGGGCACTGCGCCATATCCAGCATGTAGCTACCTACTGCCGTGTCAGAACCAGCCCAGAGAGGGTATGGCTTAGTCTGGGCCAAAACACATGCATCGTGTGCTTGGTTGATGCTCGAGGTGTCGTCGTTGTCCATTGGGGTGCCACCATAGGGGCCCTCGTCGGAAATCGGTATGACTACCCGAGTGGCGTTGTCGTTCCATCGGTGGTCTAGTGTGGTTGGGGGGTTTGCTGCTAGTCCTTGTCTGCCCTGAATGTCCCTGTATGAGAGGCAGGCCCAAGTCGATGCTGGTCCCCAAAACTCGCTGTAGTACCCCCCATCAGCAGGAAGGTTGGTAGCCTGATTGTTGTAAACGACCTCGGTTAGCTCCCTGATTCCTCCCGAGGAGTCTCCTGGTCCAAGTGGGGTGTTTCTGGGTCCTTGGCTTCCAGATCCCCCGGTCTGGTAGGCATCGGCACAGTTTCCGCTGGTTGCTGCTGCAGGCCAATTGCCACTTAGGGCATAGAGTGTCTCATATACGCTCATATTGGCACTGACCAGCATTGGCTTCAGTCCCACGAAATACCCCCCACTGGCAAAGTTCCCGCCATAGAATACTGCGCACATGTCAGCCCATTCTGCGTTCATCGAACCAGAGGTGTCGATTGGGACGACCATCTCCACTTGGCCACCTCTGGTGTCGTCCCAGACGATCTGTACGAAGTCGTTGATGTCGACTGCGATGTCTGGGTGTCCCTTCTGACCAAGAATGGGGGTAAGGAGTGTGTTGTCAATCTCAACAATTACTACTCTAGCGACTTGGTCTACTGAGAGCATCTTGTAGTAGATTTGAGACTGCTGATAGTATAGCTCAAGAGGCTCGAACGAATCCTCCCATACGATGTGGGGGTTGTTTTCTGAGTCTACGTCAATGGCTGGCCAATCCCGATTCTGTGGGTTGTTTGCAACTTCGAAGTCGTTTGGTACTACGGAAAGGGTTGAGTCTAGAGATGCATCCCCACTCTGATCGTCTAGTGATGGGTCGAGAAGCGTGTACATGATCTTGTACTGTCCGGCCCTATCGGTCCAAACAACGTGAACCATATCATCACTGTCAACAGTGACATCTGGGTGCCACGCTCGTTGGGCTCCCGGATCAGAGATTTGGGTCTCTGAGATCAGGGTTTCTCCCCTTGGATCTAGCATCTTGTAATACAGGTGATTTGTGTTACGGCTCCAAACAACGTGCACGTTTCCTTGGGAGTCCGCGTCCATTGCCATCATTCTATCGTTGTGCACACTGCTCTGAACGACTTCTATCGGATCTGTGACTACAATGTCACTGGCGCTGGCTGGAGATGAGAAAGAGGCTAGGAGGCTTAGTAGCATCAACATGACAATGGTAGTGCCACTCCTCTTGCTCGAAATTCCTTCCTTGGCGGAGGAACGGTCGTACTGCATCGTAATCATTCGTATTTCTCGGATACTTAACCTAAACCCCTTATGGTCACTTTTTGCAAGTTACTGGCTCCCTCGCGGGGCTATGCCCATTCGAGTGGGTCGAAGTCCTTGCCAAAGCCTCCTGTCTCGTCTGTATCAATCTCGGATTGTCTCGTTTGAGGTCGTCTCGATGCTCGGCCGGGCTTCTTTCCTTCCCAATCGTCAACGGGCCCTGGCTTTCCCTTGCCGTTGCCGAAACCGTACTTGATTTGGTGGATTAATGAGAGTTTAGTCAGCCAAACTTTTCTCATGCTTTGCATAAACTCATTCTGTGTAAGTCCGTCTAGCCAAACCGGTCTTGAAAGGTTGAATGCCTGAAGAGGGCCTGCCACTCCATCTTTGCTTTTGCCAACATGGAGGACCCAATCAAGATCAGAGGACGTCATTCTTATTCTGGTTTCATGAAGCCACTCCTCCCAGTCCTCTGATTCCTCTTTGGCCATCTCTCGCATTGATTCCTGCTGACCTTCGTCTACTCTTGTGATTGAATAGACCAATACAAGATTCCTATTCTTTGGAATTACAATGTTGAAGAGGTGCCCTTGCTTTGTCGGGGGGTATCGTACGTGAAGATGGATTATCGCTTGGGGGTCTTTGACCTCTCTGACTTCTAGCCTCTCCCCTTCCAGCCAAGACCTGATTGAGTCGGCCGCCTCGCTATGGTTCACGAATGTAGCAGGAAGCGGTCCTATTTAGGGCAAGTTGAGATTGGTGCTCACAGATTCAATCAGTTCAAGGAGCCTCTTTCCTTGTTCGGAGGAGGCTAGGCGTGCACTCTTAGTGGAGTTGGAGAAATCGGTCCAGCAATCATATCCAAGCAGGAATACTATGTTTGAGATGTGAATGAGGAAGACTATGGCCACAGCTAATCCAAGATTAATCGGTAGTGAAATCATGGATGGCGTGATGAGAATCATGGACGTTACAATTGCTATGGGGGTCCAGAATAGGATGGGCGAGAACATCCCAGCTAGGAAGTGATATGTGGTCCTAGCGTCTATTCCTTCGTCTGTCCTGTCTCCCATGTACCATGCGAAGAATGCCTGGGTTCCAGTAGACGGGATCGTGACTGGAGCCGCGAGTGCCATCAAGAAAACGCCTGCTAAGCCGCTGAACCACAACCTGCTTGTCTTCAGGTTCAGTCCTTCTACCGAGCGACCATCCAGATCGTGGTCGTGAAGTATCTTTGCAGCCTCTATAGAAGGGGCCAGCAAATCCTTCTGCTGTTCTCTATCTGCAAGCGAGTCCCGGATATCCCTTGCTGCGAGTACTTCGTCCTTGAACGAGCTGAGGGGTTTGTTGGCCAGATTTGCTCGGATGTGCCCTATCAGGTGCCAAGCGCGGTAGGTTTCCCAATCTGGGGCGTCTGGAGTGACCTCTGAAAGCGTGGAGAATAACCTATCACGCAGAGAATTTACTTGTTCTGATGGTGGTTCCTCCCATGCTCCGGATGACAATCTCTCTGCCACACCTGGAACTTCTGGGGCATCTACTGGGATGGGGTCTTGGAACTCGACGAAAGCATCTGTCCTGAACCAATAGTGGCATCGGAAGTGGAGGCCAATGGGCTGAAGTGCTGGGGGCGGGAGTCCTCTGTGCTGTGCGATAGAGGCTGCGTTTAACGCGAATCTCATAGGACCCGTCTTGAATCTGTGCAGTCTTGAGTCCTGATGGGACTTTCCCTCTGGCATCACTAGGGCATTGTGTCCTGAAGCAATGCAATTTGTCATTGTCAACAGTGTCCTGTCGTTAATTTTTTTCGCATACTCTTCATCGGAAACTCCATTTTCTATCTCTGACCTCCTAATAACCGGCTGAGAACCCATTCTCCTTGAGAACCAGCCTATTAGGGGCATTGTCATCAAGTCGTGTCTGCCCATTGAGATGACTCGGCGATCCTGGGAATGGACCATTGTCGTGGGGTCTACCAGACCATTTAGGTGGATAGCCGACAGTACTCTTCCACCCTCGAAATCGGGAAGTTTGTCGTAGTGTCTCCTTCTGAAAATATACCTTAGGCCGATGCCCATCATCAAGACGATGATCTTCCAGAAGAATGGGTTCCCAGGGTGCCTGCCAGTATGGTCCCAAGGAAGGCGGTCGAGTTTCTTTCGTCTCAGTTTCATTGCTCCGCTGGACAATTCTGGTTCGATATTGGGAGCACCATGCATATCCGACACAGGGTTCGGAGTGGGTTTTAGGTCTTGATTATTGAGAATTATTTAATCCAACAATTCTCTGATTGACGTGGCCAGCTTTTCTGCTTCCTCATGGTCTATTGGTGAAGACCTGAATGGGAATGTTAGTCCTCTGCCGTCCTTCATCTTGGGAATGATGTGGAAATGTACATGGAAAACGCTCTGGAACGCGTTAGGGCCGTTGTTCTGGATGATGTTGAATTCTTCGGCCCCGGTTACTCTCAATATCGCTCTTGAAATCATAGGGAGGACTCGGCCCAGTGCCTCCGCCGACTCATCGCTCAACTTGTCAAGTGTTCTAGTCGGTTCCTTGGGGACCACGAGAGTGTGCCCGGGGCTGAATGGGTTGATGTCTAGGAAGGCGAAAACCAAATCGTCCTCATACACCTTGTGACAAGGGAGCTCTCCATCGATTATCATTGAGAAGATGGTTTTGTCATCGCCCATCTAGAGTCACCCAGAGGTAATTATCGCCTCGGCTACAGAGGCTAATCCGTGTAATCTGAGGGCCTCAACCATCTCAGTGTTCATGACTTTCGAAGTATCCGTGAGTCGGATGCCAGAATCCTTGATGTTGTGGATTTCGGCTAGTGCTGCATCCTTCGAGGACGATCCTGTCGAGATTGCAGAGGATAGTTTGGAAGCGAAGTTTCCGACCGTCATCCCTCCTCCTTCCCTGACTAAGGTGATTCTGTCTGATGCTTCCTGCACTGCTTGTTCGATTTGGGTCGAGCCACCGAAGTGATTGGTTGGAGCCCAGGTAGCGGCGTGAACACCTGCTGCCTTTCCGGAGACTAAGTCATCCAGCAGGATATTGCCGGGTAGAGGAGAGTTGCCGTGCATTCCAGTATTGGCACTCCTTCCAGCAGCATATAGGCCGGTGTGCCAGAGGCTTACCGGATCTCCTGTGTTTTGTTGCTCGAAGATTACCCTGCCCTCGTGATCACAAGGGGCTCCGCCTGTGGTGTACGCTACACCAGGAGACAAGGGCATCACGTCTTTTGTGATGTCTAGTCCGAGCCTGTCTCTGATTCGCAACGATGTTTGGGAGAACCAGGCCTCCGCGTCTGGGTCCATTCCTCTCAAATCAAGAACGCATGGCTCTCCCTTGAGGGCCTCCTCTGAACCGATGTCGTCTCCATTTTCTCTCCTTATCCTACCTCCCGAACCAAGTACGTCCATTGGGATATGGATGCCGCAGTCCCTGAGTGTTAGTGGGTGCCTGGGAGTGCTTCCCATCCCCCTAAGCTCGATTCCGGCTGATAATGCCAGAGCCGCCCCGGTTCCAGAACCCTCGTTCGGGTTTGACCAGAGGCCTTGGTGGCCTTCGGATGCGAGGATAACCGCCTTAGTCTGAAATGGCTCGATTTCCCCTGAAGAAATATTCAGGGTAACTATTCCTCTGACTTGATTGTTATCGGACACAATAGAGAGGGGCAAATAGTCTGCATTCCTCTGAATCCCTCGCTTGATGGCCTGTTCCTCTAGAATTCTAGTAACCTCCCTGACTGTTGAGTCGCCACAGCCTGTTAGGCGTGGGACTTGGTGTCCGGGAGCAGGAGCCGCATGAGGTAGTCCGCCCTCCCTTCGCCTGAGAGTCAGTCCCCATCTTTCCAACTCAGCGAGCGTTTGGACGCCCTCATTGCAAGTCCTGGATACGATGGATTCGTTGCAAAATTCGCCACCCGCAGCGAGTGTGTCCTCCGTGTGGGATTGTGCGTTCAATTCGTCAATTGAAGCTGCAAGTCCAGCTACGGGAGGCGCACCTGATCCGGACCCGATTCCGAGTTCATCTATGACAAGGGGGACCACCCCCTCATCCGAACAGGCTATCGCCGCGCGAAGAGCCGCGGGGCCCGAACCGATAACCACTACTTCTCTGGACTCCATCTTTCAATCTGGCCAGAGGCCCCAATCACAAGAATGTGACGCTTTATCGAAGTCCTCCGAGATGTCACTCGGCTACGGAAATTGCGATTCTTCTAACGGCCACCGCCGCATCCAACATCTTCTCAGTTGCGCCTTCTGGGTTGAATCCTGAGGAAAGGGTGGTCTGAACCACGAATGATGAGACGGTCTCTCCATTTGGTCCTCTTAGATTGACTTGAATGGGTTTGGAGCCTGTTGACCCCTGTGGCCATGCCAGACCGATCCACAACACTAGGGAGTTGTCGATTAATCTCCCGAGAACGTCGACGATGTCGTTTCCCTCCTCTCCTATCTTCGCTGGTTTCTTCGGCTGTCTGGAAACAGGAGGGTTCAGTCTGAGAGTCTGGTGATGGGGTTCCCCGTCGGCTGCGATGATATCGACTTCAATCTGAGAGGTTTTTCTCGAATGGTTGTGAATCATTACGAACAAATCGCCCTGGCCCTGAGAACATCTCGGAGGAATGTCCAGATCTAGTCTCCATGTGTTCTCAATTAGTGATGAGTGCCCCCTTAGTGCTGCATCCTCGAGTCGGTCTATCAGTCTGAAAAGACCGGGTTGCCATGCTCTTGTGTGAGCCATGAGTCTTCGAAGAGTTCGATAGCAGAATTTCGATTGATCGTTATTCAAATCGTCTATTGCAGCCACTCGGAATACTCGTTTGGATTCGGAAACCAATCTGTCATCATCCAGTAGTCCTAGATGGTTGAGGTGAAGGACGCGTAGTAGGTGCTCAACAGCTGATTCTGGAGTCTGGTTGGAGCGCACTTTATTCTCCAGTTCGATTAGCCAGTCATCCCATGCTCCAGCGGTCTCGGGATCCAAATGGGCTACTACCAAATCTGAGAGAACTCGATTCAATGTGCTCTGATGGAGTGTGGGTGCATGCATGGAGAGAAGAGGGAAATCCTCGTCAGTCATTGGAATCCTGCGCTCCAACTGAAGAGTGTTGATGATGGAAATAGACCCTAGGAAAATAGCTAGTCCATAGAGTATCGATGCCAAGATGTTGCCTGTCTCGAAGTTGTCGACCGAGTTGAGGGTCCCCACGGCAAGAACCGCAGAGAGAATCCTTGTCCTCTCTCTGAGGGTTCTCTCGTGGAGAGTATTCAGAATCCGTTCGACTCCTGGGTATGCCTCCATTGACCGGTTGCTGCCTATTTTCAACTGAAGTCTGTCCCTTGCAGACATCTGCGCAAAGGATGCAGCCAACAGAGTGGGGAAGAAGAGCGTCGCTTGAATTGCGAAGAGGGCGACTCCTCCCAATAGATATTCTTCGCCCCATCCAGATGCAAAAAGAGATGTGGCAAGTATGGCAAGCATGGAGACGAGCATCCTTGCAGGTCTGCTCCCCCTGACGGTAGCGATTCTAGTCCACAGGACTCGTTGATAATCTCTTATCCGTACTCTTCTGTTCAACGCATTTTCTGACTTCTGACCAAAGGTGGAATCTTCACCATACGGATTGGGGAGGTCCGAGGAGTTGCTCGCCACGCTCTCTCGAGGTGCTTTCTCCGCTTGATGGCATCGGATAACAGAATGGGAAAACTTGTTTTTTTCGGGGCACATTTCTTGAAGAGGTCGTGCTCGCGGGAGCGGGCGTGTAGCATAGCCTGGATAATGCACCGGCCTCCTAAGCCGGGGACCGCGGGTTCGAATCCTGCCGCGCCCGCCATCATGACATCGACAAGCCGTGGTGCTTTCCAGCAGTTGCCGTTCGATGTAAGAACCTCTCGAAATGGATTCTCGGGTATGTGGAGCGCTGCAATCCTACATCGCACTCCGATAGCGCGTCTAGCATCTCCTCTCTGAGTGTTTGTGGGACGCTTAGCCTCCTTCCTACGATGACACCGTGGATTTGTGAAATTAGATCAGTCGCATCAAGACCGTGATTGTTCATGAGGTCATCCACCTCTGCCATTGCTCCAGAGAGGACTTTCCTATTCCTCCCTCCGTGATTTTCCCACTTCCATTCTACTACCTTGCCCCTGATTGCCAACTCCACCAGCCTCCTACCGGCTTGGAGGGTTGATGCCTGGACCATCTTGTGAACTGATGACCTGTCTGATACAAGATCCCTGATTTCAAGCATCTCGAGGGTAAAGATGGCCTTCTTCAGATTTCCATCTGAGATGTATGCTATGTCTTCCAACACTCCCTCCGCGGGTTCGCAGTTATTCCTCCCCGCAATCTCAGAAAGTGTTGTAGTGATGGTTTCCCTTTCGGTAGAGGGGATTCGGATCATCTGGCTTCGAGAACGGAGTGCATCGATTATCCTCGATGGGGCTCGAGCAACCAGTACAAACCTAGAGGCCCCGCCCACTGTTTCCATCATCCTTCTGAGGTATGCCTGGCGGATGTGCCCCAGATGGTCTGCGTCCTCTATTACAATCAATCGGCTAATTGGGATGACACCGGCCTTGGCCTCGGCCTCCGAGCCTGCTGGGGCAACCTCTTCTGGGTCGGAAATCGAAATCCCCCTGTCGAATGCATCTAGGCTGGTCCTTCCTGCGAGTGTGTCCTTCTCGGAACCGCTTGGCCTGAGGAATTCCTCAAAGGTAGCCATGGCGCCCCTCTGCCTGACCAGGTCACGAGCTTGCAGAATGTGTGTGGTGGACTTCCATCCCGGCCCGAGTATCTGTCTTGCGAAAAGCCTCCAGCACGCCGTCTTTCCAACACCGGCCGGACCAGTGATCATCAGATGGGGCGGATCAGCTGAGGTGCTCGTCGAAAGTAGAGCGTGTTTCACTGAACCGGGCACCGCCAGTTCTTCGAACCTTGTGGGCGCCTCTGACACGAGCCAACTCGCCATGTACGTATGGGAGAGAGGAGGGCCTTGAACTCAACGATGCTACTCGGCCTTGAGGACCTTGGCCATGCCATCCTTTCGGGGCTTGACGAAAATTCGGTATCCGCACTTGTGGCAGGACTTGCCGGTCGATCCAGCCTCGTTCCATACCATGAAGCCGCAGTTAACGCACTTGTAGCGAATCTCGAGGGGATCCATGGGGGAATTGCAATGGCTACATTGCTCATCTGATGTAGGGTTGTATTCCCTCTTATCGGTCCTGTTGCAGTTCCTGCACTTGTGTAGGATGTTCTGATCTCCTTTCATTGCTACCGAGCCGGCGACCTGCCGGGCCTTCTTCAACCTGTCCTATGCTGATCCGGAAGATTTGCATATCCTGACGAAGTTCTCAAAGATGGTTGATCCGAACTCCGTGTCATTGACCTCTGGGTGAAACTGAAGGCCGAATCTACTCAGATCCTCGTTCTGCATTGCTTGGACCTTACATGACTCGCTCTGTGCGACTGCAATGAAGCCCGGGGGCGTCACGGTAACCTCGTCGTTGTGGCTCTCCCATACCGTCTGCTCCGATGGGGTCCCTTTGAACAGGGGCCCTCCGTCACCTACTAGGGAAATGGTTGCTGCTCCAAATTCGGGCTTGGGGGCCTCGCCCGCATCTCCACCGTAGTGACGAGCAATGAACTGGTGTCCTGCACAGATTCCCAGAATTGGGACTCCCAATGAGAGGTAATCAGCACAATTCCCTAGTTCCCCCGTGAGTCCTACTCGGGCCGCCCCTCCGGACAAGATTAGCCCGTCTATTTCCCTGAGTTCCTCTATAGGCGTGTTGTTTGGAAGAATCTGGGTTTCCACGCCTAGATATCGTAGCATTCTCCACTCTCGATGTGTCCACTGGCCCCCGTTATCGATGACGTCGATGACTACTCGGTCGCCTCCCATGCAGAGCCTGAGGGGGGTTGGGCCATCAATAATGCCCCCTCAAACCTTGAAAAAGGGAGGCAATCTCGACAGAGGGCCGGCCCCGATGGTGTAGTGGCCTATCATGCAGCCCTGTCGAGGCTGCGACCCGGGTTCAAATCCCGGTCGGGGCGCCACTCAGTCTCCCTTTTAGAGGTGCTTTTTGCTGCTATCTTCTGGTTGCCGGAAGGAATCTGATCTTTCCCTGTTTACCACGTTTCGGATCTGAGAAAATTTATCCCGATAGGAACATCTCTCGGAAACAGCAGAGAAACTCGAATAATAGTTGGATCGAATCTCATTGAAGCTAGATGCTTGAGTTAGTCTTGTCGACGTGTCAATTCTACTGAGGGGCGATCCACGCCTCAAAGGAGCACAACCTGAGAGTGCTGCTGTAGTCCCTCTTTATTTTGAGGGAAGGCTCAGGAAATTCCTGGAGGAGTTTGGGAAGAGATCTCTTTATCTCTTCGTTGGCATCTAGGATTCCACTCTCGGAAACTATCACCCTACCCCTGACAAGAGAGGGGGAGGACATATCGAGAAGTGGCACTAGAGATGGGAGTAATTCGATTGTTCGATGGGGGAGGTTGACTATGAGCAGGTCCCAAAGCCCAACCAGCGAATCGTGTTCACGAAGTCGGATGGCATCTGCAATCCCGACGATTCTATCCTCGAAGATTCGTGAGATGGGAGAAGGCTCAGGAGGGTAGTCCCTGCGATCCCACCTCCTGAGGTTATCCAAGAGGAGCGAAACTGCCTCAGGATTGAGATCGGAAGCCAGAGCATGGTTAACCAAATCAGGCTCGGATAGCAGGGTTGCGAGGGCCGGGCCAACACCACAAAAGGGATCGCAGACGTTGATTGGTCGACCTAATACTGAACGTAACTCCTTGGACAAGGAAAGTGTCTCAAGCCTCTCTGATTGGAGTTTTGTGGAAAAGTATGCCTTGTTTGGGTCGCAAGCTATGGCTCTGCCGGACTCCCTGACAAGCACTCTGGTGCTGCATGCCGATTCTGGGATGTTTTCTGTGACTATCTCCCCCTCCACCCTAGCGCCTATGGGTGTTAGTTTGCGAATCCTTAGCTCTCCTTGGACGCCCTCATCCTTCAACACGAGCCTGATATGGGGATGAGCTCGAAGCTTCGCCTCGGCAATCCTAGAGGAGTACGGCTCCAGTATATTCTCTATTCTGACAACCATCATGTCTGAAATAAACTCGTGGGAAGAGGGCCATTCCTCACCGAATGCCTCAACCTCTTCCTTTTCAACGAGTAATGCTAGGTGATTCCACCAATCTGAGTCCACCCTATTGTCCGGGCTCCCCTCGTGCTGGACAATCTGATGAGCATCTAGGGGACTCATCATTTCAATAGGGGCTCCGGGGTCTAGGGGGACTAGCCTGTGTTCTCCGTCGTCGTCGGGAATCACCCTCATTCCTGTTGCTAGCCACCCTCTGTCCCTGAGTTCCTTGAGGACATCCTCGACTGTGCGATTTTGAACCCTCAAGTGGCGAATCACGTTGAAGTGCCGGTGGGCATCATCGCTTCACAATGACGGAAGATCGTCAAAGTTCTAATTCGCATCAAATTGATGTGCACTAGAGTAGGGGGAGGTATGATGACGCCTCAGGACTTGACGCCCGGACTATGGCTAATTGGTCTTGGTCCGGGAGATCTCGAGCACATTACCGAGAAGGCCAGAAACATTGCAAGAGGTTGTAAGAAGAGATACTTAGAGGGTTATACTGCGGTCCTTCCTTCGGACCAGGAGCATCGTCTGGAAGAGGTGGTTGGAAATTGGGAGAGGCTGATGCGTCCGTCTATAGAGAGTCCGGAAAAGCTGTTGGAAGAGGCCCGTGAAGAGGCCGTGGCGCTACTGGTAGTAGGCGATCCTATGCAGGCGACCACCCATATCGATCTGGAGGCGAGGTGCATGGAGGAAGGAGTTCGTTTCGAGGTGATTCCGGGGATGTCTGCCACATCTCTAGCAGTTTCTCTCTCGGGGCTTCAGTCCTACAAGTTCGGGAGGCAGGTCACACTTCCTTATCCCTATGGCGAGTACTTGGCTACCTCGCCCATAGAGATGATCGAGTCCAATCGCAAGAGAGGGGTGCACACTCTAGTTCTTCTCGATCTGGATCCGACTGGAATGGGTTTCGATCTTCCTACACCGATGAGTCCGAGTCAAGCTATTTCGATATTGGAGAAAATGTCGGAGAGGCAAGGGGAACCCCGGGCGGTGAGGGAGTGGGAAGGAATACTGCTGAGTGATGTCGGCACGAGCAGGCAGAGGGTGACGTCTGGTAGCCTAGGTGAAATATCTCAAATCGAGGGTGGTTTCGTTCACACCCTGATTATCCCTTCGAATATGAGTGATAATGAAAGGGATGCCTTCCACCGAAGGAACTAGACATATCGTGACCCGACGAACTCAAGTCCGATGTTCGCGTCCGGGGTGTCGATAGAATGGCCAAGCCACCCGCAGAAGTGCGTTTCCCCGGAGACAATAACCGCAGGAAGAGGCTGAGGGTAAGGGGCATCAAGCAGGCATCGAAGGAGATACAGAAGAGGTTGGAGAAGAGTTTGGAGTCGCTGATTGAAGACCCCGAGGGCTTCCTGCCTGAGATAGTGGGGGAGTTGGGCAAGGTCTCGCTCTTCGGGTCGAAGGACCCGATGGCCAAGACTCTGAAGGAATTGGGAACCGTTTCCTCGAAGAGGAACGACGTCGGGTGGCTCAAGAGAAGGATGGGGAAGAGAGGGGGCGGTGACGTGGCTCGCTCATTGGCTGGGAGCCTCGTTGCGGCTTCGGAAGAGGATTTGAGCACGGTGTCCGTGTTCAAGAGCGACGTCTATGGTAACGCTAGCTATCTGAAGAGAGGGGGCGGTCGACCGGGGCATCTGGTCGGAATCCAGAACTTCAATCACCCCAGACTTAGGCTACTGGTGTGGGATGACCATGCCAAGGCTGGACAATACTTCTTCTCATGGGACGGGGGATTCGTCTTCACCGGCTTCGAACCATCCCCTCCTCGCGAATGGGTGAGATGGACCCTCGACAACACGTCCGTTGATCTTCAAGGAGAGGATTGCATGTGGTCTGCTGGCTTGAGTGAGGACATTGTCAAGGCAGGTTCCAACACCCCAGAGGGATGGCTCAAGCTGGAATTCTCGGAAGGGACCACTGTCGGGCTCTCCCAATCGGCTCTTGCGAAGACAGATGAGCCATTGGCCCGCAGCATAGCGGTCTCGATGATGCCGCCGAACAAACTGGGCGAGGTCTGCGAGGCTTCATGGATGTGGAGGCCGGAGGGATGGCCGGATGACAGGCCGTTGCCCGAAGAGGGGGTGGAGAGGGTGGAAGGGGTCCTGAGCACATGGCTCAAGATGTCCCTCGAGGATGGTGTGGTTTCACGTGCATGCAGGGTCAGCATTCTGAACTCTATTACCGACGGATTCGTAGTCGGGAACAACTGGTTCTCTGGGGAAGACAGGTCTGGTTTCCTAATGCATATGGGGGGGACGGAGGATGAGCGGCGGGCGCTTTCATGCGTACTAGACTCCATCGAGGGAGGAGTGCACGTGAGGTCGGACGGAGTCGTCCTGAATATCGAGGACGAGGTGATCAGGCTCGAGGACTCCTCTTGCCACCCAGTGCTAGTTTCCCTATGGGAGGAGCATGGCATGACTGTCCTGAAAGACATGTACAACCTGAGTGGAGTCGAAGCCGAGAGCATCCACTCTCGCCAGAAGAAGAGGAAGCAGGGATTCGGGGCTTTCCTGCGCGAGTTAAACGACACGCTTAGCACGGCAATGAGGTTGGACAGACTCCCTTGGGAGAGCGTCGACCTTCCGGCCCCTCTGTCATTCGCTGACAGACTGGTGAGGAAGGCCGCTGAAGATGGGGTCTCGTCAACCGTTTCCATGGCCAGGAAAGGAAGAGGAGTCGAGTCTGCGATGGGTTGGGCATGGCTCGTTGTGCACGACAGGACCGAGTCTGATTCATGGAGGTTCGACGAGGAGAGTCGTGACAAGGGAGGTGACTGGGTTCCTGCGCTGAGAGCCCTATGGGATGCGGCTGAGGTGCTACTGCTCGAAGAAGACTCGTCGTCCTCTACTGACTACCGTTCGGCCATGGATTGGTTGAGGGAAGTCAGTGGTGCCGATCCTCTGCCTGAGAACTAGTGCCCCGGTCTTGGGATTCCATCAACAATCATTAGTGCTGCTATCGCTGCCACACATTCCTTCTACCAGAACTTGGGCTCGTGACTTGTTTTCACTAAATCAGTAATGAAGCGTAAAATTTGATAGTTTGTAGGATAGTGTAACAAAAGAAATTGGAAAGACTCTTGTTTCAATCGCCCCTGTGAGCACTGTGGCAAAGTCCGGATTCTCAGAACCAGAAAGTGAAATCTGCGCTGGACCCAGGGGGTTATTGCTAACTGATGATGGTTGGCTTGCAACCAAGGCTAGTTCTGGCTTCGAAGAGTTGGGGGTGTTCAGAATGATTGAGATATCATCAATTAAGGATGTCAAATTGAGGGATGACGACAAGGGGAGGTTAGCCCATTGGCTCTTCAAAATGAGTTTGGTTTTGGGGATAGTGGGCTACGGCTTGCTACTAATCCGTGACTATTCAGTGATATGGGAAGGGTGCCCTGACGCGGTTAAAGGAGTTCTTTTCAGTGGTTGTGAGGGGGAACACAACTGGTTTGAGTCGACTGCTATAGCCATTGGGACGATGGGGATTCCATTTGGGCTGGTTCTTTGGATTCGCTGGTCCGATCTATGGCCAAAGACAATCTTGATCGAACTAAAAACTGGTAAGGAGTTTGAAATCAAAGCAGAGTTCGATTACCAATATGTATGGTGGTACCTCTATGCGTTTCTTGGTTGGTGGTTTTTGTCACCAATCGGGACTGATGGGCTTAGTCGCCATTTCGAGAACCCCAGTAACTTGGTTCTACTAGTATGCGTCTTCGGCGTCTTCCAATTAGTCAAATTGTGGGCTGAATTCTCAGATTCCGGTAGTAAGACTGAGAAATTAGATGCTAAATCTTTTCAAAAGAGGATAGAAAAAGAACAGGAAGGTGCTAAAGATTTGCAGAGGCAACTCCTAATCGAGAGAAAGGACCTGCAGAAGTATGAAGATCGACTCAGAAAGATCTTGCCGGATTATGATACGGTTTGGGGGGCAGGCTCAACTAGGCAAGTAGTGTCAACCATGGCAACATGCTTGGAAATGTTGCTCAGGGTACGACTGAAACAAATGGGTGAAGAAAAGTGGGTCGAGGGGAAGAACCGGGGTAACAATTGGGGGTTGCCCACCTTGCGAAATCTCATTGAGAAAATTAAGAGTGAGGATGACGACTGGGGTGACGAAAATCATCTTGGATTGGCCTATATCTGCACTCTGAGGAACAATAGTATCCATGCTAAGGGTAAAAACGCTCATCCTCCGGAACTGAATGAAGTCAAGACCGCTATGGGTTATTTCACCAAGATTGTCAAGAGTCATTTTGGAGAACCTATTGATAGTGAGTCTTCGGAGTGATGGCCATGGAGGTGCCCAGAGCATCTTCTCCTGCGGTTCACAATGTCATGGTCGCAAACAAGTCTACTAATACTAAGCCTGAATTAACCGTTAGAAGGCACCTGCGCACCGCTGGTTTTCCAGGTTAC
>Ga0208407_1000373_pt1 | contig 21160 bp, 11 predicted proteins | sample ETNtaG_9_FD_185775 | JGI IMG/M metagenome (GOLD analysis project Ga0208407, IMG submission 185775) | Marine microbial and viral communities from oxygen minimum zone, Eastern Pacific Ocean - ETNP201406SV69 (SPAdes) (version 2) | ecosystem: Environmental > Aquatic > Marine > Oceanic ...
TCCTCCATCTTAATTTATCAATAAGAGAATATCCTCTAATTATTAATGCAACTAAAACCACTAAGAAAAAACCAAATATTCTATAATCTAAGTTAAGTATTTCAGATTGTTCATTCATTAAATAACGTGCTGTTTCTACAAAATAAGTAAATGGGTGAAATTCATTTAATTTGTAATGTATTCCTTGAGTTGAACTCAATGGATATAATGCAGGTGCTGCGAAAAATAAAATCATCAAAATATAATTTACAAGATTGGTTAAATCAGGTATTTTCTTGGCTAATGGAGCTAAATTCATTCCGACTCCTTCACTTAAAAATCCAATAACTTGGGCTATAATCAAAAATGAAATTGTTCCTTTAAAATCAACTCCGTATCCAATAAAAAGAATTAAAGCTACTCCCAACGATTGGAGTAAATTATCAATTATTCTATATCTAATCATTGAACCTGTTAATACACGGGTTCTGACTCTTTCTGCTTTCAAACCACCTGTGAAATCTTGTATTGAATTCATACCTGTTTTCAATGAATTTTGAGTTAAACGAAATAAAGTTATACCAATAAACACGGTTTGTACACTTGTTGATGCCCTTAATACTGTAAATACGAATAAATATACTAATGAAATAACAATTGGATCTAAAACTACCCAAACTAAACCTAATCTTTTACGCCCTGAAAGATGACGGAATTTCTTTTTGAGAATGAATTTCATTCTATCGCGGTCTAATTTCAAATCTTCTGGACCTAGATCTCCTACTTCTTTACATGCTTCTAAAGTAATTATCCTCTCCATATTAATGACCTCTCACTTTTTACTGTTATGTTACTGATAAACCCTTGGAATATATCATCATTAATGACTATTATAGTAAATAAAAAAATTTAATGTTGTTTTTTCAAATATTTTTGATTAACGAAGTTATAAAAAAAGTGACGAAAATAGAGTTTCTAATTAAATTTATACGACGTATTGATAATCATAATTGTCAAGGAGCATACATGAATGGGAATTTGAAAATGAAAGAATCTATTGAAGCCGGCAATATTTCTGTAGGGATTATTGGATTAGGGTACGTTGGATTGCCTACCGCTATTGGGTTTTTAGATGCAGGTTATACTGTGTGGGGAGTAGATGTCTCGCAACGCGTTGTAGAAACTATTCTTCGTGGAGAAAATCCTACAGGAGACCCTGAAATCAATGATATTATTCCTACTCCAAATACAAAAAATTGGAATATTACTACAGATACCAATCTAGCAGTAGAAAATTGTGAAATCCTTATTGTAACTGTTCCAACTCCTGTAACCTCTGATCTAAAGCCTGATTTGAAATATGTGAAAAGTGCTGGAGAAAATATTTTCAAATCAATTAAACCAAATTCGGGTAAAATTGTGGTTCTCGAAAGTACTGTTTATCCTGGTGTAACTGCACAATCATGGTTACCCTTAATAGAAAAATACGGGCTAATTGAAGGTGTTGATGTACATATTGCATATTGCCCTGAAAGATTTAATCCAGGTGATGAAGCAAATGGAGTTAGAAAAGTTGCTAGAGTTATTGGTAGTTTAAATCCTGAAATAGGTGAAATATTGGTTGGGGTATATTCTAAATTAACTAGTGGAAGAGTTGATTATGTAGGAAAATTAGAAGTTGCTGAGGCTGCTAAAGTAATTGAAAATGTCCAAAGAGACATAAATATTGCACTTGTAAATGAATTAGCAAGAATTTTTCCAGCACTAGAAATTGATATTGAAGATGTCCTTAATGCAGCGGCAACAAAGTGGAATTTTCATCGATATACTCCTGGTGTTGGAGTTGGTGGACATTGTATCCCGGTAGATCCTTATTACATGATTCAAAGGGCTGAGCAAGTTGGAGTTCCTGCCGAATTAATTACTGCTGCCAGAGCAGTAAATAGAACAATGCCGATACATGTATACTCTGTATTAAAAGACATATTATATACAAATAATGTTGCTGCAAATGATTCTAATGTATTATTTTTAGGCTGGTCATACAAAGCCGAAGTAGGTGATCATAGAGAAACTCCTGCTGAACACCTTGCATTAGCACTTACAGATTCTGGAGTTAAAGTTTCAGTATGGGACCCACATTTAGAAAAAGATGTATATCCTAACAATGTTGAGGTAATAACAGATATCCGTTCTGCAAAAGGTTTTGATTTGGTAGTATTAGTAACGGGGCATTCTGTATGTATCAATCTTGATTGGAGTTCTCTATTACAGAACATGAGGGAACCTCTTGTTTATGATGGGAGAAGAGTGTTAGACATAAACAAATTAGAAGATTTGGGATGGAATGTTTATGCTGTTGGAAGGCCTTAATTATTCATAATCGAATAGTGTTTTTTTCTTGGTTGGTAATTCAATTTGTTCATTTGAAATTAAATTAAATAATTCAATTTCGTTAATTATTGTAACATCTAATTCTTTTGCTTTGTTTAATTTTGTACCAGATGACTCCCCTGCAATTAAGTAATCTAATTTAGATGAAACCGAAGATACCACTTTGCCTCCTACATTTTTTATTGCAAGTGAAATTTCTTTCCTCGGTTTGGAAAGTGAACCCGTGATGCAAAATGTTTTTCCTTCAAAAATTCCAAGTTGCACCTCTTCTTCATCAGTAATTTCAATGATTGAAGATAACTCATTAATTAATCCTAAACGCCTATTAATCCCCTCGCGAAATATCTCTGCTACTTTGTCTCCTATTCCATCTATAGTAGTTAATTCACTATTTTCTCCGTTTTTTGCCCAATTTAATAAGTTCTCTAAATTAACGAAATATTGAGAAATTAATGTTGCTACTTCTGGACCTATTCTTTCCATCCCCAATGCATGTAAAAATTTTGAAAGATTCAATTTTCTTGTTTTTGATAATTCTTTGAGGACGTTATTTGCACTTTTCTCCCCCATTCGTTCTAATGATGAAATTTGGATATGTGTTAATTTGTATAAATCTGCAATGGTTTCAATTAATTCAAATTCCAATAATGATTCAATTAACTTTTCACCTATTCCATCTATTTCTAAAGACCTGCACCAATATGTTAGTGCCCTGGCTGTTCTCGCACTACATTCTAAAGCCACACATCTCAGAAAAGCCCCATCAATTGTTAATTGCCTTGAACACGCGGGACAGTTACTCGGAATTTTGATGTCTTTATGAAACAATTCTCCTTTGAATAGTGTTCCATCAGCATGATTTCTATTTTTGATATCGTTACTTTTAGCAGGGCCCAAATTTTCAATTATTTTTGGAATTACATCTCCTCTTCTTGTGATTAATACTTTGTCTCCAATTTTTATACCCAATCTTTCAACTTCTCCGACATTATGCAAAGTAACATTTTCCACGGTTACTCCGCCTACCATCTGTGGTGCAATTCTTCCTACTGGTGTTACAACTCCGGTTCTTCCTGTTTGCCAATCTACATCTAATAACACACTCTTTGCTTCTTGTGAAGGAAATTTCCATGCTAATGCCCATCTAGGATGGTGGGCTGTCATTCCCAATAATTCTCTTTGATTTAAATTATCTAATTTGAAAACTAGTCCATCTATTTCGTATTCATATTTGGATCTTTTTTCAGACCACTCTTGAGTATGCTTTATCATTTCATTTTCTGGGTTTTCTAAATCAAATACTGTCCAAGGTGCAGGTTCAATTCCTGCATCTTTTAACCATTGTAATAATTCACTATCATTTTCAGCTATAGGTGAATCATTAGGGAATTTAACATCATAAGCTTGAAAAATTAAATCTTCTGCTTGAGCCTTTCCCTCTCCGTGTTTTTGTCTTAAGGCCCCGGAACATAAATTTCTAGGATTAGGTGAAATATGTTTATATTTTTCTTCAAATACTGAAAGTGGCATTACTACTTCTCCCCTAACATGACAATCCATTGCAATCTTGAGGCGTTTTGGAATATTTCCAATTAATTTGGCATTTAATGTAACATCTTCTCCTCTTTCCCCGCTTCCTCTTGTTGCTGCTCTATGTAAATTACCTGATACATATTCTAATGATAAAGCAGAACCATCTAATTTAGGCTGAGCAAGATATCTAAGTCCTCCAAATGTAGATTGTGTTACAAAATGGATAATGTCATCTGCATTAATTCCCTTATCTAAAGATCTCATTGGAAATTTATGTTCTACTTTTACAGTTCCAGGTAAGGGTTCCGGGCCCACTTCATGAAGAATTGAATTATTTGGATCTAAAACTTTTAATTCGTCCCATAAAGCATCAAATTCAGCATCAGAGACCTCTGGTGCTGAATGATTATAATACAATTCCCTATGATGCCTAATGACATCTGTAAGTTCTTGTATTCGCTCTTTTGCCATTAATGGTCACCACTTCTGGTATGATTTTTATGAAAATTCTAAACCTAATAATTCAAACTTTTCTAATGGGCAACGGGTCATAATTGATTGGCTAAGAATCCGTATATGTATTTCTGCAACCACATGTACTGTTGCTTGAAACATATGCCCAGCATGGACATTGTTATCATCATCTGACCAGCAACAATGAATATGTGTAAATGCTCCTCCTTGTTGATTACGTGCAATATTTCCTGACAAACTAACTAATTCAGAAGGAGATGGAAGATTTCTTCTTTGATAAACTCCTTCTTCATTCATATATCCATATTGATTTTCTCTTGTTCGCCCAATACCACTAGTAATTGCTGCTGCATTAAAGCCAATTTCATCGGCTAAATTTTGCAAAGATTCGTGTATCTCTTCATTGGGGTCTATTCTTACAAATAAATCCTCACCACTACGTGTCCACTCCATAAAAATGCTAAACATGAGGGGGTATTTAGCCCTCTCTATATTTTAATTATTTACTACTCTTCTTCATTAATTATTACAGGCCAATCGTTACTTTGTGCTTTGATAATTAATTCTCTCGCTATGGATAATTCCTCTATGGAACCGCCTAAAGGTAAAGGTGCAAAAATCCACCACCCCTCCCTATGTAGGACTATTCTTCTTGAAATCGAAACATCAGGGTCTAATTCTTTAATTGATGCCCAATCTAATCTTTGGCCATCAGCATAAAGGCTTGTTTTTGTAATTGCATAACGCTTTGGTAAAAGCATTGTAATCATTAATAAAATCAATAAAATATTGAAAATTATTACAATCCAAGTAGGTGTTAATGTTGGAGATGCTAAAAGCCAGGGTAATATTGCCATTGTTATTAATGTCAAAATATTTGGCCCATTGCGAAATATTTCTTGATCTAAAGTACTACTCCAAGCAAAACCTCCAAATGGTAAATTGCCTAATTTAGGTACTGTTTTTTTATTTTTATAAAGGTGTAATAAATCATAAACGACAATTAAACCAACGGCAGTAGTAATCAAACTTCCAATTAATACGGGTGAAGAATCAACCAAAATCATACCTCACTTAATTTAAATCTCCTAAATAATGCGCCGCCAATTACTAAAAATAGTACTACCCAAATAATAAAGCTCCCATTTAATCCGCTTTCGTCTCCTTCAACAGAAACCTCTTGGGAATCTATAATTCCATTTCCATCTACATCTTCATCAGTAATTAATGAAGTTTCACAATTTTCTATAATATTATCAGGGCTTCCGTCAGAATCTGTATCTTTAGATGCACATAAATCAAATGGGAAAGCATCTAATGTATCTACAACCCCATCATTATCATCATCTTTATCTGCATTATCAGGACCACAATGTCGTTGGTTTTGATCGTCCCACCATAATTCTGAAACACAAGTTTCTATGTTGTCACCATCATTATCTGAAGGTGTAATTGTAAACAATTTTGTTTTTACGGTTAATGCATTATAATTATCAGTTACAATAATGGAAATAGAATATTCTCCTTCTTCCAATCCTGATAATGCGTAAGCAGAATTGGAGATTGTAATAATTTCTTCATTTGTTTCTAAATTTAACAAATACCATGTTACTGAAGCTATGCCGTGCTCATCTGAAGCAGTATAATTAATTTCAGTAATTGCACCTGAAGAAGTTGTTGCTGAACCTTGAGATATTTGATTTAGCCCTTCTGGAAGTATAATGCTAACAATAGGTGAAGGATTACTTTCTAAAATGATTGAAGGGATTTCAAAAGAAGGCCCTAATGATACTGAGATTGAAATTGGTAATGCTCCAACTAAAGATACTGATAGTGTTGCATTAACTAAATTTTCCTCACCTTCAGAAGTTACCTTTTTCCAAATCAAAGATATGTTTTGAGCACCAATAAATGATATTGCTGGTGTGTCTGTTTCTTGAATTAATTCAAATGCTGCATCAACTATTACTCCATCCAATGTTGCTACAAAATAATGTGTTTGTGATATCGTCAATTCGGCTAATCCAGTTACTAAAATTGTATTATACTCTGTATCTTCTAATGTAGAAACTATGTTGTAAGATGATGCTGTAATTAATTCTCCAACTTGACCTTCAACCATATTCATACACACATCATTAAGTGAAATTGAATTTATCACGCTAGAACTTAAAGAAACACAAGATTGCCCAGAATTTCCGCTAGCATTGAATATTGTAGCTACGACATTATGCATAACTATTGCTTCAAATGCTCGACTATCATAAACATTAATTTCATCAGAAATTAAATTAGTAAATGTTACTGAAGATCTTTTAATATTAATCTTAGAAGTACTAGCATTTATCACTTGTACAAGGATACTATCTTCTATCGAAAGTGCAATTGTTTCAGTATTTAAATCAATATTTGAAATTAATAATTCTTCATTCTGATCTAATATCTCCAAGCCAATTGATTCTATTTCACCCATTATCACGTTATCAATAGTGCCACTTACTTCCACTGCTCTGATTCCCGTGTTTAATCCAAACATACTAATTTGATCGAAATTTATTTGTGTTCCAGTAGTCCTTATTCCAACTGTACATGATGAAATATTAGTAGAATAAATGTTTAATACAATTTCGGGATCATTAGATGTTTTAATACAATTATCTCCAAGTTCTAATGAACTATTCACTAAATTAACTGCGCTTCCCGAACTAACCATTAAATGCCCATCTATTGAATTGTACAGATTAATATTGTCTAATTGTGCTACTGCTGAATTTTGCAATGAGATACTTTGTATTGCGTTTAATAAATAAGTTCCTTCGAGATTTATCTCTCCTCCATCAACTATAATTCCAGACCAATCATTACCATGTAAACTAGCGCTTCCTACATCTAATTGCCCTTCAATTGTAAGGCCTTTATTTGTTGAAATTTGTAAATCTACCCCATTATCAATTTCCATTAAACCTGAAATAACTAAATCATCAAAAAGATAATATGGAGACCATTCTAATTCTAAGTTCAAATAATTAAAAACTTCATCTGAACTCACGGTTGATGCTACAAACATTTTTTCAGTTGAATATGATACGTCCCAATAATCTGTTTGAGAAATTCCTACTGAATCGATTTGCATTGTAACAATTCTATCTAAATTTTCATCTTCAAAAACCCCACTTTCATTATATGTGGTACTTTTTGCTCTTAAATTTGCAATCCCCGCGATATCAGTAACATCTGAAATGATTTCGTTATTTCCTTCAATTCCATCTAATGAAACTAATGCAAAGGGGATTGGTTCTCCTTCATCAACAACACTAACAAACAAATTACTAAATTTCATAATTGAACCACCTTGAGAAATGTTTGTTTGGCCTATTAATTCCCCACCAAATAAAGATAATTCGCAATTACTATTTGTGATAAAACCCACATCTCCATTCAATGTTATGCCTTGCCAAGACATATCTGCCAATTCGCATAAAATTTCAATATCTCCATCTAAGGTTAACGATGCGGTTTCACTTCCAATATTTGTTGAGGAAATTGAAAAGTTTTCTGCAGTGAATTCGGAGTCGGTTCCAGTAAGTATTCCTCCTGATTCTATTGTTACTTCAATTACTGTCAAGGTAGATTGATCTAATTCTAATTTACCTCCATCTTGAATTGTAATATTGGAGAGTAATGCCCCATTAAAGTCATTTAAGACTATATTTACTCCTGATTCAATAATCCAATCACTTCCATCTGATGGAAGAACGGGTAATTCAATTCTTGGATTTGCATCATTTATTGAAAGGGACTTCATTCTAGAAACTGATTGAATGGCATCAAATGCAACTACTTCTGAATTTTTATTAGTTAATGGTAAAGTAACATTTCCGTTCACGTCACTGATTTCATAAAACTCATGTACATTTACTTCTATTCCTTGAAGTAAATTTGATCCTGATAAATCAGTAATTTCAATATTCGTTTCAGTATATTTTTCCGCCCCTTCAACTTGAATTAAATTTTCATTAAGTGTGGATGATCCATAAAATAACTCATTAGCATCACCTTGTGCTGCAAATGTAAATCCAGACCCTTCCCAATTTCTAATATATGTACTTGCAGATAATTCACTAAATAATAAAGAACTAGGGTGGGATGATGCTGTCCAATCTTCAATACTTATTTGCCCTGTTTTGGAATGTAATCCGTAATCTCCAGAACCAGTAATTAATTCATCAATAATTGATTCTGTACAGGCTTGGGAATATCCTAAATTAATATTATCTGTTATTGATAAATTACTAATTGAAATTGTACTTGTTGTTTCACAAGAAACGCCTGTTGAAAAGCCTTCAATATTGACTGTTTCTGCAATTACATCTGACCAAATTGTATGTAATCCAATTGATGTTGAGTCAGACCATTGTGCTTCATGATTTAGATTTACTTCTCCATCTATGTCAAGTGTCCCTCCTAAAACTCTTAACGCTGTTCCATGTCCCTCTCCTACTGAAATATTTACATCTTCAATAATCAGTGATGAATGTTGAGAATATAATCCATCAAATTCCCCTGTCCATTCTCCACCATTAATTAACAACGTACTTGATGATAATTGTCCTACTTTACCATTCGAAGAAAATGTTGTTTCTTGTAAATCAAAATTACCTCCTCCAGAAAACAAAAACGTTTGACTATAACCACTAACCGTGCTTTCAGAAATTGTTACAGACCCTGATGTTGCAATACTCATTGCTACTAATACAGATTGTGCATTAGAAATATGCATATCATTAATTTCTAAGGAATTTGCGGAATTTGCCAATAATAATGAGTCAATAGAAGTTCCTTGGATATCATTTATTGCTAAAGATAAACTATTTGAAAAATCAAAAAGTTGTGTTGCAATATTTGCCTCTATTCCTGAAAAGGTCATTCCACTTTGATCTCCATGTGCTCGAATAACAAGCCCTGAATTTGTAGCATCAACAGAGGTAATTGCCCCTGATGAATTTGAAGATGTTTCTATTACAACCCCATTATTTACTGCAACTAAATTAGAAAATGTTCCTGAACCTGCGTGCTTCAAAAGCATACCTGAATTGTTAGAACTTACTCCTACAAGAGTCATAGTTCCATCATTTTCCAAACAATTATCTTGAATGTTTTCGCAAGTTAAATCACTTATTTCAGAAGTTCCCCAATTTACAATACCCTGAATACTGTTTGAAATTGTAGTATTTTGAATATCTAACATCGAACCAGTATCTGCAAAAATTGCATTTCTCGAACCATTTATATTCAATCCATTAATCTCTGCTATGCCCGTACTTTGGATTTGAATTCCTTCCCAACTAGATTTTGAGCCTAATTCTGATTGTTGGGAAATATTTGCAACAATATTTACTCCATTAATTGTAGTTCCTTCAATAATTAAAATTCCTTCTACAGAAATAGAAACATCTGAATTAATATTAATTGTTGCTCCGTCTTCAATTGTTAACGTTGCAGTTGACTTAATAATTACATCATCATTAATATCTTTCGTACCTGACCATTTTACTGAATTTGTAATAGTTTCAGCACTATTAATTCCTATTTTTGTAATTGGAATAATACTAATTACAAACATCATTACAAGAAATATTGCGACTTTACGACCTTGCATAAACTGCGTGACATGGACGCATGAAATGAGTGTTACCTCTAATATGGGCTTTTTTAACAAAAAATAGGGATGGGCCCGCCCAGATTTGAACTGGGGTCAGACGGCCCCCAGCCGCCTAGTATAGCCAAGCTAACCCACGGGCCCAAAAATAAGTAAGTATCAGTATCTGTATGTACTAAATGGTGCAACTTCTTCAATAAGTTCCACATGAGATACATACATTCGACGGCAACAATATCTTGTAAGTTTTATTTCGTCTAATGCTTCTTCTAATTCTTTCCCTTCTTCAATGAGTTCTTGGTACTTTACCCATCTGTCAGCTATTACTGTCCCACAACTAAAACAACGTATTGGTATTAACATATTTCAATCACCTGTATGATTTTTGTTTCTTCTTTCTCGCACCTTTACCTAGTTGGTGCTTTGGTTCTTTACGGCGAGGATCATTAACTAATAAACTACGATCAAAACGTAAATATTCATCACGTAGTTCCTCATCAACGCCTTCTTTACCGCCATTGAATTGTACAAGTCCACGAGCAATTGCTGTTCTTATAGCATCTGCTTGACCCATGATTCCTCCACCATGAACTGATAAATTGACATCTACTTTAGATAATTTGCCCATTGCATCTGCTATAATTAGAGGCTCCATTACTTTATTTCTAGCCATTTCAGGTTCATAAATCTCAATGGGTTGACTATCTACTCTTACTCTTCCTTTACCAGCCTTCACTGAAGATCTAGCAATAGCAGTCTTTCTTTTACCGCTCATATTGACCACTTTTTTCTTACGTGCCATTATGCCTCACCTTTTTCTTTTTTCCAGCGGTGCCCTGGTGCTCCCATTGCTATGCTTACTTCACCAAGTCGCATAAAACGTTCTGGTAAATCTCTTTTAATTTCTGAAATGTCTCCTGAAACATGATTTTCTGGAAGATCTCCTACTAAATGAGAAGGGCAACCAATTTCACATCTTACTGCTTTTAATGCCGAACGACCACTTGCTTTCTTTTGATATGGTAACATTCCTCTAATTGATCTTTTGAAAATTCTGTCTGGCATTCTTGGATAAAATGGTCCTTTACGCGGATGATTTAGCTCATATCTTGCTTTATATTCCCTAACAATCCTGTCTTTAGCACCTGAAATAATTGCATTTTCAACATTAATGATGATTGCTTTATCATTTGTACCAGATTGATGTGATTTTAATAATTGGCTTGCAATCTTACTTGCTAAACGTCCCATAACAACGTCTGTAGCGTCATAAACATATGTTTTAGATATATTATCCAAGTATTACCACCCCTTTTCCTTCTGGATTTTCATTCATTAAATCATTTAAAGATAGATATTTTCCACCTGCAGCTATGATTTTGTCCCTCGCTCCATTACTGGCGCTATACGCTGCAACTGTTGGGCTTCCCTCAACTTCTCCACTTCCCAATAATTTACCAGGAACTAGTACAACAGCACCTTCTGGAGCATGTCGTGATAATCTACTAAGGTTTGGTTGAGCCCAGTTTTTCCGACTTTTAGAAAGTCTTGATGCAACATCTCGCCATAGTGCTGAACCGGTTTCCCGGGACTTCTCTTTCAACTGATCAATTAACTCAATCAGGTCCTGATTTGTCTTTTTATTTTGCTTACTCATATGACTCCCTCGATGTACGGGCAGCCTCGCGACCTTCCTCCCCGTTATGAAACCAACGGATTGAATTCTGGGCTGAAAAATATATTTTCACCTCAATATTCATACAGTTAACCAATGTCAGAGGTTCATGGATTGGAAAGGTACTATCGATGAAGCAATGCAATTAGAAACAGAAGATATCATTGCAGCACACCGGAAATATGAGGAGGGAGTCCGCACGGCACTTTCTCAAGCACAAGAACAAATTGAAAATGCTCCAGAAGTAGCTTCTGCTATGGAAGCCCTGTATGGAGCATTAATTGCATACTCTCAAACTGTCGTATTAAGAATGCGTGCAGAAGAGCCAGAAGTTGGTGGCGTAGATCATGCATTCCGTATTGGACAAGCATATGGTGTATCATGTGTTCTTAATCATCTTGTAGATCGTTTGACTGATACAACAGGATCTACACATCTTGCAGCATTAGATGACTTTAGTGATAGTATTCACAATGAAATCCTAATTGGTGCAAATGCAGCTGGACTAACAGTTGAACTCTTAGATGCAAAGGGACAAATGATGGATTAAAGCGAAATTTGTTCGTTTTCTTCTTCTGTTTGGCCTTGAATAATCATTGTTCCGTCGGCAGATTTAAACATTCCAGCTTTCACTTGTTTTTCATGAATGTCAGATGTATGATCACTTGTACGTTCTATCCTTCCTTCTTCTCCGAGTGCAATAGTAATACTATCAGATATCATTTGTAATGTTTGCATAGCAGCATCTCTATGTGTTGGACCTATATCATGATCTGAATATCTTGCCTCTTCAAATATTGATAGGAACCTATCTAATTGTTCAGCGGGGACCATGTAAAATGCTCCACGTACAGCAGATTCAAATTCACGGGTTGTTTCATATACCTTCTTCATAAATCCATATGATCTGAAGTGATGTACTAATTCCTTGTAACAATTGAAAATCACTGCAATATATTCATTTGATGCTCTTAATTGTGCCATTGTATCTGTTAAAATTCCTCTTAATATCTCAACACGTTTCCTATCTTGCATTCTTCTGTAAAGTATTAGGCCTACTAATAATGCCGCCACTAAAAGTATAGCTCCTGACAACATTAATTGTGGTGACAATAATCCTTGAGTTTCCAACGAGATTTGTGCTGTTGATAATTCCATTACTTTAGTCACATTAAATCCTGGGTTTGCAAAATTCATTGAACCTGGGAAATAAGCAATAATTCTCCATTTGCCGTCACAAGGCTGACCCGCACAAGTATCTCCTGTAAAGTTCCAATCAAAATTTGCAACGCCCTGTTCATTAGTTCTGACTTTGATTGTATCATCTGTAACCCAACCTTCTGAATCAGCGTCTGGATTTGTTGGATCCCAATATTGTCTGATAAATCTTACTTCTTCGTCTTCAACGGCAACATCGGCTCTATCCCTTAATACTGAAACTGAACCTGAAACTGTATCTCCAACGAGATATCCATTATCTGCAAACCTTTCCCAATTTTTCCGAATAATAATATCTACATTACTTCTTACTAATACTTCTATGTCATCATAAGACCCGTTGACTGAAGCATCTAAATCTGGTTCACATCCGCCATTTACATCTCGATCTGGTTCATATGCTACACGGATTGTTCTTAATCCTTCAAACTCTCCTGATACTGGGTCTACTCTTACTGCTGGCCTTTCATCATTTGAATACCAAATCATTTCACCTGTTGCTGGATTTGTTTCAACAAATGCAACTGGATATGATGTCTTTTCTGGTTCTACATAAATATTCAAACAATCTCCAATAGGTAATCCGTTTGTTTGTTTAAGAATTGCATGAATATGGAAACTTTCTCCAAAGAAAATTACAGGATATTCTGTACCGTTTGCTGCCACATAATTTGCAACGTTGTATTGCTTAGGACCTATTTCTGTAATCTCTAATGTTGAATTTGAGAATACATCAAACCTTGCTTCAGAAATTGAACCTTGGTATCTATATGCATCATTATTTTCCTGTGAATTATATTCTACATACACCGTTACTTTTCCAGATTTAACATTCTTAAATTCATTACATTCAATTGTATATTGGCCATTACTATCGGTTCTTTGAGTAGGGCAGAATTCTGGCTCTGATGGGCCATCATCTAATACATAAGAAACTCTAATCCAACGTTCTGAAAGATTATTGCCCATCTCATCAGATAGTTGACCCGTAACAACCATTGGTTTTTCTATTGCTTCACCTGTTAATGGATCTTCTCCACTTGTATACACAATTTGATCATCTATTGTTAATTCAGTATTACCTACTAACGCAAATCCATTCGCTTGATATGGTAATACTCTCCTGTAATGTGTTTGACCTGATTTCAAAACACAAGAATCCCAAAGTCCTACAGCAGATAATGTCTCTGTGTTTAATGTGTCACAGCCTTCATTTGGTAGTGCTTCCTCATATCTTAATATCACATTAACTGGACCATAACCGTCTGGCAAGAAAGTTGTTGAGTCTTTCATTAGTGTAACAGGATTTAATGGATAAATATCTGCTTTCAAACAATTTATTCCTTCATTATACCTATCTAAAGTACCATCTTGGAATCCCATCCTACTACTTGGATCTACTGGATCTGATAACCATCCAATATCTCTATCCCAAAAACCATCTGGCCCCTGACTTTCTGAAAGTACGTTAGTATTCTCGTCATATGAATGAGTTAAGATGTCTTCAAAACAATACTTTGTTGGAAGAGTTATTGTACCTCCACTTGGAGCTACGGTAGCAACTATTTGTCTATTGTAATCACTGCCAAATGAGATCCCCTCGAAGATAACGTCTACTAATCCACCATTGGGCGCATAAGGCCCATTCAATCCATTTACACTAATATCTGGTATCATTGGTGTAGAATTATCATCTAAAACCTGAGCTGTAAATGACCAAGCATCTCCTGCAGTCAATATATTAGAACCTGTAGAATCTACATGAATATATGTTTGCGAAACAATCCATAAGTTTTCAACTGTACTTGATGGTTTCAATAATGAATTGCCTTCTGGTGAAAATGCCATACTTAATTCATATTCGCCTAATTCCATATTTGCATCTACAATAATTGGTAAATTTAATCTTCCATAATCATCAGTATAATTTGTACCTTGACCACCTGCTTGCCAAGACCACACAATTGGTGCTTGCTTCACAGGAACTCCTGCATTATCAATTAATTCCGCAATAACTGTAGTTGTTGTATTTCTGTATAATCTTGGTATTGTATTTAATTTAAATTCTGTTGTTCCAATTACTGATACGTTTAGATATGCTCCAGTAGGCGCAAGTGCATTTAAATCACCTGAGAAGTAATATTCCGGTGCTGAAAAGTCTGCTCTTATTCCATAAGTTCCTGCTTGGAATCTTGATTCAAAATCAAACGTATAATTGAAGACCGCTTCACTATCTATGTCATATGGTACATGATTCCAGAAAGTTTCCCCTGAGGAACCAAATGCTAAATTATGATCTACATCTACTTGAAGAACTATATTGTCACTATACCATGGACTATGTGTTCGATTCTCTACAGAACCTACAACCCTAATTTGATCACCTGTTAGGACCTCGGGAATTATTTCACAACGATATCCTGTTTCTGGATTTGTCCTTTCAATTGGCCCACAAGGAGGTAATTCATTGAAGGCTCCGTTTGACATTTTTACAAACCAATGTGTAGAATTAGCCTGGATAAATGGAATTAATGCCTTAGTGTTTGATTGATTTAATGATGACATTTGCCCATCCCATAGTAATGGATAAGGTTTGTAAGCACGGGCATCATTAAATGTAACTCCTGCATTAATTAACGCCTGCTCATGGAATAAAGTACTCCATGAACCGAAAGTTCCATCACCATTATTTATTGAAGAATTCCACCAATACAATGGCACTGTTCCATCAATAATCATTTCAGCATCGATATACATTCTTTGTACAGACTTCATATCAAATGCTGGTGTTTCAGATGGTTCAACATAAGGGAATACTGAATCTAATGGGCCAGCCAATGATGGATTCATATATCCTTTAATTGTAAATGCTCCGGGAGGTAAAGACACATTAGTATAATTATATCTTCCTTGGACTTGATGCTTTTTCAAAACATCATTCCAAATGATTAATTCATAACCTCCAGACAATTGTCCTACTCCATTCTCTAATGACGAATTCCAACGTACCTGTTCCCATGTTCCATTGGCTCCATTTTGCTGAACAAAAGTCATTGAAGCCCAACCATTGGAATCTGCCCTGTATCCGCTTCCAAACGCATCATAAGTTGTAGGAACTGTAAGGTTTCCAAATGGACCGTAATGTTGTTGCTGTCTTACAACTCCACTAATATCAAAAGTTACTGGAGCAAATGGAATTCTTTGATCGAAAATTCCTCTATCCCAATCGGCAGTATAGTGTGTTTTAAAGTCAATCCACAAAGGTTGTTCATCTGAACGCACATAATCCCAAGCAGTATAATCTAGAGTAGTATTAGCCCTAACTCCAACAAAATTATCGGTTGAAACTGCTCCATTAAATGCAAACATCTCTGTAACTTCAGCAAATACACGATATGTTGTATTATCTCCAACATGCAAATCTTCGGGATACAAGAACTGTCCCACTGTAAATTCGCCATTTGCATTTGTTAATACGTCAACTGTTTCGACCGCTAAAGTTCCATTATCTGCCCATTCAATCTGTACTTGTACAGGAATATTTGGTGCGGGTTGAGTTTGTGTCATTCCTTCAGGAAGCCAAGTTACTTCGCCAGAAAATACTGCTGGCCTAAAATGATCAAGCCATAATGTTCCAGGAACATCTAGTGTTACAAATGTTGGTGTTTTATCATCTGCATCTAAAATACAATCGTTATCATGATCCCAATCACTACTTATCTCATCTACTCCACAATTAGTTCCTGAAGCTAAATGCCCTTGTTCTAAATAATCAAAATCTGTATCTTCTCTACCGTCATTATCATCATCATTATCCAATGCATCCGGCCCTGAACCTGGGTCATTTGGATTGTAAAGTGCTTCTCCAGAACCAAAATCATCATGATCCCATGGATTTGTTGAATTGGTTCCAAATCTAGAAGGCCAAAGCATTATTTCATCTTCATCTTTCATGCCGTCATTATCATCATCCAAATCTATATCATCTCTTAATCCATCATTATCATGATCCCATAAAATTACATGAATAGATGCTGTTGGCTGAATTAAATTATCTGTGGGTTTGTATCCATTGGCTTCTTCCCATGAATTCGAACGCCCGTCTGCATCCCAATCTACATCAGCCCAATTTGGAATTCCGTTATCATCATGGTCCCATGGTGAGCTTTCTTCTCCCCAATAACATCCTGGTAATAATTCCTGATCTACATCTAATCTTCCATCATTATCATCATCTGGATCTTCTGTATCTGGAACTCCATCATTATCATTATCTACATCGTAATAAGTTGGTGAAAGATACCCTTGTGACATTCTTCCTCTATCCAATACAGGATTGAAATAACCATCCTCATTTACATCCGCATCATTACCATCATCGTCATTGTCGACACAATTACTCCCTAGTAACATATTGAATTCTATTGTACCTGCGTCATCATCCAAATCAAAATTGGTATCAACCTCAAAGAAATCCCAAAGCCCGTCATTATCATCATCTACATCATTCCAATCATAAACTGCATCATAATCATCATCTAAATCTACAGTATCATTATACCCGTCTCCATCATTATCTGGAGACTCTTCATCTGTGACTAATAAGGTGTTTAAAGCAACTTCATCAGGTAAAGAGTTGCCATTTGTATCGGAATTCCATGTCCAAACACCCAAAGTTAAACCTACGAATGAAAGGAAAAGCCCTCTGTCATTTTGCATATCTGTGTAATTAAATGCTGCTATTGTTTGCCCATTAAAAGGAATATGATAACATCCTGAATTTGCATCGGGAGTACATTGCCAATCTCCATTTGAATTAACTCCATCATAAGCCCCTTGGTCCCAAACAGGATCTGCTCTGGTTGAATATGGTATTGAAAATTGTGCCTGTACATTGTTTAAAGGCATTTTATATAAAATTGCATATGTATACCCGCAGAAGAACCCGGCAACACCAACATTGTCTGTTCCTCCAGACCATCCACAATCTGACATTGTAAATGTCCCGCCCATTTTTGGATCATTGATATCTAAACGCCCATCATTTCCTTCGTCTTGGTCAAACCAATCTGGTAAACCATCGGAATCTTGATCAGTATCTAATCCATTAATTAATGAGTCTCCATCAGCATCAATATCCCAATCATTATTGCCATTATATGAACTCCATCTTGAAAGAATAAACCAATAAAATTCAGGTATTCTACCATCATTATAATTCAAAACAACTGGTTCTTGTGTATCATATGGATTAAATCCAAATGACATATTCCAAAAATCATTATGTGAATCTACATACCTATCAGAATCTTCTGCTCCACTTAAATCTCCTCCGTCATCAATTGGATAATAAGGAGTTGCAAAGTTATCTGAACTATCGAAATCTACTACTCCACAATTACCATCATCAGGATCATAAAAATCAGTAATCCCATCGTTATCATCGTCCCAATCAATACTATTTGGTAATCCATCTCCATCAATATCATTATCAACACTATTTGGTCCATCATCACGGTATGTTGATGGATTTAAATTATTGAGATCAGCATCATTATCGAGATCACAATCTGGATCGATGTCGAGATAATCTGGGATTCCATCATTATCATCATCAGGATCATCCCAATTCAAAATTCCATCATTATCCCAATCATTTTGTCCTGCATATGATAATCTCATTGTCAAACATTCTGGGGAAACGGCTATTTGTGGGTCGTATGCGGGATTTATTACCATTTGTACAGCATTATGAACTCCTAGTGTAGGACAGTTCCAATCGTTTTGTACATCAGATGTCGCTACGGTCATAAAGGAATCATCTTCATTTTCTATACTATCGTCATCTAAATCGTAAGGCATTTGTTGCCCTGTGACATGATTTGGATTGTCTGGATTACTAAATCCATCTCCATCTGTATCCGGTGCTCCTCCCATTTCAGGATCTATCCAATCCCAAATAGAATTGTAATTTTGGTCAAATGGCCTCATAACATCATTATCTAAATCATTATCATAATCCATTTCACAATCCATTCCTGGAATATTGTCAGTATCGTCACCAGGTGTTTGATATGGACTTGAGTCTGTAAAGTCATAATCATTAAGACCGTCTAGATTCATGTCAAGATTTAAACATACATCGGGTATTCCGTCATTATCGTCATCCGGATCCCACATGTCAAGTAGCCCATCATTATCGTCATCTGTATCCGCACTATTTGGGGAACCATCTCCGTCAGTATCTGGGTCTAAGAAATTTGGAATTCCATCTCCGTCTAAATCTCCATCTTCAATATATGTAAATGTTGAATTATCTGCATTTAATAAAGCATTACGATCTATGAAATTTACGCCACCACTGTAAATTGTATATTCTGTTCCTATTGGGGTTGCAGCTGCAAAATTACTATTTGTGATATCAGTAGTGTTTGATGCGTCATATGGATGCCAATCGTCCATATCCAACACAGTATCACCATCATCATCAGGATCAAAATAATCCTGAATCCCGTCTCCATCAAAATCGCATGGCCATTTAAACTGGTCTATCCTTCCATCATTATCGTCATCTTCATCAAAACTTTCGGAACCTGAAGAATCTGAATCTTCATCTGCTACTCCATCATTATCATGATCCATGGGGTTTTGATCAGCCAAATATCCTGGTCCTAATGCTTGTCCAGTCCATGGATGTATTATATTTGCATCAAGAATTCTATCAGTAGAAACGTTTCTTGGGTCATATCCTTGAGACTCTAGTGTATCATAATCTATCGGGCCTTCGAGAATTCCATCATTATCATCGTCCCAATCAAATTCATCTAATACTCCATCATTATCATGATCGTAGGGGTCTGTTCCATAACATCCATCAAATCTTTCCAATAAATCATAAATTCCATCGTTATCGTCATCAAGATCATACAAATCTGAAATTCCATCATTATCATGATCATTTGGAGTTGGTTCCTCAAGCATTATTCCAAATCCTGGCGCATTGAGTGATAACAAGGATAAATCGTGTACTTTACCATATAAAACACCCATATCACCATATCCAGGATCTAATAATGCTGGATGTTGGATTTGTCCATACACGCTACCATATGTTGCATCAGACATACCATAATTTGGTTCATCTGTTGTTTGTGTTAATGGGATTCTGTCATTAATTTGTATAACATTTGTATTATTTGTTGATTTAAATAAGTCTGTTTCAACTAATGCAGTACCAAATGTTGCAAAGATGCTTCCAAAAAAGAGCAGTACAATGCCTGCTGCCCAAAATCGTTTTTTATTCAATAAAATTTCTTCTAATTCGTTATTACGTAAACTCATAATAGAATCCCCAAGCCAGTTCCATCACTGTTTTGTATTTGAACGCGTTGGAAAAACTCTCTTACTTAGTATCATTATTTTGAATTAATATCACTAGAAAAATTTGTTAGAAAATATAGTGCGGTCCTCTGGGAGCGAACTCCCAGAGGTACCCGTAATTCTATTTGCAATTAAGCAATAATTAAGCTTCAAGGATGTCGTCTATTCCGTCACCGTCATCGTCATCATCAAGATGATCGTCAAGACCATCATTATCAGAATCAAATTGTCCAGTTAAAGGATTACCGTCATTAACTTCCCACCAATCATCAAGACCATCATTATCGTCATCATTATCGGTTTTGTCCCAAATTGCATCATTATCATGATCGTATCTGTAATTGCTGAAAGCTCCACCAAGTTCATCTACATCTAAGATATTGTCATTATCATCATCAGGATCTACTCCATCATTTAAACCATCATTATCGTGGTCTCTGCTGTAGTCTTCTCCATTTGGACCTAAATCTTGGTGGTCATCAATACCATCATTATCAATATCTAAATCGACTGCATCATTAATTCCGTCATTGTCATGATCATAAATATCTGTATTTGAATCTCCATCTTGTGTTTCAAGTTCATCATCTACTCCATCACCATCATCATCATTGTCTTCATTATCGTCAATACCGTCATTGTCGTGATCGTTTGGATTGTCGTCAACTTGGTCAGGTATTCCGTCATTGTCATCATCATTGTCTAACTCGTCAGGTATTCCGTCTCCATCATTGTCGTTATCCCCTTGGTTATCAACTTGCTGACCTTGTTGTTGGTCTGATTGTTCTCCTTGTTGTTGTTGTTGACCATTTTGGGTTTGACCTTCTTGTTGACCTTGTTCGCCATTT
>Ga0208407_1000374_pt1 | contig 21136 bp, 18 predicted proteins | sample ETNtaG_9_FD_185775 | JGI IMG/M metagenome (GOLD analysis project Ga0208407, IMG submission 185775) | Marine microbial and viral communities from oxygen minimum zone, Eastern Pacific Ocean - ETNP201406SV69 (SPAdes) (version 2) | ecosystem: Environmental > Aquatic > Marine > Oceanic ...
ATCGGTGCAAAGGTTCCCAAGCCAGAATTGCAAGTGATGAAGTGGAGTGAGTTGTGAAAACAATTCAGGGTGGAGCACAACTCTCCCAAGGTTGAGGTCGCCAGTTCGAACCTGGTTTCCCGCTCCACTTCCACCAAGACTTTAATCCGATTAGAACAGGCTTTATAGCTAATACCCCAGAAAAGACTTTAGTGCTTATTGCTACGTTTTAATTATTTATTGAATATTCATCTGATAAGATAAACACACTTAATGATTACGCCATGGGAGCGATTCTGCCATCTTTAGCATCCCTTGCAATATATGCCTACACCATGGAGCTTTTTTACGTTCTCCTATTTATCTTTCTTTTCATTACTGCCGGCATAGCAATTTAAATTAATTTATAGAAAACTCAGTCTGTAAATATCGGCATGGCACCTAGTCCCCATAAAATAGCTGTAATGCCTAAAAGAGCAGCACACATTACCAACCCAACAGCAACCATAGCGCTGGCATACAAAAATCCTCTTTCTTTAGGAATATCAAGCATGATTGGAACGCCTATATACAAAAGGTAGATAGTAAAGCCAGAAGCTAAGCACCCCAAAATAATATCTAACCATAAGATGGGATACATTCCAGTTAAGCCAATCAAGAACATTGGGGCGCAGGCATAAGCAGCTATCCCGACCCCTTTACTCACTGATGAATTGCTTGCTTCGTATGTTTCTGACATCCAGTGAATCATAAATCCTAGAAATAAAACTCCCACCAAGATTGATAGATAAAACAAACCCATGATCTCAAACGCACTTTGCGATGTTAGTTTAATATAACCTGATGAACCAATAGCCCAGCCAACAGTTGTTGATCCGTAATACCAACAATAAGTTGGCAGCAAAGCAATAATAAAAATGTATTGATAGTAATGCTTAATCACTGAGGCATTGTTATTTTTAATGGCAACCCATTCATTCTTGGGGTCAAATAATATTCCAATTAGGTGCTGCATATTTATCAATTTTTATCTTATCTTAATTTTTTTAATACTTGTGATTGTTGATATATGTCAAATAGAAAAAGTATATTTTTAAAGGCTATTTTTGATACGAATCAAATTATTTTATTTCTTAGAGTCCATGATATTTCTTATATCTAAGTAACAAGGAGTTCAAAATGCAAAAAAGTAATTTTATTATCTGGATAGTTTTATGCCTTAGCCTTCTAACGTATAGCTCTCATGGGCTGGCATTAAGCCAAGGAGATATTTTGATAAGGGGAGGTACATCACTGATCAGCCCTAAGTCAAACAATGGGCCAATTGTTAATATTGATGACAAAACCAATTTAACAACCAGCATTACTTATATGCTTCGCCATGATGTAGGAGTCGAATTATTGCTTGGCTTACCCTTTAAGCATTCAATTAGAGACAAAGCGCTGGGTACTAACTTAAAAATTGTTGAAGCCACCCATTTGCCACCCACAATCAGCTTAAATAAGTATTTTGTTCACAATGATTTAATAAGATCTTATCTCGGCTTGGGGCTTAATCATACATTTTTTCTTGATGATGACAGCATTGGACCTTTAAGCGGAGCCAAGGTGAATCTCTCATCATCCTCAGGATTGGCTTTTCAAGCAGGGCTAGATTACAAAATTAAAGATAATCTTCTTATTAATGTTGAGATACGAAAAATATACATAGATACCAAAGTAAATATCACAGATATAGATAAAACTGATCTGTCATTACATTTACCCAGTTCACTCAATTTTAAATCCTCAATAGACCCAATAGTCATTGCATTGAATTTTGTATGGACGCTATAAATATGAAATGAAACATTGAAAAAATTGATATAAATCAATTTATTTGTCTAGAAATTACATTTAAATACACATAAATCTTCTTATTTAAAAAGGATATTTAGTGATCACTCAAAGTACTTATAACCTTAAAGTTGTGAAGCAATTCTCGATTATGACAATAGTTTGGGGAGTTGTTGGGATGCTTGTAGGGGTCATCATAGCTGCCCAGCTTGCCTGGCCTGAATTAAATTTTGGTCCTTGGTTTCATTTTGGAAGACTCAGGCCATTGCATACTAATGCAGTTATTTTTGCTTTTGGCGGGTGCGCTCTTATGGCTACCTCCCTCTACATTGTTCAGCGCACCTGCCAAACATCATTGATCTCAGATAAGCTTGCTGCTTTTGTCTTTTGGGGCTGGCAGTTGGTAATTGTATCTGCGGCAGTTACATTGCCTCTTGGCTTAACAAGTTCCAAGGAGTATGCAGAACTTGAATGGCCGATTGATATTCTCATAACCATTGTTTGGGTTGGGTACGCAATACTATTTTTTGGAACCATTGCTAAAAGAAAAACTCCACATATTTATGTAGCCAATTGGTTTTTTGCTGCATTTATTTTGGCCGTTGCCATTTTGCATATATTTAATAGTTTGGCTATTCCGGTTTCTCTTACAAAATCTTATTCGATTTATCCAGGAGCAATTGATGCAATGGTTCAGTGGTGGTACGGCCATAATGCAGTTGGTTTTTTCCTTACTGCTGGGTTTCTTGGCATGATGTATTACTTTGTGCCCAAGCAAGCAGATCGGCCAATATATTCATATCGTTTATCCATTGTTCATTTTTGGGCTTTGGTAGCTGTTTACGTGTGGGCTGGCCCCCATCATCTCCACTTCACAACTTTGCCAGATTGGGCTCAAAGTCTTGGAATGGTTATGTCATTAATATTATTGGCTCCTTCATGGGGCGGAATGATTAATGGAATCATGACCCTTTCAGGTGCTTGGGATAAATTACGCACTGATCCAATTCTTAAATTTTTAATTGTTTCGTTATCTTTTTATGGGATGTCTACATTTGAGGGCCCAATGATGTCCATAAAATCTGTAAACGCGCTATCACATTACACAGACTGGACCATTGGTCATGTTCACTCCGGAGCTCTTGGTTGGGTTGCCATGATAAGCATGGGCTCTTTGTATCATCTGTTCCCTATTTTATTTGGACGAAATCAAGGCGAAATGTATAGCGAAAAGTTAATTGATTTACATTTTTGGCTATCAACAATTGGCACAGTTCTGTACATAGCCTCAATGTGGGTGAATGGATTAATGCAAGGGTTGATGTGGCGAGCCGTGAATTCTGATGGGACCCTTACCTACAGCTTTATAGATTCCGTGGTAGCTAGCTATCCAGGATATGTGGTCAGGTTTATTGGCGGAGCAATATTCTTTATTGGGATGTTGATCATGGCATATAACGTTTATATGACCCATAAGGTTACACAACCACCAAGTGAATTAGGATCTTTAGCATGAATAATTTTATCGAAAAAAATTTATTAGTTTTGATGGTCTTAATTATTATTGGTGTGAGTTTTGGTGGGATGGTTGAGATTATCCCATTGATGAGTCAGAAGGTGATGACGGAGCCTATTAAAAATTTAAAACCCTTATCTGCATTAGAGTTAGAGGGCAGAGATATATACATTAGAGAGGGCTGCAATGTTTGTCACTCCCAAATGATAAGACCCTTAAGAGCGGAGGTAGAAAGGTATGGCCATTATTCAGTTGCAGGAGAGGCTGTTTACAATCATCCATTCCTATGGGGGTCAAAGAGAACAGGCCCGGACTTAGCGCGAGTGGGAGGTCTGTATAGCGACGAATGGCATAAACTTCATTTGTTGGATCCTAGATCAGTCGTTCCAGGCTCTAATATGCCTTCTTTTGAGTGGTTATTTAAAAAGAAACTAGATGATCGCCTGATTGAAAGAAAACTTGCAGCCTTTCAAGCATTGGGTGTTCCTTATGCCGATGAAGATATCAAGAATGCAAAGAGTTTGTTGCAAGATGAAACCGAAGCAACCGCGCTAATCGCATATCTTCAACAACTTGGAACCCACTTAGAGGTAACTAATTGATGAATATTGATGATTTAAGAGGTTTTTCTACAGTGCTGTGCATGATATCTTTTTTGGCTATTTGTTGGTGGGCATACGGGTCAGCACGAAAATCAAAATTTGAAGATGCTGCAAAAATACCTTTTTTGAATATTGATATAAAAAACGGCGGTGGCAATGAGTAGCTCAATGTCGTGGTTCGTTATTGTGGGGACGCTTGGATCAATTTTATTTTTTTTCATCTTACTTTTATCAAATAAAAATGGTGATAATCCCGGCGAAAAGCTTGATCATTCAGTTGATGGAATTGAGGAGTATGATAATCCACTGCCGGCATGGTGGCTGTGGATGTTTATAGGCTCAATGGTTTTTGGTTTATGCTACCTGGCTTATTATCCTGGGCTTGGGAATTTCAGTGGTTTGGGAGACTGGTCTCAAATCAAGCTATTAGAAAAGAAACAGGCAATCGCCCTTGATAAATTTGGACCCATTTATGAAAAGTATGGGAGCCAAGACATAAAATATTTATTAGATAACCAAGAGGTTATCAAAATGGGAAAACGTATATTTGTTGTCCATTGCTCAGCATGTCATGGCGCAGATGCAAAAGGCAGTATTGGGTTTCCAAATTTAGTTGATTCCGAATGGATATGGGGTGATTCTACTGAGGCAATACAGCATTCTATTACCAATGGAAGAAATGCTGCCATGCCAGCCTGGCTAACGATAATTGGAGAGCGGGGTGTTTCTGAGGTTGCCGAGTATGTTCTATCTATATCAAAGAGTTCTTACAACGAAGATTTAGTTGGTAATGGAAAAGAATATTTTCAAAATTATTGTTTTGGATGTCATGGCATGGATGGCACGGGCAACCTTGCACTTGGGACTCCAAATTTAACCAATGATCTTTGGCTTTATGGGCATTCTAAAGAGAGAATCATGGATGTTATTGCAAATGGTAGAAATGGCGTGATGCCTGCATTCAAGGATAAATTAAGCTCAGATAAAATTCATATTGTTAATGCATACATTCAATCATTAAGTAACGAAAATCCATAAACCAAGGTTTATAAAAATTGGAAAAAATTAAATCAAGGCTCATTGATGATACCCCTCAACCCAGTCTGTATGAGCAGGCACCAAAAATTTACCTGAGAAAAATTAAAGGCCTTTATTATCAAATCCAATTATATGTTCAGCTAATAATTTTAATCCCAGTTTTCTTAATTCCCTGGATATACATTGATGGCAGGCACGCAGTGCTCTTTGATCTGCCAGCTCGTCAGTTTCATTTTTTTTCGTTTACATTTTGGCCTCAAGATTTTATTTTGCTGTCTTGGGCCCTGATATTTTTTGCATTTCTCCTTTTTTTTGTAACAAGCATCTTCGGAAGAATTTGGTGTGGATATGGATGCCCGCAAACACTGTGGACACTATTGTTTGAGTCTATTACTTCATTTGTAGAAGGCAGTCGACAGCAGCAAATTAAATTAGATCAAAGTCCTTGGACTTTTAAAAAAGTAGCTCGCAAAACATACAAGCATGTTTTATGGATCATGATTTCTCTGCTAACAGGCATCACATTTATTTCATATTTCTATGGGATCCAAGAATTGCTAGCAGATGTGTATTTGCTAAATATAAATATTATGCCTCTATCATGGGTTATCTTTTTCTCTGCAGCAACATACATCAATGCTGGCTTGATGAAAGAGCAAGTCTGCAAATACATGTGCCCCTACGCAAGATTTCAATCAGCTATGTTTGATCGAGACACATTAGTAGTTTCTTATAACCAGTTTAGAGGCGAGCCAAGAGGCGGGCGCAAAAAAACTAATCCTAAAATTGAAAATCTCGGAGATTGTTTAGACTGTACATTGTGTGTTCAAGTTTGTCCTGCTGGAATAGATATCAGGGATGGCTTGCAATATGAATGCATTAATTGCGCTCGGTGCATCGATGCCTGCAACTCAATCATGCAAAGAATGAGTTACCCCAAAAATTTAATTTCTTATACAACGCTGAACATCTTGGAAGGCAAGCCAATGAGCTGGTTGAGGTTAAAGCCCATTGGCTATGCGGTTGCATTAATCGTAATGACTGGATCTATCACTTCAGCTTTTTTAATGAGAAGTACCTTTGACCTAAATGTAATGCGTGATAGAGGTCAATTATTTCACGAGCTTCCTAACGATTTCATTCAAAATACCTATCAAATTAAGCTATTAAATAAATCAAAGGATTCCATTGCAGTTGAGTTAAGCCTTGCAGGTTTAAAAAATTATCAAATAAAACCAGAGAATTTATTTTTTATACCACCAGATTCCATTCAGGAAGTTGCTGTAGACATTATTGTAAACTCGGCAGATTTACCCAAGGACATTAACGAAATCTCTATTCTTGCCTCTTCTCAAGGGAAGATAATCGCAGAGCATCCCTCTCGATACATAGGAAAATCTCCCTTTTTTAATAATGAATAAATTCAATAATGCTTGGTATCGTTCTGGATGGTTCTGGGCTGTTTGCCTTATTCCATTTGCAGCGGTGGTTTTTGGTATTTTAATGTTCGTGATGGCTGTCCTATACAAAGATGATGTGGTGGTTGATGATTATTACAAAGAAGGCATGGCTATTAACAAAGTTATCACGCTTCTTGAAAATGCTACACAGCAAGATATCAATTTAATTTTTTTCAAATCTATGAACAGGCGCTACCTTTATATAGAAAACACAGAATCAGAATCAATTACCTTAACGATGTTTCATGTGGTGGATAGAAGCCTTGATCAAACATTTTTATTGCAAAACGAGGGAGGAGGATATTTTAGATTAAACAGTAATCTAATCAGACTGCTAACAAGCAATCGTGGAGCTTGGAATTTTTCAGTCACCTCGAACATCGAAAAATGGAGAGTTAATAAGAAAATTCATTCCCCTGTTCATTTTGTAGGGGATGAATCATGAGCAACGTGAATTTAAGTGATCTTTCTAAGGCTGATGAATTAATAATATACGAGCACTTATCAAACATTGTAGAGATTAAATCTGGGCTCTATGCAATTAGCTTCTTGGCCCCCGAGATAAGATGCTCAGCTTGTCTAAATTCAATAAAAAAAGAGCTTAAAAAGTTTCATTTAAATAACTTAAGGTCCAACCTTTTAGAAAAAAAAATTTATTTTGAATTTAAAAGCCTACAAACGCTTGCAGAAATACTTAACAATTTAACTTCTATTGGTTTTAAGGCTGCTCCAGAAATCTCGAAAGAAGCATCGCAATACATTAAATCTAAGCAGAAAGACTACTTAAAAAAAATTGGCATTGCTGGTATATCTATGATGCAAGTCATGATGTATGCCATAGCCACATACTTTGCTGGCCCAGGTGGAATGGATTTAGCTTATGAAAGATTGTTTCAATGGGCTGGTTTAATTATGGCAATCCCAGTTGCGCTCTATAGCGCAACAATATTTTATAAAGGAGCATATAGAGATTTAAAAAATAAAAACCTTGGAATGGATGTCCCAATATCGCTTGCAATTATCTCAGGTTTTTTATTGAGTCTTTATACCATTCTCAATCAATCTGGCGATGTGTATTTTGATTCCATTACTATGTTTACCTTCTTGCTGCTTGTTGGAAGGTATATTGAATTAAAGACCCAAGTTAAATTTAATAAAACAAAAAGTCTTATTGACCATTTACTGCCCTTACAAATCAAGCTCAATGGAAAAAATATATCTATTCACGACATTAATATTGGAGATGAGTTCGTAATTAATCCAAAAGAAATTTTTCCTGCTGATGGGCTTGTAACTTCTGGAGAGGGGTTTGTTAATACTTCGTCATTCACTGGAGAGTCTATCCCTGATTACAAAAATATTGGATCAAAAGTTCTTGCAGGCACAACTAATATCGACGGAGATTTTAAAATTCGTGCTTCAACTAGGTTTAATGATTTTGCAGTCAATAAGATTTCTCAGGTTTACAATCAATCAATTTTTTATAGACCCAAATTTTCTATTTTAGCTGACAAGGTTTCTCAATATTTCGTTGGATTCATATTAATGTTTTCTGCTTTGACAGGCTTGGTTTGGTATCTTCTTGGCAGCACGGAATGGTTTGTCATTATGCTGACTGTCCTGGTTGCTTCATGCCCGTGCGCTTTATCATTGGCAACTCCGGCTGCCTATACTATTGGAGCAACCGTCCTTCGAAAAATGGGAGTGGTAATTAGCAATGGTAGTTTTATTGAAAAATTATCGGTCATAAACTCTATTGTATTTGATAAGACAGGAACACTTACCAAGGGAAATTTAAATATTACGAATATAATTTTAAGTGGCTCACAGGACGAATTAGCCGTAAAAAAAGTAGCATCAGCTTTAGAGGACTCCAGCAACCATCCGATAGCATCTGCTTTTTCAACCCCAGGTAAGATTGCACAAAATGTATCAATGCATCCTGGTAATGGTGTGAGTGGTTATGTGGATGGTGTGAAATATTATTTAGGCCATCCAAAATTTATTAATAAAGACCTAAAAAAACCAGATAAGGATGGGCTGTGGACCGTCTTGTATTCGAGTAAACTTCTTGCTTGGTTCAAGCTTGAGGATAGTCTAAGGAGCGATGCAAAAACTGCTATTAAAAAATTACATGAAAGTAAATTGCGCCTTGCCCTCTATACGGGAGATGATTCAAGCCAAGGCTCCATGATTGCAAATGAACTTGGAATAACTGATTTTTGTTCAAGTGTCTCAACTGAGAAAAAGCAAGAGTTAATTATGAGACAACAAAAAAATGGTTTCAATGTCATGATGGTTGGAGACGGCATTAACGATACTGCGGCTATGGCTGTGGCAAACACATCAATAGCATTTCGTCCGGTTGATTCTTTTGTTCATGCATCTGCTGATGCAGTAATGTTGGGCGGGGGTCTCAGCAATTTACCCAAAGCAATTCACTTCTCAAAACGTGTGAACAAAACGATTAAACAAAATATTGGGTGGGCGATAACATATAACTTTTCTGTTATACCATTGGCGGCATCAGGCATGATAAGGCCTTGGATGGCTGCTTTAGGCATGTCTGTTAGCTCAATATTGGTTGTCTTAAACTCCAATAAATTACTGGTAAATAAATGGAAGTAGTTTTTATATTGATTCCAGTTTCTATCGTAATCATTTATTTTGTTATAGCGAGCTTTATCTGGAGCGTTGAATCTGATCAATATGAAAATCTTGATGAAGAAGCTAAAAAAATCTTGAGAGATTAATGTTTATTTTAATCATTTTTTTAATTTCGTTAATCCTTTTTCTTTCGATAGCCTTGCACTCAAAAAATATCAAATCGGTCGAAAGTAAAAACTTCTATTTTTCTTTTTTTACATTGTTTTTTTCACATTTGTTACAAGTCTTTCTGTTTGCATTTTTATATTGTGTTTTTATTAAATTTTTTGGTTCTGAGTTGATATTTCTTGATGGCTCAAATTATTCATTAATTAACCTGACATATTTTTCAGCAAATGTTTATACAGCGTTGGGAATGGGAGACATCGTTCCATCAGGAATGCTAAAAATTATCGCCACCGTTGAATCTATTTTTGGTTTGATGATGATAGCTTTCTCAGCTTCAGCTGTTTTTAAAAAACTTAAAATATAAATATGGAACACATTTCAAACAATTTATTTTAAAATTAACTATGCGATTTTTAATTTTATTTATTTTTACCATTTCAGCCTCAGCAGAACCTACAAAAGTTATTTGTGAATTAAATGGTGAGTATTCAATTACGTTTAAAGACTTAAAAAAGACATATCTCTCAGAAGGCATTGAGTTTTTTAAAAACTTAGCAAGGCAGACCCAGCAATCTTTATTTCTATTGGATCGAGCAAAAACCAGCTTTGCAGAAAGCGATTGGTCAAGGGACGAGGTATACGTTGTTCAGTATTGGAACATAGATGCAGAAAATGAAACTTTTCAATCCATCAAGTACTCAATTGAACCATCTCCAATATGGATTTATCCCGAAGTTCCCTCAAGGATAGAATTGCAAGAGGAGGGAGCATCAGTAACGCATTACTTGGAGCCAGGTGATAAACATCCTTTATTCTCAGATCTTTCAGTAGATTTTTACCATGTTAAAAACTCAATCAACTGGTTCACTGGTAGGGGCAAACTAAAAATTGATATTTGGCTCAAACACATAGATGGTGTCAAAGGCAAAAGCCCAAAAGTATCCGTTGTTGCTAATGGAAAATGTGAGCCGCAAGAAAAAAAGTTTTAGTTGCTAGAGCTTTCACCTAATTTATAAATTTGCTTCCCATGTGAAAAGGTTGCAACCACGCTCAGATTTAACAGTTGAGCACTTTCCATGCTTAGTGGGTTCTCAGACAACACAACCAAATCGGCCAATTTACCAACTTCAATAGTTCCTTTGATATCATCTTCAAAATGTTGATAAGCAGCATTAAGTGTCATTGCCTCTAAAGCTGCATAAGTAGAAATCTTTTGCTCGTGACCTAGAATCTTTCCAGAGCGAGTTAACCTATTGGTTGTTGACCAAAGAAGCCTAATCATGTCTGGGGGGACAACAGGCGCATCATTGTGCACAGTAAATGGCATCTTTCTGTCTAGAGTAGATCTTGTCGGGCTTATTCGTATTGCACGATCTTTGCCAAAAACAGAATCTCTATGCCAGTCACCCCAATAGAATGTATGTGTTGAAAAATAAGAAGGGATGATTTCTAATTCTTTCATTTTATCTAATTGATCTTCTCTAACTGTTTGTGCATGAATCATGATGGTTCGATGATCTGATTTAATATCAGCGGTTTTAACTGCTTCTATTAACATGTCTGCAGCAGCATCTCCATTGGCATGAGCCATAATAGGTATGTTGAGATCAGCATATTGCTTTACCCATTTTGAAACTTCTGATTGAGGTATCAATGGATAGCCTTTGTATGATTCTGATTCGCTGTGAGGGGGTTTGTAGTAGGGCTCAGTTAAGTAAGCAGTTTTACCCTGAGGTGAGCCATCTAAAATTAGCTTGATGCCACCAATCTTTACTCGACCCTCATAGTTTCCAAAATTAATTGAGTTTAAATTTTTATCTAATCCATTTTGACCTATGGGATAACTAATAATATCTAGGTTAATCATGCCTTGCGCATCAGCTGCCTGCATTAACCCTATTGTTTCAAGGCTAGAGGCTCCATCTTGAGCGGTGGTAATTCCATTTCTTGCATATATATCCATGGCTTTTTTTACGCTTCCGATTGGATCTTTGTAGGCACTCATGGCTAATTGCTGAAGGGGGTATGCAGCAGTTTCTTCAAAGACTCCATTGGGCTCTGAAGAATTTTTATATCTTCTTATTTTGCCTCCAGATGGGTCTTGAGTTGCTGAAGTAATTTTAGCCAATGATAAGCCCAAAGAATTTGCTGCTCCAAGATGGGCAGATACATGAATGAGATAAATCGGATGCTCTGTACTGACTTGATCAAGATCATCTTTTGTTGGATGTCTTTGCTCTTCAAGCAGTGAATCGTCATAACCGAGACCCATTAACCACTCACCTGGCTGCAGATTTGAGTCTTTAATAAATTTTCTTAGTTCAGCTTGCAGATCTTCAATAGTTTTTATTTTTCCAACTGGAGGGGAGGCAATATTTGCCACTTGGGTAGCAAATGCCAGATATGAAGCGTGACCATGCGCATCAATGAATCCAGGTAGGATAGCTTGATCACCAAAATCAATGTGCTTGCCTTGAATATTTTTCGCATCTTCATGAGATCCTACCCATGCTATTTTTTTATTTTTAATGGCAATAGATAAAGGCTGAGCTTCTTCCTTGCCATTCATTAATATGACTTTCTTTGAGCTTATTATTAAGTCAGCCCCATCAATTGCTTGAAGAAATGAGTGGCTGCATAACATCATCAAAATAAATAGATTGCGCATATTTATACAAGTCATTAATTAGGTGCTTATTGTAGTACTAATTAATAGATTTTTTGAATTCTTAAAAGCATTAAGATTTATAAAGGCTTATTACTTTCAAAAAAAAGTATTTTTAATTGCATTCATCAAACTTATTATGTTTACTAGAAGATATATAAAATATTGATATCTTTTATCAATGATATTTTTATAAATATTACTTACCTATTATGGTATGGAGAGTTAAGTTATGAGAATTACTAATTTTTTTCGTGGTTTGAAGATTGCTGCAATTGCTTGTAGTTTTATGTTTTTAATTAATCCAGCAGCTGCGCAAGATGAGGCAGTAAATACAATTGAAGAAGTCATTGTTACTTCTCAAAGAGTTGAGGAGAGCTTACAGGATGTTCCTATTGCTGTGACTGCGCTTACAGCTGAAATGCTTGAAGATCAACAAATTCAATCTGGCTCTGATTTGCAGCTTGTGACTCCAAGCTTGAGTTTTCAAGGAGATGATTCTCGAGGTGGGGCATTTAATATTCGAGGTATTACAAATTTAGCCGTTTCTCAAACCGCTGAATCAGGTGTAGAAATCCACATTAATGATTTACCTGTTGGCTCAACAACTATGCAAGATGGAGAATTTTTAGACATGGAGCGTATTGAGGTTCTTAGAGGCCCTCAAGGAACTCTTTATGGTAAAAATTCTGTAGGTGGGGCTATCAACTTAATAACCGGAAGACCTAAGTTTGGTGAGATGACACAAAAGGTTTCTGTTGATTTGGGTGATTATAATCTAGAAAAATTAAGATACACTTTAAATTATCCCCTTGGCGATACTATGGCAGCAAGATTCGCCATGATGTCTACTGAACGAGACGGAGATATTAAAAATATTTACTCAAAAGCACCAACATCTCATATTAACAATCGAGATTCCTCTGCTTATAGATTTTCTTTTGCCTGGCAACTTAGCGATAAGACCGATGTTTTGTTTGTGCGTGATCATTATGAAGAAGATTCCAATCGTCATTATGTAAATAATAGATATTGTAAGCGGGATCCTTCTGTGGCAGTTGGTTGTACTCCAGGAGGTCCTTTGGTCCATGAGTTAACTCACCCGATGGCAACTTATGTAGAAAATTTGGCAATCCTTACAGGGATTTTAGATTACACTCCGGTTACAGATATGTCTGGAGCACCTAAAGGTTTTTGGCAGTCAAATAATAGAGGTAATCCCAGATATATAATCGATCAAGATATAACTCAACTGATTATCAACCATTCAATTAATGATAATTGGGATATGACTTTATCTCATTCAAGAAAAGATAGATTCTATGATCGAACAGGAGTTTATCAATCTGAAGAATATGATCGACTCAGATTTAAAGATAATCCTTATTTTCCAGGTGGCTATGTTCCCATGTCAGGTTACGGTCCAAATTGTAAGTTAGAGGATGGAACGCTTGGGGTATACGGTGGTTGTATAATGGATACTTTGAATTACCCAGAAGGTCTTGATCGTCAGCAAAATCCTGATGTTGAAAACGAAGTTACTGAAATAAGATTTCAATCTAGTTTAGATGGAAGTTGGAATTATTTGTTGGGTGCAATTCATAGTAAATCCTCAGGTACAAGTGTTTATGATATTCCTGCAAACGGATTAGATGCGTTAGCATTAGTCCCACCTCCGGTACTAACTAATGGCACACCTCAGGGATGGGTTCAGCTTTATGCTCCTATGTATAGAAACTCAAGCATTGCAGCTGCAAGAAGTTCTGCTATTTTTGGTGAGATTTATTATCAGGCTAATGATAGGTTGAAATATACTTTGGGCATAAGAAGAACCGAAGATTACAAAGAGCAATATGGTCGATCACCATTTTTAAGTGTCGTTGGTTTTGGTAGCGTAGGTAATGGTTTTACTGCTATGCCAGGATCTTCTATTCCTGCATTTGGTCAGTCATGGTATGCATCGGGAACTCCTGGCGACCCTGAAACTGAATATGCCAATAATACAGGTCGTTTTGTCATTGATTATGTTTTAAATGACAACACACTTGTCTATGGATCAATTTCAAAAGGATTTAAAGGAGGGGGATTTAATCCTGCCCTAGATCCTGCTTTGTATCCAGAGACACCTCAAGTTTTTCCATCTACAGAGTTAAATGCATTTGAGGTTGGTTTTAAGGCTGATTTCCCTGCACAAGGCATGCGATGGAATGCTGCAGCTTATATGTACGATGCTGAAGATTATCAGGTAACAAAAATTCAAAATAAAACCCGTGTAAACGAAGGTATTGATGTTGACATGATGGGTTTGGAAAGTGAGTTCATTTGGGTTCCTGTTAATGCTCCGCAATGGCAAATTAATGTAGGCCTAGCTTGGGAAGAGTCAGAAATTGCAAGCGGCGAAATGCTTATGAACCCAGCAAATGCTGATCTATGCCTTACAACTGGATGTGGTAACTGGCACCTAATGAAAAATGCTGCAGATGGTGAAGTTTTTGTTGTAAGGAAAGATGTCGCCACTGTGATTTGGAATATGTGGCAAGGCGGCCTTTGGGGTCCAGCCCAAGCTCTTATTGTCCCTGCTGAATTTCATGGTGATAGGGTAAGCGGTCAAGCAACACCAGTTAGCTTCTTGCCAAATGTAACCTCGGGCCATTTACCTACATTGACAGCCACAAGAGATCTTTATTCTTCTGTCATGGTAAATACAGCTTGTGCAATCTTAGGTTGCAATCCTGCAGATGTTATTAAAGATGGTTTGCTTTCAGATGTTGGTGGCAATTCACTTACTCATCCTGAATTCTCAATGAATGTTGGAGTGCAATACACCATGACAACTGATAACTATTTTGTTAATTTCAGATTAGATGCCTATAAGCAAGATGAGAGATACACAACTTTATTCGATCTTGAATGGGACAAAGTACCTTCATGGACTGAGTACAACGCCATGATTTCAATCACTCCATCAGTTGATGATCCTAAATGGCGTATTGATATATATGGTCAAAATATAACAGATGAGCAAAATATTATGCACATAGGAGAAGCAACAGCACCTCTAGGTTTTAATAAAAATATTTGGGCTAGAGAGCAAGCAACTTATGGGGTTAGATGGACTTATAATTTCTAAAAAGAAAACCCTGTACTTTTCTAAAAAAGCCTCGAATAATCGAGGCTTTTTTATTGCATTAATTTTCTTATAGCCCTACATTTTTATTTGTTAGACTATATCTTTATTTTTATTTCATAAGCGAGAAGAAAGTGGCAGACAAATATATTAAAAAGGGTTCATTATCAGTTTCAATAGATCTTGAATCATTTCTTAGATCAGAAGTTTTACCAGGGTTAGGCTTATCTGAAGATGATTTTTGGTCCAATTTAGAGAATATTATTAATGAATTCAGTCCAAGAAATAAAGAATTGCTAGATATTCGAGAATCTATGCAGGAGCAAATAGATGCTTGGCATTTAGCTAACCCTGGCCAAGAAAAAAACTTAGATGTGTATAAAGACTTTTTAAAGGATATAGGTTATCTGCTTGAAGAGGATGCAGACTTTAAAATCACAACAGAGAATGTTGATCCAGAAATTTCATCTATTGCTGGACCTCAATTAGTTGTTCCAGTTATGAATGCAAGATTTGCTTTGAATGCTGCGAATGCTAGATGGGGCAGTCTTTATGATGCTTTGTATGGTACCGATATGATCTCTGAGGAAGGTGGAGCCACAAGAGCAGGTGCATATAACCCTGTTCGCGGAGATAGGGTTATTAAATTTTCAAAGAAGTTTTTAGATGAAAATTTTGCCCTTAATAATGCTAGCTATGCTGATGTTAATTCTTTTAATATTGAGAACGGTTATCTAGAAATTGGACTTAAGGACGGAGAGAAGGTGAGTCTTAAAAATAATGATCAGTTTCAAGGTCATCAAGGTTCAGCAGATCAACCTTCAGGAGTATTGCTAAAAAATAATAGTCTCCATGCGGAAATTCAAATTGATCCTAGTCATTCAGTAGGAGCAACAGATCCTGCTGGTATTAAGGATGTTTTATTGGAGTCTGCGATCACAACCATTCAAGACTGTGAAGATTCAGTTGCTGCAGTTGATGGCGAGGATAAAGTGACTGTATATAGAAATTGGCTAGGTTTAATGAAGGGCGATCTAAAAGAAACTTTTATTAAGGGAGGCGCCGAGATGACTCGTTCTCTCAACCCAGATAGAAATTATATTGCACCAGATGGATCTAACCATCAGCTCTCAGGTCGAAGTCTTATGCTTGTAAGAAATGTAGGGCATTTAATGACTAATCCTGCAATTCTTGACCAAAATGGTGATGAGGTTCCAGAAGGAATCTTAGATGCAATGTTTACCATTTGCATTGCTATGCATGACTTGAATGGTAATAGCGAGGTAAAAAACTCTCAGGCTGGTAGCATTTATATTGTGAAGCCAAAAATGCATGGTCCAGATGAGGTTCAATTTACTTGTGATTTATTTTCAGCAGTAGAGAATTCATTAAACCTTAATCAGCTCACTACAAAAGTTGGGATTATGGATGAAGAAAGAAGGACTACAGTCAATCTTAAAGAGTGTATTCGTGTTGCTCAGGACAGAGTAATTTTTATTAACACAGGGTTTTTAGATAGAACTGGAGACGAAATTCATACTAGCATGGAAGCTGGCCCTATGATTCCAAAAGCAGAAATGAAACAACAACCCTGGATTCTTGCTTATGAGGACTGGAATGTTGACTCTGGACTTGAAACAGGATTTAAAGGGAATGCACAAATCGGTAAAGGTATGTGGCCAATGCCTGATGAAATGCTAAATATGTATGAGACTAAAACCATGCATCCTGAATCAGGAGCAAACTGCGCCTGGGTTCCTTCCCCAACCGGCGCTACTCTGCATGCAATGCATTATCATCAAATTTTAGTTTCAGACCGTCAAGACAAATTACTTGAACGTACTAAAGCAAGCCTTGATGATATTTTAACAATTCCTATCATGTCAGATCCTGGATCTTTGTCTTCAGAAGATGTGCAAAAGGAATTAGATAATAATGCACAGGGTATTTTAGGTTATGTTGTTCGATGGGTCGATCAAGGAGTTGGATGCTCTAAAGTACCTGATATAAATAACATCGGGTTAATGGAGGATAGAGCTACTTGCAGGATATCCAGTCAACACATTGCAAATTGGCTGCATCATTCTATTTGTTCTGAAGATCAAGTATTGGAAACCATGAAGCGAATGGCGGCTGTTGTTGATCAGCAGAATTCTGGAGATCCAACTTACCAACCTATGGCGCCATCCTATGATGGTATTGCGTTTAAGGCTGCCTGTAATTTAGCTATTCAAGGAAGAGTTCAGCCAAGTGGTTATACTGAGCCGATCTTGCATGAAATGAGATTAAAATTTAAGGCCTAATGAAAGCTTATTGGATCACTAGATGTCATGTTCATAATTCTGATGAGTATGATGAATACATCAAGTTAGCTGGACCTGCGATTAACAAACATGGAGGCATATTCTTGGTTAGAGGTGGAGAACAAATTGAGCTTGAAGGTGGCCCCTATGAAAGAACCGTGTTAGTTGAATTTAATTCAATGAATGAGGCAAAGCTTTGTTATGAGTCTAGTGAATATCAAGAGGCTTTAAGGTATTCTTCAAATTCTTCTAACCGCCATGTTGTTTTAGTTGAAGGAGTTAATTGATGTTCATAAAAAAAATATTCTTGAGTTTTATATTTATTTTCAATGTTTCAGTCACGGCTAAATCTCTTGATCCAATCGAACTCCTTTCAGATTTTGTGGGTGTGGATTCCATTAATCCTCCAGGAAATGAATCTAGAGCCGTGGATTTTTATGCAAAAATTTTTGAAGAGGAGGGCATCGAATATTTCACTGGAGAAAGTGCACCTGGCAGAGGAAATATCTGGGCAAGAATTAAAGGTGGAGATAAGCCTGCATTAATTCTTCTGCAACATACCGATGTTGTCCCTGCATCAAAAGATTACTGGGAAACTGATCCTATGATTGCTGAAATTAAAGATGGATATCTTTATGGCAGAGGCGTTATTGATATGAAAGGAGCTGGTATTTCTCATCTCATATCTTTTATCAGACTGCACAGAGAAAATAAGAGATTAAATAGAGACTTAGTTTTTTTAGCAACCGCAGATGAGGAGGCTGGAGGTCTTTATGGGGCAGGCTGGATGATAGAAAATCATCCTGAGGTATTTGAGGGCGCTGGTTATCTAATCAACGAGGGTGGCAGCGGTTTAAAAATTGGTGACGATACAGTTTTTTCTATTGAAGTTACTCAAAAAGTACCTGTTTGGCTTAGATTAATAGCTACCGATGAACCCGGTCATGGCTCATCACCAAGAGCAACCAGTTCGGTTTCTCGCATTGTCCATGCCTTGAATTTAATCAGAGAGAACCCATTTCCTGCTAGAATTATTCCAGCTGTAGACAAATATTTTAAAAGCCTTTCTTTAAATATGAATGGTCAAAATGCTGAGGCATTTGCGGACATCAAAAAAGCAATTAAGCAAGATGGCTTTCTTGAAAAGTTACAAGAATTCTCTCCCTCTTATCATGCATTAACAAGAGATACATGCTCACTCACAATGCTTCAGGGTTCTCAAAAAATTAATGTTGTGCCGCCAGTTGCGCAAGCTGAAGTTGATTGTAGAATGTTGCCTGACAGGAGCTCCGATGAATTTATTCAGGATTTTAATAATTTAATCAAGCCTGCAGGCGTTGAAGTCGAGCTTATTCTTGCTTTTGCTCCCGCAGTCTCATCAACTGACTCCGAATTCTTTCAGCATATCGAATCTATCACAGCTTCTATACATTCAGGATCAAGAGTAGCTCCGGCGGTTAGTACTGGCTTTACTGATAGTCATTTTACTCGTGAGTTGGGTATTGATAGCTATGGTTTTAATCCTATTATCTTTGATCCAAATGATTTTTCTGGCGTGCATGGAAACAATGAGAGAGTTAAAGTTCATAGCTATCTTCAAGGCACTGAAGATCTTCATCAAATTGTCAGCCAGTTTGTTCTTGATTAATCTAATTCAAAAAAATATTTTTAGAACCATCTTTGGTTTTTTAATAATTTTTACACTAAATTTATATTCTGAAGATCAATCTGATGCAGATAGTTTCTTTGGAAGAGAAGCACCTATTTATCCTTTGCAAGATAATTTGATTGGCTGGATAGACTCAAGACAAATTTTAACCCTGAATGGTGAATGGAGTTACATAGTTGATCCAATGAACAACGGCTTACCTGAATCATCATTTTTTGGTGGATTTCCTAAAAATAAAATTCAAAAAACAGGCATGGAGTTAATTGAATACAATTTTGAAACCGCATCAAAAATTCAAATTCCTGGAGCTTGGAATGCTAAAGATGAAAAGTTATTTTTCTACAGAGGCCCAGTTTGGCTTTACAAGAAATTTAATTATTTACCCAAACAAGATGCTTTAACTCATCTCTACATAGAGGGTAGTAATTTCACCACAAAAATTTTTCTTAATGGTTCCATTGTGGGAGAGTTCGAAGGTGGTTATGTTCCATTTAATTTCGATATTTCTCAGTATTTAAAAGAGGGTGAGAACATCTTATTAGTTCAAACTGATAACACCCTCAACGAGTCATCTGTTCCAACTCAAAAAACAGATTGGTGGCCATGGGGAGGCATTGTTGGTGATGTGTATATTGTTGAGACCCCAAAGCAATTTATTCAAAATGCATATATACAACTTAATCCAGAAAATTTTTCTGAAGTTTTATTTAAGCTTGAGATGAATGAGAAAACTGCAGGGCATAAAATAAAGCTTGAAATTCCTGAGCTTCAATTCAAATCTGAATATCAAACAAATTTCCTAGGTTTAATTAAAGAAAATATAGAAATTACCCCTCAACTCTGGTCACCTTCAAGCCCTAAGCTGTATGAGATAATCATTTCTTCCAATACTGAAACTATTTCTGATGAGATAGGGTTTCGTTCTATCAAAACACAAGGCCAAAAAATATATTTAAATGACCGTGAGATTAAATTCAAGGGAATTGCCATGCACTCTGAACCTATTGGGACTCCAGGACCAGCTTTTTCAAAGGAGCATTTTCAAGAATTACTATCAACCGCCAAAGATCTCAATATTAATTTTATAAGAGCGGCACATTATCCCTACACACGACATCTTGCTAGGGTTGCTGATCGATTTGGATTAATGCTTTGGGAGGAGGTGCCTGTTTATTGGAATATTGATTGGAACAATTCTGATACATTGAATATAGCAAAGAACCAAATCGTTAGATTAGTTCAAAGAGACCAAAATAGAGCATCTGTGGTAGTTTGGTCCGTAGCAAATGAAACTCCGCTATCCTCACCAAGAATGAAATTCTTACATGCGCTTCTGTCTGAGATAGAAGCGCATGACTCATCACGCTTATCAACCGCTGCTCTTTTGTCTGGTAGTGAAGAGCAATTTAGTTCGCTGGTTCTTGTTTTAGCATTGCAGGGAGCTAAATCCCAATGGGTTAACCCAAAAGAAAAAGCTATTTTTCGATTAATTCTAGATCAAGCAAACATACCGATTAATACCGAATTAGCTTTCTCTCTTTCAATTGATGACCCGCTTGGGGAGAGTGTTGATTTGATTTCTTATAATGAATACTTTGGCTGGTACTACGTAACATTTTTTACAGAGCAAATGATGATTTCTGAAGGCACCCTTAGGAAATTAATGTTTGAGATTATGCCTAAGATTAAAATTACCTCTTCATTCAATAAGCCTATTCATATTTCTGAATTTGGTGCGGGCGCAAAATTTGGCAATCATTCTAATAAGATTTGGTCTGAGGAATACCAGGCTAAATTATATGCGCGTCAACTAGAAATGCTTTCAAATAACCCTCAAATTCAAGGAATCAGCCCCTGGGTCTTCAAAGATTTTAGAGCCATGTTAAGGCCATTGCCTGAAATTCAAGATTTTTATAACAGAAAAGGTTTGATAGATGAGGTTGGAAATAAAAAAATGGCTTTTGAAGTTTTAGCAGATTTTTATAAAAATAAATGGAATAAAGAAACTACCTCAAATTAGTTATATTTTTTTAAAAAAAAGGTGTTGACTCTATTTCCTAAAGGCGTATATTTAATAGACCAACTCGGACCGACTTACAAACAACTGCAGACGGGAGTAAGAGAGAAAGAGAAGGAAGAGACGAAGGGCGAAAGCGATACTAAGAG
>Ga0208407_1000379_pt1 | contig 21027 bp, 20 predicted proteins | sample ETNtaG_9_FD_185775 | JGI IMG/M metagenome (GOLD analysis project Ga0208407, IMG submission 185775) | Marine microbial and viral communities from oxygen minimum zone, Eastern Pacific Ocean - ETNP201406SV69 (SPAdes) (version 2) | ecosystem: Environmental > Aquatic > Marine > Oceanic ...
GTCGGCGACGGCGTCGAGGACTGCTACAACGGGGAGGACGAGAACCCGGATGCTTCCTCGAACGAACCCGGCGACCCAGCGGGATCCACCGACCTAGAAATGATGTTCGAGGCGCTCGAGGAATCGAACCTCCAGAAGACCATGGAGGCATTCTCGGATAGGCTCGAGGTTCTGATGCAGGACAACGTCCCTGAGGAGCCCAAGTACGATATCGAGGACCTCTGCGCGACCATGCTCTGGGACCCTAGCGACGTCAGAGTTCTGGGAGTCGCAATGGTCCTGGAGGGGAGTCTCCTCTTCGGGCCGCAGATCAAGGACTCGATGCCCCACCCCACGACCACCATCAACGTGGAGTTCCTATCGGGGCAAGCGGCCAGGGATGCGAAGTCAGGAATAGCCACGCAGTCTTCCATGGATGAAATGGCACCCGAATCCAAGCACGACTTGGCCGAGCTCTACGAGATACTGGGACCAGGGTACCTTCCGAACCTGGACACCACAGACAGCGACGGGGACGGGACGCTGGACTTCTTCGACACCGATGACGATAACGACGGAGTCCCGGACTGGGAAGACCCAGAGCCAACAACAGTGGAGTCCGAGGCCGAATCATCCAGCCTGCCGGCCCATGGCTTGGTGGCATCGCTCTCGGTAATCGCCGCGGCAGCCATGCTCATCCCTAGAAGGGATGACTAGGTCCCGTCACCATGGCAGTCGGACGCAATGCAGCCCTCGGGCTCGCAGCGTTGCTGGTCATGGTGGCATGGTCCAGCGCTTGGTTCGAGATTACTGCCACGGGGACGTACGTCGAGGGGCTCGACCGCGAGCCCACCATCAGGACCCAGTACTCCATTGACAATGATGAGCAGACATTCGAACTATCGATAGAGAACGCTACGCCATTGATACTCTACTGGATGCAGAGGGATGACATCACCCAAGAGGAAGGGTCTACCGAGAGCACCTCCGATGAGTCATCTGAAGAAGCATCGGGAGGGGATGGGAATGAGCAGGCTGAGCCATGCGACGGGGATTGCATGGGGCTTGCCAGGACTTCCCTGTCGCTCCTGATGGTAACCTTCGTCGTGACCCTTGCCGTCTCGGCACTAAGGCCCAGCAGGCGGGCCGATGTCGCGGCCGGGATGTCATGGCTTGCCTGCCTGGCTCTGATAGTCCTCGGAGTGCCGATGGCAGCCGCTGCTGATTTCGGGATCTTCGGCTCTGATGAGGGTGGCGAATCCGGTTCCTCAACAGGTGGTTTCGACTCCGAGACGGACGGTTCTGTCTCCGTGGATCAGTTCGCCCACTTCTCTTCCAGAACCGGCAATGGCATCTCATCTAATGGGCTGTTATTCACTTACGAATCGACGGGTTTCGACCTGGGCCTGCTGGAAGAGGGCGACAGGCAGGCCGTCATCGACTCGGCACCAAGCGAAGGGCAACCGGGATACGAGTCGCTGATAGGTTTCCATGGTGAGTTGGCGGCAGGGCCAGGCCCAATCTTCTCATGGTGGTTCTTGATCCTCCCACTCTACGCATTCTCTCTCCGTAGGGGGAAGAAGTCCGATGAGGAAGAGTGAGGGGACTAGACCCACTCGTCATTGGGTGCCGTCAGATCACTATCTGCCTCTCCAGTGTTCACGACTCCTCTAGGTTCTACAAGCATCACCTTGCACTCAGAGTCTGCGCAGGGCTTGTGCCTCACACCCTTGGGGACGACGTACATCTCGCCCTCTTCCAGGTCTACCGATCCATCCTCGAACTCGATCCTCATGCTTCCCTCGATGACGATGAAAGCCTCGTCCGTCTCATCATGCTCGTGCCAGACGAACTCCCCCTCTATCTTGACGAGCTTGAACTGGTAGTCGTTCATCTCGGCGATCACCTTGGGTGTCCACTGTTCTGAGAAGCTGGAGAGCTTTTCCCTGAGGTTTACCTTGTCCATCACACTCATTCGCCCGGCTTGGTCGATGTATTCAAATTATTAGGGCAGACTAATCACAGGGAACATGGAAACAGGACTTGGGGACAAGGTCGTGCTAGTCACGGGCGGCGCCGGAGGTATTGGACAGGCAATATGCAGGAAGTTCGCTGAGGAAGGAGCCAAGGTGGCAGTACATTTCCACACTTCGTCCGAAGAGGCCGAGTCACTAGCCGCGGAGATCGGGGGGATTGCAGTCCACGCCGATCTCAGAGTCCCCTCCCAAGCCGACGAGATGGTGGCCGAGGTCGTCTCGAAGATGGGGGGGGTAGACGTTTGTGTGGCCAATTCCGGATCATACCCATCCGAGACCAAGCCAATTTGGGAGATTGACGAAGAGAGGTGGACCTCAACGATCATGTCCAATCTTGGGGTAACCGCCAACACTTCTCGCTCATTCCTCTCCCATGCGTCGACCAGGGGTTCGGGTTCGCTCGTCCTTGTTGGCTCAACAGCGGGGGTATACGGAGAGGCTGGCCACTCGGACTACGCTGCCGCCAAGGGGGCGATAACCACCGGTCTCCTCCTGTCACTGAAGAACGAGGTCTCCCGATTGGGTTCAGTCAGGGTAAATGCCGTAGCTCCGGGCTGGACGCTCACAGAGAAGAAGGCCGAAACCGGTCTGGACGAGAGGGTGATTGAGAGGGCCAAGTCCACAATGGCACTCAAGAAGCTGGCCTCTCCGAATGACGTGGCTATGGCCATCGTCTCTCTGTCATCGGACGAGGTTTCCGGGCACATCACGGGACAGGTAGTCGAGGTGGCAGGCGGGATGGAAGGAAGGCTAGTCTGAACTGTTCGAGGACAGCTTCTTCCACAGGTAGGCAGCGATTGCCAGCAGCGCTATAGCCCAACCCGGGGTGATGATCAGAACCGCGACTGTAGCAGCGATCTCCTCAAGCACCTGATCACCACTCGCTCAGGAAACTGACCCCAGTCAGGCCCTCGCTCACTTCCCAGAGCCTCCTAGCAACGGCCTCATCACTCGCCTTGCGGTTGATCTTGGCCCTCCCAGTCCGACCCCTCATCTCGATAACGCCCGTTGGCCCCCAGTACGGGTACTCCAGAGCACCCTTCTCGGTTGCAGCGTAGAGCGTCGCCTCAGCACCCCTCTTGGCAGGTATTGCCATGATGAGATTCAGGAATCTCCAGAATAGCGAGTGTCTCTGCAGGTCAGTCGCTGAGTATCCGGGATGGCTGGCTATCGCCGAGACTCCAGACCCGCTCCTCTCCAGCCTCCTGGCCAACTCGAGAGAGAATGTCAGGTTCGCAATCTTGCTCTGCGAGTAGAAGCCCCACTTGTTGTACCTCTTCCTCTCTCCGTTCAGGTCGTCGAAGTCTATCACGCCGGGGTTGTGTGCGATGCTCGAGACGGTCACGACCCTGCTTCCATCTGTCGACTCCAAGATCGGCAATAGGTGACCCGTGAGGGCGAAGTGACCTAGGTGATTGGTCCCGAACTGCAGTTCGAAACCGTCCTTGGTGAATGACTTGGGCGGGATCATCACTCCCGCGTTGTTGATCAGAATATCCAATCGATCCGCCCACGAAGAGAAGTCCCCAGCGAATGATCGAACGCTGGATAGGTCCGCTAGGTCAAGGGCGGAAGTCGAAACCTCTGAACCGGGGAACTCTTCGATTATCCTGCGCATCGCTATCTCGGCCTTCTCTTCATTCCTGCATGCCATGATCACCATCGCACCCTTGGAAGCAAGGGCCCTCGCCATGTGGAATCCTATGCCCGTGTTGGAGCCTGTAACTATGGCGACTTTCCCACTCTGGTCCCCCATCATGCCCTCGGACCATTCCATGGGTCTGCCAAATCGCACGACTATTTCACAGATGGGTGGGAGTAGCCTCAGGCCCTCAGTCAAACTTGATGGGCCACTCCCTGTGCCCGGCTCATGGCGAACCCCAGGATAGAATCCGAAGAGAAGGGGCATCTGATAGATATCCTATCCGCCCTGCACCCAACGGCCAAGAAGAACTCCCTAAGGAGAATGATAGATCACGGTAGGGTCCTGGTGGATGGCAACAAGGCATCTCGCGCCAAGGAGATCATCCACAAGGGCTCCATCGTAGAGACACTTTCCCGTTCGGAGGGAGATGGCCCAGTTAGGAAGGATGATGGAATCCCAGAACCAGAGGTCCTGTACGACGACTCCGAAATTTTAGTCGTAAACAAACCGGCCGGACTACTCTCGGTCGCCACCCCTAGGGGAGAGGCAGACACCATGTTCGACCGGGCGCTACTCTGGGCTTCCAAGAACCACTCGACCAGGGTCCATCTCGTTCACCGACTCGACAGGGAGACCTCTGGATGCCTGATTCTGGCAAAGTCTACGAGAGCCAAGGACATTCTACAGAGGCAGTTCAAGGACCGCACGATAGAGAGGATATATCATGCCGTAGTATATGGTAAGCCGAGCTCCAAGTCCGGCGTCCAAAGGGCACGGGTCAAGGAGACGAAGGACAAGCGAGTCCGCCTCATCCAGGAGGGCGAGAGAGGGGGAAAGGAGGCAATAACAAACTGGAGTATCGAGCAGACCGGGCCGATTCACACGCTGATCAGGATCAAGATAGACACAGGAAGAAGAGCCCAGATCAGGCTCCATATGAGTGACATGGGGTGCCCGGTTTCGGGAGACACTCGTTATGGTCGTGGAAAGGCGAGCGTGAACCGACTGTGCTTGCATGCTTCTTCACTAGGTTTCGATCACCCGGACGGCCGGAGGATGAAGGTAGAGAGCGAGATTCCGTCCAAGCTTTTCTCCGAGCTCAAGAGGAAGTCACTGTGATCCGAACCCATCTCGGCTCATCCCAAATTCAGTTGCTGGCCCCCTAAGTCGTCCATTTCTTACTCTCCATACTAAATAGGGTGCGGAGGGCGCGGCCGATTAGAGGAGCAGATTGGTTCGATTTTCAGATTTAGGGGTCGAGCCAGCATTGGTCGATGTTTTGCGGGAAGAGGGGATAGTGGAACCCTTCGAGGTACAAAGGGAGTCGATTCCCGATGCAATGCTCGGAAGGGACGTTTGCTGTAGGGCCCCAACAGGATCCGGGAAGACACTGGCCTTCGGACTGCCATTGATATCCCGAACCAAGGAGGCCAAGTCCAAGAGGCCGACCTCATTGATACTGACCCCAACTAGAGAGCTGGCAGAGCAGATCCGCAAGGTACTGCAACCACTCGCCAGGACATCCGGGCTAGGCGTTCTATCGGTTTATGGTGGAACTCCGTACAAGGGACAACTCAGGAGCCTGAAACAGGGGGTCGAGATCCTCGTTGCATGCCCAGGACGCTTGATCGACCTCCTCGACAGGAACGCTCTCCGTCTGGATGACGTCGGCATTGTGGTCCTAGACGAGGCCGACAGGATGGCCGACATGGGATTCATGGAACCCGTCTGCTCGATACTAGACAAGTGCAGCCCAGACAGGCAGACGATACTCTTCAGCGCCACTCTAGACGATGATGTCGCCGAGATAGTCTCGTCATACCAAACCGACCCAGCCAGGATAGGAATCGGTCCAGAGGAGGTTAGCATGGACAGCATGCAGCACCTATTCTGGAAGATCAACTCCAGGGGGAAGGCCGATCTCTCGGCCTACATCACCGAGAAGTGCGGACGCAGCATCATCTTCTGCCGAACTAGAGCGGGAGTAAACCGCCTTGGAGATGAGATGAGCGAGATAGGAACGTCATTCACCACACTCCACGGAGGGATGAACCAGAAGCAGAGGGATAGGTCGATGCAAAAGTTCAGCGCCGGGCGTTCCCGGGTCCTGATAGCCACAGACGTCGCCTCTCGCGGAATCGACGTGACGGAAGTGAATTGCGTCATCCACTTTGATCCGCCCGACGACGGAAAGGCGTACAAGCACCGCAGCGGGAGAACGGCGAGGGCAGGATCGACGGGCACGGTCATATCCTTGGTCCAGAGGTCCCAGAATAGGAAGTACAAGCGAATACAGGCAGAGGTTGGAATCAAGAGCAGATTCACCGAGCCCGATGTCGAAATACTGGAGGAGAGGGAGTTCGTAATGGCCCCTCCTGTGAAATTCAAGGGAGGCGGAAACTCTCGTGGCCAGAAGAACAACAAAAGGGCCCGAAGGTCAAGGAAGAGCAATCAGTTCAGGTCTTCGAACCAGGGTGGCAACAGAGACGGGCAACGTAACGGCCGCCGCAAGGGAAAGCACAAGGGCAAGCAAAACGGGAAGCAGCCCGAGAAGTTCAAGGATAAGCGGAAGGCGAGGAATCGCCGACCAGCAAGGAATGCCTAGGGCGAGACGACTGCTTCCAAGCAAATTGACTTGTAGGGGCGACTCTCGCGGAGGCTGTGGCGAGGGAGCTAATACGTCTCGAGGAAGTTCACCGGGCCTTCGGTCCGCTAACCGTTCTCGAAGGCGTCAATCTAAGGATTGACGAGGGCGATAGAATCGGCGTAATCGGTCATAACGGATCGGGCAAGACCACATTGCTGCGGACCATCAGCAACCAAGACCAGGATGTAGGCGACATAACATTCGCGCCCGCCCTTAGACTAGCCTTCTTGACTCAGGTAAGGGACATCGACGACGATGCAACCCTGGGGCAGGAGCTTAATCGGAGAGGTCGGCAGTTCCTCGAACTGGAAGAGGAGATATCCGAGATAGAGCTCAGGATGGAGGAACCATCATTCTACGATGGAGACTGGCAGCCGACCATGGATAGGTACCAGGAACTTCAGAGCCTAATGGCACGATCGGGAGGGGGTGACGTAGCCGGGCATGCTACTGAGATACTCAAGGCCCTGAACCTCGATCAGAGTTCCATGGAGGTCCCGCTCAATTCCCTGTCTGGAGGGGAGAGGGCAAAGGTCGCCTTAGCCAGGCAGCTAGTCGGACTGGACCAGATTGACGTCTTCTTCTTGGACGAGCCAACTAATCACCTGGACTTCAACACGCTGGAGTGGTTGGAGAGATTCCTCAACAGATTCGAGGGGGCGCTGATGATAGTAAGCCACGACCGATACTTCCTGGACAGGGTTTGCAACAACATCGTGGAGGTTCAGGACGCCCACATCAAGGGATATCCGGGGAATTACACGTCATTTCTCAAGCAAAAGGAGATATTCCTCCAGACACTGAATGATAGGATAGAGAAGACGCAGAAAGAAATCAAGAGGCTGCAGGGTGCAATGCAGTCGATGAAGAGGTCGAACAAATACGACAAGTCTGTATCTCAGAAGCACTTCATGATCACCCGTTCTCAGAGGGAGTTGAAATGGCTCAAGTCCCTCAAGCCAAGAAAGCGCCAGAGTTTGAAGTTCAATTTGCAATCAGCCGAGAAGAGCAGTCTAGACGTCCTTGAGTTCCATGATGCAACCCTTTCATTCGATTCCCTGGAGAGGCCGATATTGAGTCAGGTCGGAGTTAGTGTTAGGCGGGGTCAGAAGATCGGAGTAATAGGGCCAAACGGCGCTGGAAAGACGACCCTACTTCGCTTGATAACTGGGGATCTGAAACTCGATTCCGGGAGAATCGAGATTAGTCCCGGAGTGCAAATCGGATACTTCCACCAGGACCATAGAACTCTGGACTTCGAACTCACTCCAATCGAGGAGGTTCGGAGGCTCAAGCCGAGGATGGATTATGGGGAATTGCGAGCTTTGCTCGGTCAGTTCCAGTTCACCAAGGATATGGTTTCTACCCCTCTAAGCAAGCTCAGCGGAGGTGAGAGAGCCAGGATCGCCCTCCTCCGACTCCTGCTGGAGGAAAACAACATGCTCCTACTGGATGAGCCAACAAACCACCTTGACACGGATGCAAAGGAGGCTCTAGAGATGGCATTGGGGGAGTTCGACGGAGGCATCATCACCGTCAGTCACGATCGATACTTCCTAGACAAGGTGTGCGACACTATCTGGGACTTGCAGGGCGATGGAAGCATTGTGGTCTGGCCAGGCAACTACTCCGAGTACAAGAGTCGCTCCATCTCTTCCAAGAATAACCGCTGAGGCGCAAGAGTCTCTATTCAAGTAGAATGACTCCAAGCACATGGCATGCTTCGACTGGTGTACTTCCCATCTCCGGGCCGGGCAGAGGCGATACGCATCGCCCTCTCCCTCTCGGGTACCGAATGGGAGGACGTCTCAATCGATGGAGCCCGATTCCAAGGTATGAAGGAGGCAGGAGAACTTCCATGGGGGATGGTCCCAGTCCTGCAGACTCCCGATGGAACCATTGCGGAGTCATCAACGATACTGAGATACGTCGGACGCATGGCCGGGCTGATTCCCGAAGACCCATTCCAACGTGCCAAGGCAGACGAGTTCATCGATGGCATGGAGCCACTGTCCAAGGCCCTTGATTCCACTTTCGGAATTCCGGACTTGGATGAGAGGGTCAGGCTCAGGAAGGAGGTGTTCGGCCCCACAGGCAAGGGGACCAAGAACCTCCTCTTGCTTGAGGGGAAGTTATCCGAGTCCAAGACTGGCTGGGCAGCAGGAACTGATGACATGAGTATAGCAGATCTGAAACTCTTCACGGGCCTATTCGGACTGTTCTCGGGAAACTACGATGGCATAGAATCCTCGGTCTTATCGAACTTCCCCGGGCTAATTGAATACCACGGAAAGGTGGCTAATGAACCTCGTATAAGGGAGCACTATGCAGATATCGATGATGGTGACATCCGGTGGACATTCCTGCCAGGGGCCTTTGAGGGGAGCTGAAGTGCATGTTGGATGCATTGCTCGACTTCGCCCATAGCGAGGTAGTCGCATACATGGGGATGGTCCTCATCCTGAGTGCTTTTTTCATGGAGACTCAGGATATCCTCCACAGCAAAGCAGCACCCTATCTCGGACTTATGGCACTAGGTTCTGGGCTTCTAGCCATACGTGCTTACCTGATCGATGAGTGGGCCTTCTTTATTCTCGAAGTGGCATGGTTTGCAGCGGCAGTATTGGGGATGTGGTCGTTGTGGTCGACCTTGCGGGCTTCGAACCTCTAGCCTTCCACTGCATACCGTTTCAGAAGATCCAGCGAGATTATCTGCAGCGTCTCTTCATGGGTCGCCGAGATAACCACGGGACAAGCGACTCCTTCATCGGCTGCATCTTGCCACGTCTGAGCACAGACGCACCACCTATCTCCGGGCGAAAGACCGGGGAATCCGTTCTCGGGCATTGGCGTGATTAGGTCGTTCCCCTGGGATCGAGCAAACTCTAGGAACTCCACGGTAAAGACGCAGCAGACCGTATGCAGTCCCCTATCATTCCTGTCGGTATTGCAACATCCGTCCCTGAACCATCCAGTAAGTGGTTTTTTCGAACATTCCTCCAAGGGCCCTCCGAGGACATTGAAAGACGGCAGCATCGTACCTGTCTAAGGAATGCAGTTGATTAATTCAGCGATTTTTCCGCCGGTATCTTCTGTGGAATCTCTGTCTCGGGAAATCTCTCCACGAGCCATAGGAAGCAGATGTAGAAAACCACTGGAGCCACCACCCAAACTGCTTGTGGTATCAAAGTGTAACCCGGAGACATCGGTGCGGAACCTGGTATGGTGGGTATGATGACTGGGTTCCACGAGAGCGGCTCGTAGATCCAGACCCTGCCGTTGAACAGGTACTCCACCAAGAGCTCCTGGAAAATCCCCCAGCCCGACATGATGCCGAGCTCCTTCCGGTTGAAACCTCGAAAAAGATCCCCTCCCAGCCATCGGTGACAAAGGTAGACTCCGAACATGAAGATGGCCCCATCCCATATGGAATGGGATACCTTCCGAGGCCAACCATCCAACCCCCATGGCCATTCCACGGCTCCATGCAGGAACTCAGGCCCGAGGAATAGGAATGTGAACTCCCAAGTCGACCCAATCAGGGTCCCCACCCAGAAGGCATACAGGTAGGAGATGGGAATCTTTCCTGTACGATTCAACCAGTGGAAGAGGAAGACGAAAAAAACTGCTAGCGTGAAGTCTGCCACCATCAGGAAGGCTGCAAGGGGCTCCATGGCCTCCGAAGGAATATTTGCCTCATAGTGCCATTGGTACTTCCCGTATCGATAGGGTTGAAGCCAATAAGTTCGAGCGAGTAGCATGACCGAGGCACGTCACCCATTGGCGCGCCTCATGACTCAGATGAGGGATCAGAGGGGAACCATCATCCTAGCATCTATTTGCTCTGTACTGAACAAGATATGGGACCTTGCACCTCCTGTCCTGATAGGGATGGCGATAGACGTAGTCCATCAGCAGGAGGAGTCCTTCCTCGCAGACTACGGGTACGCCGATCCATGGGTGCAACTCCAGGTCCTTGCAGGAATTACGGTGGCCATATGGGTCCTCGAGTCTCTATTCCAGTACTTCTACGGGGTGCTGTGGAGGAACCTCGCACAGACGGCCCAGCACGAACTCAGGATGGACGCCTACAGGCACATCCAGGACCTCGAGATGCAGTGGTTCTCCGAGCAGAGCACCGGAGGACTCATGGCGATCATGAACGATGACGTTAACCAGCTCGAGAGATTCCTGGATCACGGGGCCAACGACCTGCTTCAGGTCGGTACCACGGTGATAGTTGTCAGCGGCATCATGTTCTCCCTCGCTCCTGAGGTGGCCATGCTAGCCATTCTCCCCGTGCCAATAATCGTCGGTGGTTCGTTCCTATACCAGAGGAGGATAGGTGAGCGATACTCGGAGGTGCGCAAGGAGGTGGCTGAGCTGAATGCTATCCTGAACAACAACCTGCAGGGAATAACCACGATCAAGTCGTTTACCGCTGAGGAAAGGGAGGCCCAGAGGGTGAGCGATGCATCCCAGTCATACAGGGACGCAAACAGGTCCGCAATCCGACTCTCAGCATCTTTCGTCCCTCTGATCAGGATGGCGATCCTGTTCGCCTTCACGGCGAACCTCCTTGTAGGGGGGAAGTACGCTCTCGAGGGCAAGATAGGGCTTGGGGAGTACTCTGTAATCGTGTTCATCACCCAGAGACTGCTATGGCCACTAACTCGATTGGGGGAGACTTTCGACCTCTACCAGAGGGCGCTCGCATCGACGAGCAGGGTCCTCGATCTCCTTGACACCGAGGTCGGGGTCGTCGAGGGAGAAACGAGTCTCGACGAGGTCGAGGGGGACATCAGGTTTGAGGGGATACAGTTCACCTATCCTGGTAGGGAGGACGTTCTCAGGGGAATCGACCTCGATGTACCAGCCGGCAAGACGGTGGGACTGGTCGGAGCCACCGGCTCTGGAAAGACGACCCTCGTCCGCCTCCTGCTCAGGTTCCACGACCCGCTAGAAGGAGGGGTCACCTTGGACGGCCACGATGTCAGGAAACTCAGGCTCGACTCTCTGAGGGGCGCGATATCCCTCGTAAGCCAGACCACGACACTGTTCCCCGGTACTGTGAGGGACAACGTGCTATACGGTAGGCCAGATGCCTCCGAAGAGGAGATTGTAGAGGCTGCCAGTATCGCTGAGGCGATTGGTTTCATCGATGAGCTGCCTGAGGGTTGGGAGACAAACATCGGAGAGGACGGCCATCGCCTATCGGGAGGACAGAGACAAAGGATAGCAATCGCACGAGCCGTACTGAAGGACGCTCCAGTGCTGGTCCTAGATGAGGCGACGAGCAACGTCGACAACGAGACCGAAGCGGCTCTGCAACGCTCGATAGAGAGGATATCACGCGACAGAACAACGCTCATCATAGCCCACAGGCTCTCCACGGTCAGGAATGCTGACACCATCGCAGTAATGGAAAAGGGAAAGATTACCGAGATGGGAAGCCACGACGACTTGGTTTCTCAGGAAGGCCTGTATGCGAGGCTATGGTCGGTCCAGACGGGGGAGGCTTCCGAATGAGCCATGATGGAAAGGTACCGAGGCTCACCGAGCTGGCCGAGATCCTGGGGATGAGGATCACCGAATTCACCGAGGGCTCATGCGTGGTAGAGCTAACTGTGGAAAGGAAGCATCTGAACATGGGAGGGATGGCACATGGGGGGGTTCATGCGACCTTACTCGACACAGCGATGGGGGGCACGCTCGTCTCGGTCATCTCCAAGGAGGAGTGGTGTGCGACCGCGCAGTTGGACATCTCCTACCTCAATTCGGTCAATGAGGGAGATCACGTCGTAGCCACTGCTGAGGTCGTTAGAAGGGGCAGGAACCTTGCCCACGTGGAAGGCAGGCTAGTAACTGGAGAGGGCAACTTGGTGGCTACTGCGAAGGGGACATGGGCAATCTGGGAGACGCGACCTAAGAGCAGAGGCGGCTAATTCGGACTCATGCAGGCGTCATATTCAAGAGGGGTATTATCATCTTGCAACCATGGCAAGAAGGGACTCTCTGACTTGGTTCATGATGGGAATAGCGCAGATACTAATCGGAGATGCAATCGCCAACGAGGTCTTCGGCCAGATAATTCAAATGTCCGGAGGAGGGACTTTACTCCTCGGAATATACTTCCTACTGTTCGTCGCACGTAACGAGGAAGAGTTCTCAGAGTTGTACAGCAAGGCCGAGAAGACGATACTGCAGGTCGATCCAGCATCCGGCAGGAAGGAACTGGTCGACGACTCTCCGAAGGCTATGAAGGCGGCGTGGTACTCAATCCCCGTGATGATGACATTCATAGGGGCCATGGCTTGGCTCATTGGCTGAGGAAGGCCGATGTCCGCCAAAGACCGTGAGACGTTAGTCGACAAGGCGATTGGGAACCCGGCATTCGACCAGATGTTCGGCTACCACATTTTCTTCAGAAGGGCAGCAATTCCGGTCACCCTGTTCCTGATTGCACTCCTGACTTACACGCTGGTCGATCCTTACTTCTCCTCGGACTCTTCCCTCACCATCTCATTCGTCTTGGCAGGACTGTCATTGGGCCCAATCCTGAATTTTGAGAGGTACGTCGGGATGAGACTCTCCAGAAAGTGATGCATTTAGGGGCCAATTCCGCCGAACAAGTCAAATCGTACAGGCCACACGAGTAACCATGGTTGAACTGAATCTGTTCGAACTAGTAGGGCTTGGTGACGCAACTGGGGTGGAGCTGCTTTTCGCAGCCAGTGCCCTCGTAGGAGGGGTTCTGTTCGTACTCTACTTCTTCCTTCTGATGATTGGCGGCATTGCCACAGACGTTTTCGATGGATTGTTCGGCATCGACGTAGACATGGGCGCTGATGCCTCCTTCAAGGCCCTAACATTCCAAGGAATTATGGCATTCATGATGTTCTTCGGCCTAGCTGGCTTGTATGTTCTCAAGTCTGATGGCGGACCTAGCATGTCAGTGCTCGCCGGAGCAATTGCCGGAGGGGCTTCGATGTACTCGACTGGGAAGCTGTTCGAACTCTTCGTCACCCTGCAGCAGGACGGTACAACCGAACTTTCCGAGGCAATCGGATCCAAGGGGCAGACCTATCTTAGAATACCTGGCGATGGCGTCGGGCAGGTGACAGTGGACGTCAACGGTGCCCAGAGGACCTACAATGCCAAGTCAGAGGATGACGCTGGAATAGGGACGGGCGACTTCATCGAGGTAGTGGATGTAATCGGGGAAGTCCTAGTCGTCAAGAGAATCTAGTACCCAGTTGCCCCCAGTTCCCCGCCAAGAGCGTGGCGGGTAAGGATTCATAGGTAAGCAACCCCTCTTCTTTGATGAGTTGAGCCTATGGTAGAAGCTTCCGGAATACTAACAATAATGATTTTTGCAGTTGTACTGATTCTTGTGGCCGCTGTGATGTTTTTCGCACAGCGATACAAGAGATGTCCACCTGACCAGATAATGGTGATTTATGGTCGCACAGAAAGGACGGCGGATGGGCGCCCGAAACCATCCAAGACCCTGCATGGTGGTGCCGCACTTGTATGGCCCCTGATTCAGGATTACGCGTACATCTCGCTGAAGCCGATGACTATCAACATCGATCTCAGAGGTGCTCTATCCCTGCAGAACATCAGGATCAACGTTCCGAGCACCTTCACAATCGGTGTCTCCACAGAGCCTAGCATAATGGCCAATGCGGCCGAGCGTCTTCTAGGATTCAAGGTCGACGACATCGAGGAGATGGCCAAGGAGATAATCTTCGGTCAACTACGTCTAACCGTCGCGACCCTGACAATCGAGCAAATCAACCAGGACCGCGACTCATTCCTTGAGCTGATTCAGAAGAACGTCGGCCAGGAGATGAGAAAGGTCGGCCTTTACCTAATCAACGTCAACATAGCCGACATCACAGATGAGTCCGATTACATCGAGAGCATCGGTAAGAAGGCAGCATCCACTGCGGTAGAGCAGGCTAGAATCGATGTCGCGAATGCCGAGAGGGATGGTGCAATCGGCCAGGCAAAGGCAGACAGGGCAAAGGAGATTGAAGTTGCCCAGAACACTGCGGAGGCGGAGAAAGGGCGAAAGGCTGCAGAGGCCGACCAGCGTGTTTACGTCGAGCAGCAAGAGGCCATGGCGGTTGCCGGTGAGAACTCCGCGCAGGCGGAGATAGCCAGGGCGAACGCCGATCTAGCAGAGGCCGAAGCATCGGCCAAGCAGAGGGCAGATGTTGCAACCGCACAGTCGGAGGCAGAGATTCAGAAGGCAGTTTACCAAGAGGAGGAGCAGAAGCTCAGGGCCAGTGAGATTGCTCAAGCAACTGTCGAGAAGCAGCAGATCGAGATTCAAGCAGAGGCCGAGGCAGAGAGGCAGAGGAGAATCGCTCGCGGTGAGGCAGATGCAATCCTTGCAAAGTACGAAGCAGAGGCCGAGGGTATCCAGAAGGTCCTGGAGTCCAAGGCAAAGGGATACAGCAGTCTTGTCACAAGCGCTTCTGGCGATCCCAAGGCAGCAGCAACCCTGCTGATGGTCGAGAAGATAGAAGCCATGGTCAACGCGCAGACCGAGGCAATCAAGAATCTGAAGATCGACAAGATCACCGTATGGGACAGTGGCAACAACGCAGATGGAAACTCGGCTACTAGCAATTTCGTTAGCAGCCTTGTCCAGAGCCTGCCACCTATCCACGACGTAGCCAAGATGTCTGGTGTCGAACTCCCTGACTACTTGGGCTCGATGACAGACGAGACGCCCGAGTCTTGATCTTTAGTGAGAGTAATGACATGACCGAGAGCGCGGTTGTCGTAGGAGGGGCTAGGACTCCGTTCTGTGAATGGCTAGGCGGAAAGAGGGGTGACGGGGGTCCCGGCGGCAGGCTAGCTTCCGTATCCGCAGAGGAACTGGGCACCATCGCAATAAAGGGCGCAATGGAGAAATCCGGAGTCGATCCTAATTCCGTTCAACACGTAGTTATGGGCCACGCTCTCCAGACTTCCGGTCAAGCAATATTCGGAGCCAGGCATGCCGGGCTCAGAGCAGGCATTCCTCAGGAAGTTCCGATGCTAACTCTAAACCGACTGTGTGGGAGCGGGGCCCAGTCGATAATCAGCTCAGCCCAGATGATAATGCTCGGTGAGGCCGAGGTAGTTGTCGCGGGGGGGATGGAGAACCTAAGCCAGGCCCCACACGTACTCAGGGGGATGAGGGGTACGTACAAGCTTGGCAGACCTCCATCTGCCGGAGAAGAAATACCCCAGGACATGGAGGACTATCTATTCACAAACCTGGTTGACGGAGTCAGTGGGATGTTCATGGCTCAGACCAGTGATGAATTATGCCGAAGGAAGGGAGTCATCAGGGAGCAGGCCGATGAGTACGCTGCCATTAGTCACCAGAGGACCGAGTCCAGCGTATCCTCGGGCGCATGGGAGGCCGAGATCGTCCCAGTCGAGACCTCTGAGGGGGTAATCGACCACACTCACGAGGATCATGTAGTACTGGGGACTACCATCGACACTCTCTCGGGCCTGAGGACACACTTCGGACCAGACTCACTCGTAACCGCAGGAAATGCATCGGGCGTGGTAGATGGTGCTGCCGCTGTAGTGGTGAAGTCTTCATCTAGGGCCGAGGCCGATGGAGATGAACCTCTAGCAAGAATCGTCTCATGGGGAATTGTCGGACTGGAGCCCAGCATCATGGCTTACGGACCCGTCCCCTCCAGTCTGAAGGCGATCGATAATGCAGGACTTGCAGTCTCGGACATAGACCTCTGGGAGATCAACGAGGCGTTCGCAGGGCAGGCAGTGGCCTGCATCAAGGACCTCGGGATAGACTACGACAGAGTCAACGTCAATGGCGGTGCAGTAGGGCTAGGGCACCCTCTAGCCGCAACTGGAACACGCTTGGTCCTGACTCTCTCCCACCAGTTGAGGGAGGTCGGTGGACGTTACGGAGTAGCGACCGCCTGCATAGGCGGAGGACAAGGTATCGCCGTAGTCGTAGAATCTATCTAATCAGAGTGACCCTAGAATCGGAGGGGTTATCCCTAGTCGGATTATCCCTTGCTCATGAGCCACATACCTGGAACCGGACACGCAACTTCAAAGAGAAGCTTGGTGAAGACTGTAACTTGGAGGACAATCGGAACACTCGATACCATTGTCATTGCTAAACTTGTAACCGGCAGTTGGTCAGCAGGCGCTGCAATCGGAGGCATAGAGGTCTTCACAAAGATGATTCTGTACTTCTTCCATGAGAGGGGTTGGAGCTTTGTTGATTGGGGTTTGGAGGACGTCGAGCCAATCGACCCCTCCACCATTGTGGCGATTCCGCCATCATCGTAAAACATTGAGACTAACTATTCCGGACCGCTTAGGTTAATTGCCATATGCTAGGCCCCCGCCCTGATATGGCGATGGGGATGTACACTAGGGAAAGGGTTCTTGCAAAGACATTTGTTTGGAGAATTATTGCGACTTTGACGGGGGCAGCAGTTGCTGGGCTGCTTACTGGCGAGATAGAAACAGCAGGCTGGTTCATAGTAATCGAGTTCCCGTTGAAGATGGGTTTCTATTACGTCCACGAGAGGGCATGGGAAGCTGTCGAGTGGGGAGTAGCCGAAACTACTGCATGAATCATTCTCGGATGAACCAGTGTTCCTTCTTGGGTGGCAGTGGCCTATTCATCCACAATGGCCTCCTCTCGCCACGAGGATGAACTTCCCTTTCCTTGGCCATTTCGTTCCACTTCTTGTAGTACTCAAACGACTTGTTCGTATCGACCTCTACGTCTCCATACTTCTCCCCCTCTTCCGGTCTCGAAATCCGAACCTTCTGGAGCCAGCAGTGTGCGCCGCTGATCGGGTCGGGCTGTACTGCATGAGTGATGTTCTGGTGCACCCCACCATCCCTCCACCACACCCTGTTCGTGTCTGGGTCGTCGGACTCCCAAGGCCTGACTCCTGTAACTGTCCTCATCCTCATCCTGCCCCCTCCCAAGTCCTCTATCTCGACTTCGTTGGTCATGTATCTGTTCCCAGAGTCTTGCTTTCTCCTCCATCTGCCAATGTGGTGCGAGCATCCGATGATGCCCGGTTTGATTCCCTCAGTAACCCAGACTTTGTCAATGAACCAACCTATCTCAGTCTCCACCTTCAGTAGGTCGCCCTCCCCAACCCCTAGCCTGGCAGCATCGTTCGGATGCACCCACAGGGGATTCCTATGGGCTATCTCTGCAAGCCATTTTGCATTGGCAGAGCGTGAGTGTATGTGCTGGGGTAGGCGGAAGTTCGGAAGCAGGCAGTACTCGTCATCGCCCTGCAGATTGTCGGGGTGGACGTGACTCATTACTCGGTAGTGGGGTATGGAGTGCTCGGGGTACCCGAACTCGACCATGCTGTTTGAGTAGATCTCCTGCTTCCCGCTCGGAGTTGGCCAACCATCCTCTTCGTGCTTGTTGTAGGTGGCTTCTTCGATTAGGAATGCACCATGCTTCCTCATGTATCCGAGAGGGTCGGTTCCTTCGGCCTCAGCCGCCTCTGGAAGCCCTGGAATCCTCTCGAACATATACTGGTAGTATTCGTCAATGGTGATCCTCTCTCCCTCACGATACGGGCTCATGAAGTGCTCCCTGATGCCCATCGTACCATCATCAATCCTCCATGAAAGCTCGTTCCAGAACTCGTCCTCCTCCCAAACCTCTCCTGGGTTGACCTCGTGAGTGAACTCGACTTCCCTCCCCTCCCTGCGAGCGTACTCTCGTAGCACAGGTTGCCTGAAAGCTACCCACTTTCCAGAACTGGTCGCATATGAGTTGACGTCATGCCTCTCTGAGGCATGCCCCATGGGGAGGACGTAGTCTGCGAAGAAAGCTGTCTCATTCCAAGTCGGAGTCAGTGCAACGTGGCACCCAACTGCATTCTCGTTCTGCAGCATTTCGATCCATGAGAATCCGTCTGGATACGTCCAAACTGGATTGAAGACTCTCGTGAAGTAAACATCCATCTCCCCTCTTCCTTCCTTGACTAGGTGTGGGAGTATGTGGCTCATCTCGTAGTGCGAAAGTGTGTATTCCGGCGGGAAGTGCAATTCGTTCCATCCATCAGGGTCGGGGGGGACGTCGAAGAGGTCGGGCTTGTACTTGGACCACGAGTTGGGCGATGTCCCGCCCTCGGTACCCACGCTACCTGTTAGCACATTGAGAAGGTGCAGGGTCCTGCTGACCTGCCACCCACCCAGGTTCCCTATTGCAGCAGCCCTCCAAACGTGAGTAGCCAATCTGCTTCCAGCGTTTGCCACTATCTCTCCCACCTCTATGACCTGCTCTACGGGGATCCGACACTCCTTGGCAGCGAATTCTGGAGTGTATTGGGAGTACTCTTCCATCAGTAGCTCGATGAATCGTTCGAAGCTCCGAGGCTCCTCCGGATAGTCTGCTTCCAACCATTCCTCCCAGTTAACCCAGTTCTCCACGAAGCTCCTGTCGAACAGTCCCTTCTCCAAGATCATATTCGCCCAAGTTAGGAAGAGCGCAGATTCTGAACCAGGCCAAGTCGGCAGCCAATGGTCAGCCATTGCAGCAGTGTTGGATAGCCTAGGGTCGATTACGATGAGCTTTGCACCATCCATCATCCCCTCCAGAATTCTCTGTGCATGTGGATTGAAGTAGTGCCCAGTCTCCAAATGCGAGGATGTTAGAAGGATTACCTTGGCGTTGGCATGGTCGGGGGATGGCCTATCGTGCCGATGCCAGAGCGCATAACCAGTTCTCGCACCAGCGGAGCAGATGTTGGTATGGCTGTTATGCCCATCCACGCCCCAGGCCTTCAGTATCCTGTTGGTGTAACCCTCGTGACCGGGACGTCCCACGTGATACACGACTCTGTCCTTTGCACCAGTCTTCAGGGACTCTCTGATCTTGGTAGAGATTTCGTCCAACGCCTCGTCCCAGGATATCTCCTCCCACCCCCCCTCTCCCCTGGGGCCAACTCTCCTCATTGGGTGCAGAATCCTCTCTGTATCATTGATCTGATTGATCGTCGCCGGCCCCTTCGCGCAGTTCCTCCCTCTGCTGCCAGGATGGTGCGGATTCCCCTCGAACTTCGAAACCTGCCCCGAGTCCTTGTCCACATAGGCTAGGAGTCCACAGGCGGACTCGCAGTTGAAGCATGTCGTCGGCACTAAGGAGTACCTCTTCTCGACCATCTTGGGCCACTCATTCGCATCAAGCTCCACATGATCGTGCCATTCTTCCGGTTCGGGGAAGTGCCTCAGCTTGCCACTGGCGCCCAGTGAATCGGGCCTGTCTAGATTGGGAATTATTCGGAGTTTCTGCGCTACTTTCTCGATGAATGTCTTGCCCAATCAATCACCTCACAACAATGGCTCCATCTGCGGCATCATGACTAATTTTCTGTCATGTGCTAGGATTCCTACGAGGATCGCTCCCCCCACTACGAATGAGATCGGCTCCATCAACGAAAGGGGGAAGAAAACCGCAGCCCCGATTACCACGGTCTCCAAGAGGAACTTGGTCGGTAGCAAGGAGTCTTCTGACCACGACCTGCCCTTGGCCTGCATCAGTAACCAAGCCGTATAGACGCCAGTAAGCAACGCTAGAGGAACTCCGGCAATTGCGAGATAGGTGAGAAATGACCTATCCAAGTCCAGAACCAAAACCCCGGCACTCAGGGCTAGGATGCCCCCATATCCGGATAGAATGTATGCTCCCTTAACCAGCCAAGAGTCCCAATTAGGCCTCAGCATCACATAGAGGAATCTCTCTGGTCGGTCTAGGTCGATCACGAGGAGGAGTCCAGTTATGGCTAGGAAGGAGATGCCTATGCCGAGGGTCATCGCCCACAGGCCATCGTTCATCTCGACCAATCCGAAAAGCATGGCCAGGACCGCGACTGCATATGTCCCAGCAGATATTCCCTTTGTCCAGATGTATGTGGAAACCTCCCAGCCCCATAGGATACCTTTGCTGGGCTGATCGTAACTTCTCTTAGCCCCGCCAGACTCTTCCGACAGGCGTTCCATCACGTCCCTGATGATTGCTTGATCCCTAGGGGATGACTGCTTCGCCTTCTTCTCAAGAGCCAGTTGGACTATCATTGACGTGGTATCTGCCCCCTCCAATCTACTATCTGCGTACTTTGCAAAGTGGCCAACTCCGAATGCCTGCTCAGTCCACATTCCCGAACCAGTAAACTCCGTCGCAGAAGGGTCTAGCATCTCCTCGCTGGCATCGATGTAGTACAAGTTCGGTGTCGCCCCTGATTGTGGTTTTCTGACAGTCGTATCGTGAGTGGCGACTAGATTAGAGATAGCCGAGTTGGGGTCGTCCAAGTCGCCCGAGACTATGGATTCAGTCGGGCAGACAATTACGCATGCCGGCTCGTATGAGTGCTCGATTCTGTGCGCGCAGTAGTTGCATTTTGCGGCAGTTCCCTTGTTCGGGTCGATGTAAAGGGCGTCGTAAGGGCACGCCTGCATGCACGACTTGCATCCTATGCAGCGCTCGTCGTCGAAGTCTACTATCCCATCAGACCTAGTGAAAAGGGCAGTAGTTGGGCATATCGTAGTACAGGGGGAGTCTTCGCAATGATTGCACCGATGCACGCTGAACTCCCTGGTAGAATTTGGATAGGTCCCCGTTTCGATGTACTTGACATGTGTCCTATTGACTCCTATCGGTACGTCATGCTCCGACTTGCAGGCTACGG
>Ga0208407_1000381_pt1 | contig 20965 bp, 24 predicted proteins | sample ETNtaG_9_FD_185775 | JGI IMG/M metagenome (GOLD analysis project Ga0208407, IMG submission 185775) | Marine microbial and viral communities from oxygen minimum zone, Eastern Pacific Ocean - ETNP201406SV69 (SPAdes) (version 2) | ecosystem: Environmental > Aquatic > Marine > Oceanic ...
TTACTACTGCTCAAGCAGGATGGGCCGCAATCACTTTTGGAGAAGGGTCTTCTGGAACTTCTGGTTCTTCTGGAACCTCTGGAACCTCTGGCTCTGCAGGAAGTGCTGGTTCTGCTGGAAGCGCAGGAAGTGCTGGCTCTGCAGGAAGCGCAGGAAGTGCTGGATCATCTGGATCATCTGCAACTGCAGGAACTTCTGGATCATCTGGACAAGACGGTGGTTTTGGTGGCGCATCTTTTGAATATTATTTTGAAGATACAACATTTACGGGTGCCGCTAGTGATCCAGGCTCGGGCAGAGTTGAAGTGGGTATTGATACTGGAACTGCTCCTACAGATTTTTCTACAGTTGATAGAATTTCTTTGAGTGAATTTGATATAAATGGTACATCAACCGAAAGTTTTCTAGATCAACTTGATGGCGCATCATCTGCGATTAAAGGTCATGTAAAAATATCGCAACAGCACGTTCCAGCCAATTATGTAATGTTCACTATTACAGATTTCGATAATGATTCTGGTTTTCAAGAACTAACAGTTTCAAAAATTGGTGGGGTTGATGCTTTATTTGATGATGATCAAAAAACAATCGTTACATTTGCAAGAACTGGTGATGCTGGAACTTCTGGAACCGCTGGTTCTGCAGGAAGTGCTGGAAGTGCAGGATCCTCTGGAAGTGCTGGAAGTGCAGGAAGTTCTGGTTCTGCTGGAAGTGCTGGAAGTGCAGGATCATCTGGTCGTGATGGTGGTTCTTATCTTCATACTCAATCTTCAGCTAATAATACTTGGACTATACCTTATAATTTAGGCCTTAGGCCAATAAACATTGAAGTTACTGATTCTAATTTTAATGTAATATATCCAGAATCTATTCAATTTCCAGATTCTGATACTGCAAAAATAATTTTTCCTACTGCTATAGCAGGATATGCCGCAGTAACTTTTGGAGAAGGATCTTCGGGTTCTTCTGGTTCTTCTGGATTAACGTATGCTTCATCTGGTTCTTCTGGCTCTGCGGGATCTGCAGGAAGTGCTGGAACATCTGGATCATCTGGAAGCGCAGGAAGTGCTGGAAGTGCAGGAAGTGCTGGCTCTGCTGGAACATCTGGATCTTCTGGCTCTGCAGGAAGCGCAGGAAGTGCTGGAAGTGCAGGAAGTTCTGGTTCTGCTGGAACATCTGGATCTTCTGGAAGTGCTGGCTCTGCTGGAACATCTGGATCTTCTGGAAGTGCTGGAAGTGCAGGATCCTCTGGAAGTGCTGGAAGTGCAGGAAGTGCTGGTTCTGCAGGAAGTTCTGGCTCTGCTGGATCGTCTGGTCGTGATGGCGGCACGTATATTCATACTCAATCTGTAGCTTCACTTATTTGGTTAATACCTTATAATCTTAATACACGACCTATAAATTTAGAAGTTGTAGATAGTAGTTACAATGTAATTTATCCAGAATCAGTACAATATATAGACTCAAATAATGTAAAAATTGTTTTTGCTTCTGCACAAGCAGGATATGCCGCAGTAACTTTTGGAGAAGGATCTTCTGGAACTTCTGGTTCTTCTGGAACTTCTGGTTCTTCTGGAACCTCTGGAACCTCTGGAACTGCTGGATCATCTGGACAAGATGGAAACTTTGGTGGTGCATCTTTTCAATTCGTTTTTGAAGATACAACATTTACAGGAGCAGGAAGTGATCCTGGTACTGGTAAAATTGAAGTAGGTATTGATACTGGATCTGCCCCTACTGACTGGTCTACAGTTAATAGACTTTCTTTAAGTGAAACGGATACAAATGGTTCATCAGTTGAAAGTTTTCTAGATCAAGTTGCTACATCATCTTCTGCAATTAAGGGTCATATAAAAATATCGGAAACATTTGATCCATCTGAATATGTAATGTTCACAATTAATGATCTTACTAATAATTCGGGTTATCAAATTATAGAAGTTGATAAGGTTGGAGGAGTAACTGGATTATTTCCTGATGGTGGTACTATACTTTTTTCTGTTGCAAGAACTGGTGATGTTGGAACATCTGGAACTTCTGGATCGTCTGGCTCTGCTGGAAGTGCAGGAAGTGCTGGTTCTGCAGGAAGTGCTGGCTCTGCAGGAAGTGCTGGAACTTCTGGATCGTCTGGCTCTGCTGGAACTTCTGGGTCTTCTGCCTCTGCTGGTTCTGCAGGATCGTCTGGTCGTGATGGTAGTTCTTTTTTACATACGCAATCTACTCCTGCACTTGTTTGGACAATAAGTCATGCTTTAAATATTAGACCTGTAAATGTTGAACTTGTTGATACTAATTTTAATGTAATTATTGCTGATACAATACAATTTATTGATTCTAATACTGTAAAAGTGGTATTTACAAGTGCAATAGCAGGATATGCATCATTAACTTATGGAGAAGGTTCTTCTGGAACTTCTGGAACTGCTGGATCATCTGGATTAACGTATGCTTCATCTGGCTCTGCAGGAAGTGCAGGAATGTCTGGAACTTCTGGATCGTCTGGCTCTGCTGGAAGTGCAGGAAGCGCAGGAAGCGCAGGATCATCTGGATTAACGTATGCTTCTTCTGGTTCTGCAGGAAGCGCAGGAAGTGCTGGTTCTGCAGGAAGTGCTGGTTCTGCAGGAAGTGCTGGCTCTGCAGGAAGTGCTGGAACTTCTGGATCGTCTGGCTCTGCAGGAAGCGCAGGAAGTGCTGGCTCTGCTGGAAGTGCTGGTTCTGCAGGAAGCGCAGGAAGTGCTGGATCATCTGGTTCTGCTGGAACTTCTGGAGTAACTGGTAATCCAGGAACTTCTGGGTCATCTGGAGCTGATGGTGCGGCTGGCGGTTCTTATATACATACACAATCTGTATCTTCCCTTACTTGGTTGATAAATCATTCTCTAACTGCTCAACCAGTAAATATTCTTATTACAGATTCTAATTATAATCTTATCATTCCAGAATCTATTCAATTTATAGATTCCCAGAATGCAAAAGTAGTATTAGCTACCGCATCAACTGGTTATGCCTCAGTAACACAGGGATCGGGTACTTCTGGGACAGCGGGTTCGTCTGGATCGTCTGGTTTAACATATGCTTCATCTGGCTCTGCAGGAAGTGCTGGAACTTCTGGAACTTCAGGATTAACTACTCCTCCTGTAGGAGCCGCTGGATATATTCAATACTATAATACTTCAACTTCTTTTGGAGGACATGCTAATTTTCTTGTAGATAATGTTTCAACTCCAACTCAAGTGGCCGCTAATATGCCCATCTATTCTTCAAGTGGAGTTACTGGAGTAGCGGCTCTTAAAATACATGCAACTACTACTACAGCAGATATTCTTCCTGCCGCAAATAATACGAGTGATATTGGTTCATCAACAATGGTGTATAATGACATGTATGCGGTTACGTTTAATGGAAGAGCAACATCAGCAAACTGGTCTGACTTGGCCGAGAGATATGAATCTGATGAAATCTATGGTCCAGGAACTGTGTTAGCAATCGGGGGAGAAAAAGAAGTTACTTTGTATCAATCTGAAATGCCTTATGCTGGTGTTGTTTCAGACAAACCTGGTTTGAGAATGAATGATGGTATGGAACAAAGAGAAAATAAATTTATGCTTTTCATTTGTTTGACAGGTAGAATATTAGTTAAGATTGTGGGGGGATGCAACAAAGGAGACCTTATTGTGGCTTATAATGATGGAACTGGAAAAGTCATAACTAAATATGAATATGCTCCTCATAAACACGATTTAATTGGAATAGCGTTATCTAATAGTAATGCAGGATTTGTTGAAGTAAAGGTATAATATGGGATCACCGTGTCCAACTAATTTAACAGGATTAACTGTATCAGCAGGAACAGTAGTAGATGATGCTGAATTTACTACTGTACGAAATTCTATTAATGCTGAATTTACTCGTAGAGGATTATCGACTTCTTCTTGGATGGGTTATGTTGATCCTATTGATGCTGATGTTTATAATGAAATGAGAAATGAGCTTAATTCAAAATTGGGAGGAGTAACTCCTCCTTCTCCTGCACCTTCACTAGGAGGTACAGTTGCAGTTGGTGAAGTGATTACGGCTTCTGGTACATCACCGGCATCTATGAATCATTTAATAACAAAATTAGATGAATGGAAAGTTGCTTGTATTTGTAATTGTAACTATTGTACTTGCGACTGTGACTATTGTACATGTGATTGTAATTATTGTACTTGCGACTGTGACTATTGTACATGTGATTGTGATTATTGTACCTGTGTATGTGCTTACTGTACCTGTGATTGTAATTATTGTACTTGTAATTGTAACTTTTGTACTTGTAATTGTGCCTGGAGTAAATAAATTATGAATAAACATGATAGGCCTATTTTAATTAGGGCCAGTGAAGATGTTCTTGTAATAGAAGATGAATTTGAAAAAATTAATGTAGAAGAATTAAATGTTTTTTTATATGAACAATTAAAATCGAATAAAATATGTACTATTCATGAATTATATCCAGAGACTAATTTAGTAATATATGTCTATTGTGTTCGTCCTCAAAATATAAATTATAAAGATTTTGAAGAAGCAATTAAAAACTATTTTACAGAATATGACATAAGTTATGAACATCAAAATACTATTCCTGTTGCATTATATTCGATTTTAAAAGAAAACAATCATTTAAGTAAACATGAACTTTATAAAATGATTGAACATTCGGATGAATATGTGGAGTATGGTATTGAGCCTCTTGTAAAATCATTATTGGAATTTCCTGGAATTGAAATTGTAGAATCGTGTCATGGTCATTATGATAAAAATAATCCTTTAGCAAAAACTGATTGGGTGTGTTATGCTTTTGTAGTATTTGGAGCATCAGATTTTGAAAATTTAAATAAATTAACTTCAGAATTACAAAAGCAAATTACCCTTATGTTTCAACATTTTCAGTTAGATGATGTGCAAGTTTCATCTGTAAAAGACTGGTATAAGAGAAATGGACTATTAACAAATTTTGGTTATCATAAAGACAAAGGAACTATTTTTGAAATTGCTTTTAGATATGTTCTTGGAGAACAGGATATGATATTTCAAATGATAGATTATTTAGGACAAAAATTGCATTATGAAAAATTATAAAGAATTCCCAGAATATATTAGAAAGTTACCATGGAAATTTGATGTTGAACGTTTACAAGAAGACCTTCAATCTATTAAACCTCTAATGTCAATATGGGATTATGGCGCTAGTCATGAAGTTGGCGCAGGAAAAGGTTTTAGTTTTGTACATTCTGAAGATTGTCCTGATGATGAAAAAACAACTCAAGGTGTTTATAGTCACCCAAGTCTTCATCATAAACAAGTAGATAAATCATTTGTTTTTGATATTAAATATAATTTTAAAAATCGTGAGCATATGAATGGAACATTAATAAGTACTAAATTGAAAAAAACTAGAAGTGCTTATTATAAAAATACAGGAGTGTTTAATGAAGATTATAAACATACAGAATTTTATAATGTTTATAAAACACTTTCTAAATATTATATAATAGATAAATTTCGTATTATTATGTTACCAGCATTTTCAACTGTAGATTGGCATAATGATGCTGATGAGAATTTACATGTTCCTATAGAAATAAATACGGCTTGTCGGTTTGTTATTGATGATTTATCTTATTATCTACCTGCAGATGGTAGTACATATCAATCAGATAATTGTTTTCATCATACTATTTTTAATGCTGGAACTACAGATAGATATAATTTATTAGTGGGTGCTACTGGTTATAAGGAAGGATCTTATAGATTATGTCAACATTATATAAAGCCAGAATTTGATTCACAGTTAAATGATACTACATATGTTGCTAAACCCATTAAAGAAGTAACACATGAAGAATTGTGGAAAGCGGAGGATTATAAATGATAGAACAGATTGAAGATACTGTTTTATGGGAAAATTTAAAAGAAAATAGTCTTTCTACTGATCGATTATTATTTATTTTAGTAAGCACAAAGGTTTTAATTTGTGTATCTCCATTATTGTGGGGCAATAATGATGCGGTTTTAGGAATTCCTTCAGACAAATATGGATGGATGTCTTTAAATGATGATCTAAGTATGGCTGTGCATCCTGACGATCCTGTAACTTCTGCTCATTTGCAAAAATATAATATTGATGTAGATGAATATATGAGTATTGTAGAAGAATTAGAGAAAGTTCAATATCTTGAAGGATCTATATCAACAGAATCATTTGAAGAAAATACTGATATAAGATTCGAAAATAAGAACTCTGAGAATGATTTGACTAAAGTTAGTTATGGAGTTGGAGAGCCAAAACAACGAACCCCTGGTGGAGATCCAATTAGAATAATTCGTTCAAAGCAATTATATGAAAAATTATTAACTTATTATTCATCATTATCTGCTACTTATGGAGCATCTACGCTTCAGTCTGCCATAGAATTGTGGTTACAAGAAATTCCGACTACTATTATGGATATGCCAGGATTTCGTGGTAGTCAGCCATGGTGTTTACGAGGAGTATTATATATAAGTTTAAATTTATATCTGTTAAAGGCGGAAAATTATAGAATAAAAAATTTGGGACCAGAAATTTAAATGGATACGATAACAAGAAACAATATTTTTTTAACTGCTTGGCAAGAAACACTTGAACAAACTTGTTTTTATGATAATTGTGGATCTCCATGTCATTTTGTTGGTGAGATCATAAACAGTTTATATCCTGATAATAATACATTTAATTCTTTTGATGAAATTTCTGCTGATTTATCTGTAAAAATGAGTAGTAATAATACGTTATTGGAAAATACCTTTTTTAGATATTGGGGAACCCATCTTTATGATCCCGCAGATCAAGATACATATTTTACTAATGATATTAAATGTGGTGATATATTTTTTTTAATTCATGAGGGCCTGCCAAGTGATTTTATACCAAACATAACACCACATGTTTATGTAGGAGATGATCATTTTTTGAATTGGAATATGGGAGAATATGAACCAATAGAAAATATTAAGAAATCTATTATGGGATCAAAATTAAAATGGGTTTTACGATATAATTTTGATCGAACAGATACAAAAACTCCTTCCGGAGCAGACGACATAAAAACGTGGGAAGATTTTTGGGGGGAGGACTATGTTAGTATGAATAATTTATTATATGATAAAAATCATAGAATTTTTCCAAGAGAATTGGTAGCAAGTATAGACATAAATGGTACTATTACTACTGATATTTCTCCTGTTCCAACATTGTCTGATTTTTTTAAAATATTTTTGTTAAAAGATTGTTTAGTTTGTTTTAAAGAATTTGATTCAGTAGAAAATGAATATACTAAAAATGGAGAGTTCTTGAAATCTTATCCATCAACTGCAGGAGAAGGTTATTATCGATATAATTGGACATTAGAATTTGATGAATCTAAATATATAGACATAGAAAATTATTTAAAAGATAACGATTTACAATATAAGGTGATATGAATATTTCTATAAAAAAAACTGAAAGCTGGGTTCCTCCCACACCACAAGTTGGGCATTCCAACATCCACTCTGCCCATCAACGCCCTACATCTAGAAATAGACCAGAATTTCATTTTGATGTAAATGTAACAAGCAAATGTAATTTAGCTTGTACATATTGTAGTGAAGGCGAATCATGTGGTTTGTCTACTTTATTTCAGGAACCCACAAAGTTATTACCAAAGGAATTATGTGAAAAAGTTTTAGAATTAGATGAAACAAAATATTCTGCAATCAATCTTTATTTTTGGGGGGGAGAAGCATTTACTAATTGGCCATTTTGTAAAGCTGTTATGAATGAATTGGCAGATAAAAAATATATAAATTTTATGTTTTATACAAATGGTGTATATTTAAAAAAATATAAAAAACAATTAGCCGCAATAGATAAAAAACTTGGTGCAAGACCAGGAGCCCCATCACCATGGCAAGGTAATGGACAGCGAAGATTGCATATACAAGTATCATTTGATGGTGAACCCATAAACACTCTAGAAAGACATACAAAGACTGGTCCAGATGAAAAAATGTCGGCTCATGTGTATGAATCTTATTTGGATCTTAAAGAATCCGGATTTAGTGTTGCTTTAAAACAAACTATTTCTGCAAGAAATTTTAAATATCTATTCGAAGTTTGGAAATGGCATTATGATAGAGGAATAATGTATGGCCCAACTCCTGATACACATGGGTCAGATGATAAACGTCCTGATGGGGGATCTTGGCCAGAAGGGGAATTCGGAGAAAATTTAAGACAATTAAAATTAAACATGATAAAAATATCGAAATATTGTATAGACAGAGATATTATTCCAGATAAAACATTTAGATGGTATGGAAAAAGTCGTGCAGATTGTGGATCTGGTATGAATTATCTTGCTATTGATTTAGACGGAAAATTATACCCCTGTCATGGCTGTATGTATAGACAAAGAGATGATCATTTAGCAGGAACAACTACAGATAATTTACAAGATATAGCTACAACAACAACAGAAAAATATATGGATTATTTACATACTTTTAAAACAGATCAAACATTAGATTGTAATAATTGTCAAGTTGATTTTTGTATGAAATGTCCAGCGGGATCATTTGATGAAGCCGCAACTAAACCAGATAGTACTTATGGAGAAGCCTGGCAAAATCATCCTTCTAATTGGCAATTATGTAAAGTATGGAAAACCATTAGTCCTATTGTAGATGCAACAAATATTGCTTTTGATAAAAAATATCCTAATAATAGAAGACAGTCTCCCAATTTAAATATGCCTTTGTGTAAGCCAGAATTAGCATCTGTTTATGCATCATAAGGAGCAAGAATGCAATTTAATCTAGAACTATCTGTTACAGAGAAGTGTAATTTAGCATGTCCTTATTGTTATGTGGCTAATCAAGACACATTTCTTACACCAGAAATGTTTGATAACAGTTGGGATGAATTTAAAACATTGGTTCGTAGATCGCATTCACATAATGAAGATTATCATGTTGGTTTTTTTGGAGGCGAACCATTATTAAATATGGATCTAATAAAATATGTGGTTGAAAATTATTTTGGACCAGATCCACATTGTCAACATATGACAATTATTTCTAATTTATCATTGCTTACTCAAGAAATTGTAGATTATGTTACTGAATATGGCATAGGAATGAGTTGGAGTTTTGATGGAATATCTTCTAATTTATCAAGACCATTAATATCATCTATGAAAGAAAATGATGGTTTTGAAAGTGTATTAGATATGTACAATACAAAAAGACATTTAATAAAAAAAGTATTGGGAGATCATAGATGGTGTAAAGTAATGATATTTCCTGGAAATGTTGATACCATGACAGAAAATTTAGAATTTTTAGTTGATATGGGAATGAATTGTCCAGATTTTATGCCAGTTAGAGATGATATTTGGTCAATAGATGACTTACATAATTTTAGAAAAGAATGTCATAGATTAGCAGATAGAACTATACAATATTTTGAAGATGGACAAATTATAGCTGTTGGCATGTTTTATCTAGCTATACGTGATACTTTAATAGGATTGACAAAATCTAAACGTCCATTTGGTTGTTTTGCTGGTACGCATGGTGCTATAATGTCTGTTGAAGGAAAGTTTTTTCCTTGTGCAAGATTTGCTTCAAAAAAACTATTACCAATGGTTGGAGAAGAATATAATTTTGATTATTGGAATAAGACACTAAATCCTCAAAATTATGATAAATGTAAAAGTTGTAGATTATATAAAATTTGTAATGCAGGTTGTTCGTACTCTCAAATTAGAAATAATAATGAACCCGTTGATTCTGTATGTGAAATAAATCACATATATTATGATGAAACTTTAAGAATTAATAAAGCGTGTAAAGATATGCCTGCTTATCAGGAATATGTTCAAAATATATTTACGGGACAATTTAGAGCCTTTAAATCAGAAACACAATTTTCTGATATATACAGTCTTATTAAAAAACATAAAGTTGGAATGGAGGCTATTGAAAAGGAAAGACTTGTTGCATGACAGAACCAGTAATATCGTTTATAGATCAACTTGAAGAAACAAGAACACCAACACGAAGAGAACAAGAAGGATCTCAAGGAATAGTTAGTAGATTATATTTTCCAGAAGATGGGGTCTTAGTTATAGAAAATGTTCCCGATAGTTTTGCAAAAGATATACCGAATAAAGATCGAGTTACTAAAACTTTTAAATTTTTCTTTTTTTTTGAAAATATAAAAGATTTTGAATTATTTAAAACAAATATCATAATGAGGAACATTTCAGTTGAGTGTCATTCTCGACAAGTAACAAAAGAAAATAAATTTTTTGATCGTGATGGTTATCTTTTAATACTTACTTTAAACGATGAGGATAGACAAAAAATTATTGATGAAATGCCCAATAATGAAAATTCTGGGTACATAACATTTACAAAAACAACAATCAGCAAAGAAATACATGAAATGGCTAATGATATTGGTTTGACTATAACGCATAAAGGAAATTTAACAGAAATGGAATATAGACGATTAGGAAAAATATGAAAGATTTTGAAGCAAAATCATCTGAAAAAGATTGGAAGCCTCCAAAGTTTGAAGGTGTAGAGGAAATTTCTCGACAAATACAGGACCAAGAAACTCCATCTAAGAAGCAAGCAAGAGATAAAAATTTATTGCGAAAGTCTTTTGAAGAAGCAAAAAAAATGCATGGAAAGAGATTGTATCCTTATAAATTAGATTTTGTAGAATTTTTTAAAGATGTTTCTGATATTTTAAAATTAAAAAAACAACCCACCGACACATTCAATCGAGGCCGTGAATATACTCATTAAAATAGTAAATGATAAAATTATTATTGAAAAACAATACAATTGTAGCAGTTGATCCTGATCATAAAATTAATGAAGATGAATTAAATAAATATCTCATTTCTCTAATAGATAAAATAGACGGACATTCTCAATTAGTTGAAAGGGCGGTGAGAAGAAACGAATATTTATTAATTAATCAGTATGCTAATATAAATGCAAAGACATTATTAGATGTTTTTATAAAATTTCTTGAACAATCTAAAATTGAATATTTTTGGGATGATAAATTTTCTGATGAAATTTCCTTAGACAACTTGTTCTTTCCCAATAGAGATGTTTCTACAGGAGAAACGGCTGGGGGTATTTCTCCCGATACTAAACAAATAGAAAAAGGTGTTGAACCATTAGTTGAAATTCTCAATGAATTTGAAGGAATTAAAACTTTTACTTCATGTGAAGGACACGATGAAAAAAGAAGAGTGTGTTTGGCGTATGTGAATTGGACAGCATCTTCATTAGATGGATTAAATCATTCTACGTTTATTTTAAAAAATGCTATTAAAACTGTTTGGGAAAAATTTGATAATGATGAAAATTTTAGTACTGTTCAAACAACGAATAAAATTTTATTAACTTTTAATACGAGTCTTTGGAGAAATTTAGAATATGGTTCTGGTGCAACGATGGGGGGAGCCAAATTTGGAGAAAATTATTATAAATTTGAATTTACTTATGAATATAAATTTCAAAAATTAGTATTTAATATAATAAAAGACATTGCATTTGAAATGAAAAAAAATAAATGAAACCTTTATTAATAGAATTCAAAGAATGGAATGATGATCTTGTGATTGAAAGTTTTGAAACAATTGGTTTTTTAGTTGTAAATAATCCTTTTCAATTAGTAAAAAGGTCCCTTAATAAATTAAGAGGCTCTTTAAAATACACTAATCTAAAAACTTTTTCTACATTTCAACAAGGACGGACAAGTAAACCAGGTTCTCCTGGAGAAGCAAATGAACGTGTTATCTTAGAATTTGAATCCCAAGAAATGCAACAATGTGTTGATGATGTCCGTGGTAAATTTTTAGATGTTGGTATCAGGATTTTTCATACAATAGAAAAATATATGTCAATGCCCCATAATACTATAGCAGAAAAACATTATCCAAATAGAGATGTAGATTTGACTTATGTGAAATATTATGAAGATCAAGAAGGGGATGTTCGATTGGGATCTCATTGTGATTTTGGTACATTAACATTAGTTCATGTATGTGATCCTGTAGAAGAATATCAACTTAATTATTATGATCAATGGCATATTATAAAACATCCTAGTGATGATTTTATAATAGTGAATATTGGAGATTATATGCAATTGTGGACAGATAATAAATTAAAATCTACTCGACACAGGGTAACTAATTTTACAAAAAAAGAACGAAGTTCTTTAATTACATTTATGAATCCAATTCCATCAACAGAAGTGGGGAATTATAATACAAAACAATGGAGTGATTTTAAAGCTGAAACATCATATGCAACAGGATAAACTTATGACTTCAAAAATTACTTTAGATGATATACATACTACTTATTCTATTCGTGGTAAAGAATCTAATCCCATATTAAATCCTGTAAGAAGTAGTTTAAGAATTTTATATTTAACTAATAGATGTAATTTAGCTTGTACTTATTGTTATGAGGGGCTAGGAGATACATTTAAATATGGAGGAATGGTTCCTGCTATACCGTCTTTAAAACAACTTATTAAACAAGTTGATGATATTATAGCAGAAGAACCAGAAGAAGAGAAGCAAACTCTTTTTTTATTGTTTGGAGGAGAACCATTAATGCAATGGAAAAATATGAAAGATGTCATGCTACATGCAATGCTTCAAAAAAACAATATACATTTTAATGCTATAACAAATGGAGTACTTCTTACAAAGCCCAAGTTTCTTAAAGATTTTATTTCTTTTTTTAAAGAACATCATGATATAACTCAGAAATTTTCTTTAGATATTAGTTTTGATGGAGTAGGAAATGGAGAAAGAGTATATCGTAATGGTAAAAAATCTGCACCAACGGTTCTAAAAGCTCTGGCTATGTTATCTGCTATTGATGAAGAGATAATGAAATTTCGATGGAGAATTCGTTATACAATACATGAAGCTAATATAGATCGTTGGAAAGAAGACATACTTCATTTAAATAAAACCTTTAATCCATATAGAATAATAACATCTATTAATTCAGAAATGAATGAAAATGAAAAATTAAATGCACATGAAAAGTTAAAAGAAGACATAACTTCTCTACGATCACTTTGGGAAACAAAGGCTCTAAATACACCTATATGTGGGTTTTTTTGTGATACATGCAATGAATGCTCTGGAACTCATGACTATAAATATTATTATACTGATAAAGGATTGACTAAAAAACAACTGCATAGTGAAAACATGGGACCATTTGAAGATTCTGGACAATGGGGTTCTAGTAGTTTAAATTAAACATTATAGAAGGAAATTAATTATGAAACAAGAAACTGAACAAGCACTTAACGAAGCTATTAGTATATTAGGTAAATTGCTTGAAAATGAAAATGCTCAAGTTGTTCGTGAAGGAACAGTAATATTAAAAACGTTTGATGCTATGTTAATGGTTTCAAATGAATGGAGTCAGATATATGCAGGAGTAATAGAACGGGCTGAATGGGAAGAAGAAACATTTTTAAATAATCCTGCTTTACAGACACCTTCTTCTGTAACTGAAAAAATTCATTCGGCTTTTCCATTATCACCCAATCAAGTTTCTCAATCCATTCCTCCCTCATTATGTAATTGTGGTTTATCTAATAAAGTAGATGATGTAGAAGGTTCGCCAATGTTTGGTAAAAAAATCTGTGACATGACTTGTAAAGATAGTGAACAAAAAGCTCAAGGAGATACTGCAGAATATATTAAATTTTTATCCGAAGAAAGTGATGAAAATCAAACAGAAAGTGATTTGAATGAAGCAGTAGAAGACATTTCTAATTTTGTTGATGATCAATTAGGAATTACTAAACCCAATCAACAGGCGGCTCGTAGCGGTGAACTTGAACATGGACATGGTAAAGAGAAATTCAAAGATAATCAATATGAACCCGAATCTAAAATAAAAATTACACCTGTTGATAATTTACAAGATTTAATAAAAGAAAGATCCGAAGAAAGAGAAGAGGCTCTTGCGAATGAAAGAACAAAGATAAAAGAAGCAAAAGATTCAGAGGAAACCCATGCTCAGTAACGAGGCATTATATTTTTTATTAGATAAAATATATGATAAGGAGTATGAAAAATATATAGAGATTGGAATAGTTGCGGATGATGATAGCCGTATAGAATCATATCAAAAATGTATAGATTTTTTGAAAGAACATGAAGTACAATTAAAAAAGGATGCAAGTGATACCAATATGGAAGCAATAGCATACTTTAATTCAAAAATGGAGCTTTTCAAAGAGAGACTTGAAAAAAAACATCCATTTGAACCCAGATTAGGATAATAAAATGGCAGTTGATCCTAAAAAAAATCTTGAAAATATAGGATTTATGATTTATGAATTGAAGAATATTTATGCTCTGACAGATGATCCAAAAATTGATACAGTATTACCCGATCCTTTTACGACTATTGAAGAAATAGCTTCTGATTCTTCTACTGCAACTGAACCCGAATATAAAAGACTTAAAGATTATGATGGAAATATTAAAACATGGTTAGATAAAATAATAGATTTTACTCAAGCAGGAACAGGTGATAATAATTTTAATTATAGTGAGATTGATGATGTAAATAATGAATTTTTTGAAAATGCTTCTCAAAGTGAAAAAGATGAATTAGACAGCATATTTTCTGGAAATTTAAATTTTAGTAATCCAACAGATGAAGAAACGACATCAATTGCATTTAGAGTATATGAAGCATATCAACTTTTAAAAGAATTATATGATACCTAATCGTTATGAACTCTCGTCCATAGAAAATATTCCATTGTGGAAAAAATTTGAAAATAATACTATAGATAAAGAAAAACTATTATTTCTTCTTGTGTTTACAAAAATGTTTTCTCTTTCTTGTCCTGGAAGATTTGGTATTCTAGATCCAGAAGTATTAAAGCGAACAATGAAAAAGAAAAAAAATGAAAAAAAATCTCCAGAAAAAAAAACTGCATATAAAAAATTTTTACTTTATTGTAAAGAATTAGAGTTTGAATATCCTTTTATTGAAGACTGTTTTTCAAAATGGATTCAAGAAATTCCTACTGCTGGTTTTAAAACTGGTATACCTCTTGAGTTTGTTGGTGGATGGACAGCGAAATCGATTTATAAAAAATGCTGGCATTCTACTTTACAAGAACGTTTGTATATTGGTATGAATTTATATTTATTGAAAAAAAAGAATGTTACAGACTGAAAAAAATAATGTTTTTCTATCATCATGGTACAATGCTGTATATGATTTTATGATGGTGGATTCTGTGAGAGATGATGATGCACCTTTAGATTCTATTCCTCTTTTTCATTTTTTTGCTAATATTATGATGGAAGTATATCCTGATAATACTATATTTAAAAAATTTCTTAAAGATGAAAATTTATATGAAATTAAAAATAAACAACATTCATCGCATTATTTACAAAATGGTAATCAAACATTATGGGATACTAAGTTAGCATCATATTTTGGAACTTATTGGACAGAAATACATGATGAGACAAAATATTTTCAAGAAGATATTAAAAAAGGTGATATATTTTTAATATATACAAAAAATGCTCCACCACAAATACAACAAAGATATGTTCCTGCAATTTATATAGGAAATAATTATATGCTTGGGCATTGTGGTTATGAACTTGAAAATATTAATGTCATTGAAGAGTCTACATTGACGGAAAAAAATTCATCATTAGCAGGTGTTTTACGATATAATTTTAATCGAACAGATTCACACACTCCATCTGACACAAAAGATATTGAAATATGGGAAGATTTTTGGGATGAAGAATATGTTGCTTTGAATACTTTTTCGTATAATAAAATTCGTAGCTCCCTTGCAAAAAGAGAATTAGTAGCTGATATAGATATAGTTGACAATAATGTTAACATTAATACTGATATTTCCCCAATCCCGTATCTTCAAGATTTTTCTGAAATTTGGTTGTTGGATGATTGCTTATGTTGTTTTAGAGAAGATATAATAAAAGAAAATGAATATGCTAAAAATTTAGAACTTTTACCATCTTATTCAATGTGTGGCGGAATATGGTCTGCTCGTTATAATTGGACTTTGAGATTTAATGCATCAAAATATAATGTTATTAAAAATTATTTAGAATTAAATAAGTTATCGTATAATAAAATAAATTGATATATGAATGTATGTGATTTTGTTTTTGATAAGATAAAACAATATGGTGATGAAATAGCCTTAATTGATTTTTCTACAAATAAAACAATAAAATTTTCAGAAATACAACCAAAAGCAGAAGCAATAGCCGCTGATCTTTCGTGGTGGAAGGGAGTAAATAAGGGAGATGTAGTTTCTATTATAGCTACAAATGAACCAAAATATGTTATTATAGTTTATGCTCTAATACGTTTGGGTGCTATTGTTAATTCGATTAGTCACCTTTCTGATCAAGAGACAATGGTACAACAATTAAAAGATAGTAATACAAAACTTATTTTAAGTAATTTATTTACGCATCTTCAGTTTTTTGATAATGTAGTGCATTTTAATGATTTAATCGAAAGTGATATAAAGAAATTACCAGATGTAAAAATCTCAAATGAAGATGAACTATTAATTCTTTGGACTTCAGGTACTACAGGTAAACCAAAAGGAATTGTACATACACATAAGAGCATGTTAGCACAATATGAAATGGCGATGGAAGATAAACATAATAAAATAAAAGACTATATGGGACAAAGACATAAAGATATTGTTGCTGGAACTATGCCTTTGTCAAAGGGAATGGGGCTTTATGTATATGCATTTGGAGCAATGTTGCAGGGAGCATGTGTAGTAACATTACCAAAATTTGATACTGAAGAATTTATAAAATTAATATTAAAATATAAAGTTACAGTAGTACATGCTGTACCAATAATGATTGATTTTTTGATCAAACATCCTTTGATAGAGACCATAACATCTTTACGGGAAATTATTTCTGGAGGTAGTTCTGTTCCCAAAAATTTAATTTCTGAAATAAAAAAACAAGAGTTTAAATTGAGACAATGTTATGGTATGGAAGAAACTGCTTGTATTAGTTCTCCACAATATGAAGAAACACGTTCATATTCTGTAGGTAAGATATGTTCAGGAATTGAATTTAAAATAATTGATGAAACTGATGAATTATGTATTAGGGGACCAAATGTTATGAAAAGATGGTTAAATGATTCAAAATCATGTGTAGATGAAGATGGATTTTATCATACTGGAGATGTAGTAACTTTTGAAAAAGATGATACTATGATCATTGTTGGTCGCCTCGAAGGTAAAAATACTAAAACTACCAAGGGAACTTGGAAAAATTAATATGTAAAAGGAATATAAAAAATGATTGATATTGTAGACTTGATGATAACTATTCTGGCACCACTAGGACTTGCATTTCTTATGTTTTCTTTGGGTCTTAGATTAACTGTAGATGATTTTCTTAGAATAGCCAAAATACCTAAAGCATTTTGTGTTGGTATGTTAAATCAAATGATTATTTTGCCTGTTGTAGCTTTTATAATTGCAATACTTTTGAACTTGGAACCAATATATGCTACGGGTCTTGTGCTTGCGGCATTATGTCCTGGAGGCGTAACTACTAATTATACTACTAAATTAGCAAAAGGAGATGTAGCATTATCTATTTCTCTTACTGCAGTAATGAGTATAGTAATTATGATCACTCTTCCTATAATGTTGGTATTTACAATGCAATATTTTATGGGTTCGGAAACTCCTTCCTTTAGTATGATGAAAATAGTTATGATGATGGCGGGAATGACAACTATTCCAGTTATTATAGGAATGTTATTTTCTAGATTTTGGTGGGCGGAGCATAGAGCAGAAAAGTTTCGTTTTGCTGTAGAAAAAATTGCATTTGGATTCTTTGTTGTTATCTTATTTATTGGGGTATATTCAATGTGGGAACAGTTTGTTGAATATCTTCCTGCTCTTGCATTTGCATCGATTTTATTAATGACCATTATGCTTTTTATTGGTTATAAAAGTCCTTTTTGGTTTGGATTAGGAGAAGCACAAGCCAGAACTGTTGCAATTGAAGCACCATATCAAAATCCAATAGTTGGATTTACTGTTGCAGGAATGATATTACCTAATGAAGCAGGGGTATTATCAATATTAGCGGCACCCACAATGGTTTATGGCACATTAATGATACCTATTGTTTTAGGAACCATTTATGTGATAGTTAAATATAAAGATTCAGCATAATGTCTATACACATATATTCTGATAGTTTCGGTTTTGATACTCAACCTAAAACTTGGCCATTCGAATTAGAAAAATTACAAAAACAGAAAGTAATTTCTTATGGTGGTCAAGGAGTGGGACCAAATTGGAGTCTAAGAAAATTAGTAGAGAATTTAGAAGATCCTTTATTTTTTGAATCTGAAGATGTTATTATAATTTTCTTATCTGATCAAAAAAGAATGGAATTTCCTTGGTTAGAACAAGATTCTCATTCTGATGGCATTTTTTTATTAGCAGAAGATATGTCTGTTTGTCCTTCTGGTTGGAGTAATCAATCTTTAAAACAATATGAAACTTATAAGTCTGAAATAAAAACAGTTGCTAATACTTTAGGACCAATGTTTCTATATGAAAATGTTAAAAATATTACATTTTTACACTTATTATCTAAAAATTTCAAAAAATTTAAATTTTTAGTATTTAATAGTTTTAATTTAAATCATTTTACTTCAGAATATAAGAATTTTAATATCAAATCTACTAAGTTACTAGATGCTTTCGATTTCGATTCATTAAATATAACAAATTTTCATTATGAATCAGTACCAATGGCGTGGTTAACTGTTCGACATCCAGAAGATCATCCGATTGGTAATCATATGACTGTAGAACAGAATGAAAATTTTGCATTATATTGTAATGCTGTTTTAAACAATGAAGAACCAGATAGAAGTTGGTTTAAAAATCGACCATTAGAGATTGGTGATAATAGCGAAGAGTTCATTTATGAATAATAAAGGTTATAAACCATATAAATATAAATTAGATTACTAAAATTTATAGAGGATTATGAAAAAATTTAAAGATTTATCAGCAGTAGCTAAAAAAGAAGTAAAAGAGCATTCTAGCGGTGTTCCACATCAACATCCCCATATGAAAATGAATTATGATGATGTTGAGGGTAGAATGGCTAAACAGAGTTTGTACAAACTACACAAATACAGTAGAGAACTTTTTGAAATGCTCGATGATCATACAGAATTAGAAGCATGGGTTCAAGATAAAATTTCAAGAGCATGTTCTTATATAAGTTCTGTAAAGCATTTTCTTGAATATGAAATGGATCATGGTCCAGAAGATAATCCATATGAGGAATTCGAATATGACGAAGATCAAGATATGATTGAGGATATTCATCATATTGATGATTTAATTCCACTACTCAAGCAAATTTATAAAGTTCAAGAATCACATAAAATAAATTTGAAAGATGTTCAAGTAATTGTTGAACCCGATGATGCAGAGATTTTGTACGAAACTTATAAAAAATTAAATGACGAAAACAAGAAAGAATTTTCTAAAAAATTATTTGAAAGTAAAGAAGATTTTTGGAATATGGTTTCTTTTTCTAGAAGCAGAGGAGAATAATTAATGGCTTATAAACTACTTGGTGCCTTAGTAACCAATCCAGCAAATAGTACCGTTGGTTCAGCAACCACAGTTGCATGTAACATAGCAACTACGGGAATTGTAGAAGTACAGGGGCCCGCAATAAATGGTGGAGCTTGGGAATCTAAAGGAACAATTAAATTTCCTGTAGGAATACATAAAATTATTAAAAATTCTGATTGGAGTGTAACTTTTACGGGTCAGGCAACTTCAGTAGCACATTCGGACTAAGGTTATGAATGAAAAGAATTCACAAAATAAGTCGTGTTCGAACTATTGGAGGAAGACGAAAAGCATTTAGAAATATTTTTAGAAAAAATAGAGGATTAATTGGTAAGGGATATAGAAAGGTTGCGGGCAAGAAGATTCTTAAAAAAATGACTGCAAAAGAAAGAAAAAAATTTAATCCCAAAACTAATTTGAAAATAAGACAGTCTTTAAGAAAAAGAAAAATAAAGCAAAGATTGATAAATATAAAAAGAAAGAAAACGCTAAGGTCTGGGTTATTTAGAGGAATTTCAAAGCTAAATAAAAATATAAAGAGATGAAACAATTCAGAGAATTTAAAGACGAAGCAGAATATCAGCATGTTCCTCTAGAGGAAAGAAAGTTTACTCTTCAACAAAGACTGAAGGCGGGACAACGTGCCCGAAGGCGGTCTAAGTTATTAACTAGAGCAAAACAAAGAGCATTGAGGAGAGTTGCGAGCCCAGAAGTATTACAAAAACGAGCTAAAAGAACGGCTAGAAATATAATGAGAAGCAGAATTGCTAAAGGACAGAACCTTTCAAAAATGTCTCCCGCTCAAAAAATAATGCTTGCGACAAGATTAGAAAGATTTTTACCAAAAATTAAAAAAATGGCTAAGAGATTAGTAAAAGTTAAAAGAAAAGAAGAGTTGCAACGTAAAAGAAATAGAAATAAGATAAAAACACCAGGTCAAAAAGGTTAAGTTATGCATTTAATTACAGAACTAAATGAAAATATAGAGTACGTTACAGAAGAAAAAGACGGGAAAAAATCTCTATATATTCACGGTCCCTTTATGATGGCAGAAGTGAAAAATAAGAATGGAAGAATTTATCCTAAAGAAGTTCTTATGAAAGAAATAAAAAGATATAATGAAAGTTATGTCGGAAAAAATAGAGCATTCGGGGAACT
>Ga0208407_1000384_pt1 | contig 20794 bp, 27 predicted proteins | sample ETNtaG_9_FD_185775 | JGI IMG/M metagenome (GOLD analysis project Ga0208407, IMG submission 185775) | Marine microbial and viral communities from oxygen minimum zone, Eastern Pacific Ocean - ETNP201406SV69 (SPAdes) (version 2) | ecosystem: Environmental > Aquatic > Marine > Oceanic ...
TACCATACTTGCATACCATGCAAAACCTCCTGAAGCAGTAGTCTGCCCTTGTTCATAGGTTCCTATGTATTTAGAAAGCGAACCAGCCCCATTCCGGCCTAAGAGAGGAGTTTGAGATAGTGTTGGGTGGCTCCAGAATAGTAGAGTAAACATATTGATATTTGCTAGAAGAGCAGCCATCAAAATAACTGGAATGTTAGATGCATAAACCAGTCGTATTGGATACTTACCTCTGTGACCTCTTACTTTACCGTGAGTTAACGGTAATTCGAGTTTACTAGATTCAGCATAAGCGACAACTAGGAACACAACAACCGATGAGAATAGTGCTGCCAAAGGATTGACGTGCGTCAGAAGTATCGTTTCAAAACCATTACTAGATATCATTTCGTAATTTGTCGCCTCCCTAAACATATAGAATATCATCGGTAATGTTCCAGAAGGAGGATTACTTAGCGAGTATCCTAGTCCCTTAGTTACTGGAAGAGGTGAAAGTGTACCTACGAAGGTAGATTGTGCCACACCTGCTGCAATGAACAGAGACATACCAGACCCAATACCCCACTTGCTGACTAATTCATCAAGAAGGAAAACAAGGTATGAACCTGCAAAGAGTTGAGCAACAATAACGAAGTTAGCCCAGCCAATTCCATAGGAATCGATTAAGAATTCTTGAGGATCAAGGAAACCATATGTTTGAGGAATCGCTTCGATAGGAATCATAATCAAAACAAGCAACTTTTGTACACCTTGGTACATTGCTTTATCATCGGAATTGCTCAAGTCTAATCTAATGATTTTAGCACCTGCAAACAATTGCATGATAATTGAACCTGTAACGATTGGACCAATACCAAGGTGCATGATTGTACCAGATGCACCAGCCATAATGGAACGGAAACCACTGAACAAGTCAAGTGCTTGTCCAGATAGACCGTAAAGCATTACATTGGTCATAGCGAAATAAATGATTAGAACGAATGTTGTTGTCCACATTTTTTCATTGAATCTAACGTGTCTCTCAGGTTTAGTAATTGTTGGATATACATCAACGAATCTGCTAAGAGCGTATAGTCTACTACTCTTATCACCACTCCACATGAAACAAGTTAAAATTGCAGCAGCACCAAATCCTAACAGAAGAATACCGACTAAAAAGAATCCAACTCCTTCATCATATCCACCCCAAGCACCTGGCCTAACATACCAAACTGCAGTTGCAGTAAGGGCTAACCATCCTATCAATTTACCATATCTTCCAATAACTGGAGCATCTTGAAGTCCCTTTGGTAAATCTCTTTGGAAACACCACATCAAGTATGCAACGTAAATGACGGAAAATACTAATCCGAATTGTGCAGCTGCCATCTGTTCAGATGTTCCGCTGAGTTCATCGGATTGCCAGTAAATCAAAAGTCCAAAGTACAAAGCACCAGTAAGTGCGATTGCCCAAGGAATTGGCTTATGTTTCATAATTCTCACCTATCTAAAATCACTCTTCTTCCCATTCACCAGAGTCATCGTCACCAGCTTCTACTGATCCACCAGCAGCGCTGACCTTTTCCGATGCTTTAGCACTGGCCTCTGCAACAACAACTGTTAGTGCAGAGGAAATTCTTCCACTTCCAAGAAGTTTATCGATTCCTAACTCAGTTAGGTTCAATGTATCCTTTCCATCGGCCATTTCTTCAAGTTGACCAACGTTAACTGTAATATTGACATTTCTTAGTGAAGGATGTCGATTAAATCCGTGCATACCCCAATGGTTAGGCATATACTTGATTCTAGTCATGACACGATGCTTGTTCATACCAGCATTACCACGGCCTCCTCTCTTACCAGCACCACGGCCCGCTTTCTTTCCACGTCCATGGTATCTGTTTCTTCCACGATGTTTGTTTGCTTTTGTACCCATTAAATCACCTCAAATCATTCGCTCTACTAAAGCGTCAATCTTATCTCCTCTTGAACCAAGCGCTCCGCCTAAAACGAAAGATCGCTTTATTCCACCCCAGCCTTTTGTGCCACGAGGTGGATGAAGTCGGAAAACTCTCTTCAAACCTGGAACATGCTTGACTGTAGCATCGTTTGATACAATAGCCTTTGCAAATTCGCCAATGTTTTTGAAATCTGTGTTGTCTTTTACAAGAGAGTCAGTCAAAGGATGGTCTCCTGACATTCTGCCTCTTTCTGAAAGCATTTTTTCAACTATCTCTTCAGTAGCATCTCCCCAAGTAATGTAATCCTTGGCTTTTTGAAGCATACCACGATATTGTTCGTTTTCTGGAATTATTACTGCGTGGTTGACCTTAGTCAAGTTCAGATAATCCATAGTTTCTCTAATAGAACGTTCAACATTAACGTTACTTCTAACTCTTACAACGACCCAACTCATTCTAATTTCCTCCCTTTATGGATAAATAATCTCTCCTTCTGTTCGTTGGAGATTCTAGTTGAGTTCAAGTTACTTAGAGCGTTGAAAGTTGCTGCAGCGTAATTGATTGTGGTTCTTGTTTGGCCTTTTGTTCTGGAAAGAACGTCAGTAATTCCTGCAAGGTCTAAGACTTTCTTTCCAGTCTCTCCAATAACTAGTCCTTTACCCTTAGCAGCAGGCATCAATGTTACTCTAGTAGAAGCAGAGCGACCATTGATTTTCATTGGAACTGAAGTACCTGGACCAGTAGATGATTCCCATGAACCATTACCTCTTTGAATCGAGATAATATTCAACTTAGCAGCAGTAATCGCCTTACGAATTGCCATTGAAACATCCTTTGCCTTAGCCATTCCCAGGCCAACATATCCATCTCTGTTTCCAACACAAGCCATAACATTGAACCTTGGTCTACGACCACTGTCTGTCATTCTTTGAACCATGTTAACCTTGATGATATCATCCTCAAGGTTAGGAATCAAAGCGTCAACAACTTCGACTTCTCTAATTGGAAGTCTTGAAGCCAATGCTTGTTCGAAAGTGATTATACGTCCTGCCATAACAGCGTTACCTAGTCTAGTCTTAGGAGTCCATTTCCTTAGATTCATGATAGGGTCGTCTTGATTTCTACGACGCCTACGTTGATCTCCTTTTTCCTCAACTTCTACAGGGTTAAAAGCCTGAATAAGACCTGGTGCCATGTTTTGGTTTTCTTCTTCACTCATCAATAAGCCTCCTCTATTTTCTTCTTTGTTGATTCAACTGCTGCACTGATTTTATCATCTATGTGAGCACCATTAATTCTATCTTCACCAGGAAGTACACCCTCTCCGTGAGGAATATTCAATCCTGCGTCAACCATACCCTTTAGAGCAGAAAATACTCTACCACCAGGGGTACTGCCAGCAAGACCAATATCGAGAACAGCTTCTTTGCAACCCAATGCTAGGGAAGCCTTACCAAGTGCGTATCCAGTTAGATAGCAAGCAGGTACTGACTTTTGAGAGAAACTCTCAGGCCATCCGTGCTTCTTAGTCAAATCAGAACCTGTAACGGTTGCCATTACTTGGTCACCATTTACAGCCCAATTAACAATCTGGCATGTAATACGAGTGTTTGAGACTCTAACTACTGCACGAGCCTTGTTTCCTCTCAATAGTTTCAACCTTCTATGATAGTCGGTCAAACCAGCTTTTCTTCTTCTAAAAATTGATCTTCTACGAGTTCCTTGCATCATTCATCGCCTCCTTTGAATTGAACACCCTCAATAGACATTTGAGAACGCATGTGAGCTATGGAACGGTATGAACCACCTTTAGCCTTCAAGTAATATCTACGATATTGTGAAGATTCGATAGTTTCATCAGCACGAAGTTCTTTCAGAACACGTCGTTGCGACCTGATTGTTCGCATCCAACGATTCTTACGAGGATTTCTTGCATTAGCAGAACCTGCTCTCTTACCTTGACCTTTTCTTCGGCCCTTTCTCTTCTGTTCCAAACGGATTCTTGCTCTTGCACGGGAAGTTCCTTTCACCGGCTTAGCTCTAATCCATCCTTCATCAATGAATTCGCGAATATCGTCAGTTTGTACTGCTGAAGCAATTTGGTCGACATAATCCGGATTTACCCAAACTCTGTTGACTCCGCACTTCAGTAGTCTTGCTGCCAAACGCTTTTGATTTGTGATTTGCATCAAACATCCCTCCTTCTGTTTAGGACACGAATTCCTAATTCATCAGCACGAGAGTAAATTTGTTCACGCTTTCGTCCACCAACGCTGTGTCCAACTCTTGCAGCCTCGGTTTCAGGGTCAATGATATCTAGGTCAGTTGTATTTTGGACCATTACTTCTTTGAAACCTGATGGATGAAGCCCTCTTGCAGCAGCCACTTTACCGTGACCTACACGCACAAGAGAACTTCTGTACTTGTAGTTTCTACGTTGCTTGCTGTCCATCCCGTGAGGAGCTCTCCATCCTGAGCGTGACAATCTCTTGTAACGGAACCATTCAGTTCTTCTAAAAGATGGAGTCTTCTTCTTTTGCTCGGAGCGAAGTTCGAGTGCGGCCTTCATTTCTTCTGAAAGTACTGGCTTTTGTTTTGCAACGTGGCCTTCATCTTCTTCTTCGTCGTCCCAATCATCGTCTTCCCAGTTGTCTTCTTCTTCAAAATCATCCTCAGATGATTCTTCAACTGCTTCTTCAACTGGTTCTTCAACCACTTCTTCAACTGGTTCTTCAACCACTTCTTCAGAAGATTGAGACAATCTCTCGATTAGATCTGCTTTCTTACCTGAAACAGGTAATTTGCGTTCTTTTAGTATGACCTTTAATTCAGCCACAGTCATATCTTCATAATTATCAGACATCTAAATCACTCCTTTCCTACGAGATAAATTCCATCTTGGAACACACGGCGATCTCGATTCTTTACCGTAACGCATCTTTCGATATTTGCTGCAGTTTGGCCAACGTTTTCTTTGTCGATTCCTGAAACAACAACTTCTACCTTATTGCTTACTTTAACTTCAACGCCTTCAAGAATGTCAGCGTTTCTTGGAACTCTTTCTCCGAAATAGTTGTTTACAACAAACACATTACCCTTGACTGCAAGAGTCATAGGGAAGTGAGAATAAACAGCCTTCAAATTATATGTGAATCCATCAGTAACTCCCTTAACCATATTGTTTAGGTGAGCATTCCAGGTTCCTGCAAGTGCTTTGGTCTTTCTACGAGGCATATCAGCGCGTACAATTAGTGCACCTCCTTCTTGGAATAAATCCAAGTTAGAGTTTGTAAATTGCCTTGTCAAGGAACCTTTCGGACCTTGGATAGATACGACGCCATCTTCGCTAAGTGATGCTGTTACACCCTCAGGGATGGTTACGGAATGTTCGATTCTGTCGATTTTTACCATTCTTAATCACCTCAATATACGTAAGCCAGTAGCTTACCACCAATTCTTGCATCCTTAGCATCATAGTGATGCATAACTCCAGAGTTTGTTGTTAAAATCAATAATCCGAAGTCTTGAGCAGGAAGGTATCTTGTTTCCCACTGCTCGTATTCTTGTCTTCGGACACTGTGTCGTGGTTTTACTGTACCACAACGATTGATTGCGCCTCTTAGTTCAACTGTAAATGAGCCTCCACGGCCATCTTCAGTCTTTTCGATATTTCCTACATAGCCTGATTTTTGCATAATCTCTAGAACGTTTCCAAGTAACTTGGATGCTGGCATTAGTTCTACGTCGAACTTACCTGCTTGTTCAGCATTGTACATCTTAATCAGAGCATCATTTAATGGATCAATTTGCATTCTTTTCCCTCCTCAACTCATTTTCTTAAACCCGATTTCTGGGGCTACATCTCTAAAGCACTGGCGGCAAAGACGAAGACCGTGTCTACGAATCATTCCTCTTCGGCGTCCACATCTGCGGCATCCTACTGTTCGTCCAATTCTTTCACCGTGATCTCTTGCCATCTTTACTCCTCCAAAATTGTGATTTTGTAATTCTCTTTGAACCATTCACGAGATTCATCTGCTGTAAGTCTGTGATTCATAGCGACTTTACTCTTAGCACGTCTACGACGGCTAACTCTATGACCTGGTCTTTCAAGTACAACTGTGATATCCATTCCATAAATTCCGATATCTGGATCGTACTTCTGTCCAGGGAAATCAGTATAATCTCTAACACCAAAGGAAAGGTTTCCTTCTCTGTCAAAGTTCCATGATGGGATGATGTTTTCTCTGCAAGAAAAGGCATCGGTCAAGAATTGATTGATTTTGTCAGATTGACGGATTGTTGCTTTGCACCCGATAGGAGCGCCCAATCTTACCTTCAAGTCACGGTTTTGAATCTTACCAACTGTTCTTTGAGGCTTTACACCTGTTACCATTTCTAGAACGCTTTCAGCGTTAACAAGTCTATCTCCACCTTCACCGACACCGATGTTGATACTGACCTTGGTGATTCTTGGCATCATCATAGGATTTGCTGACTCACTCATTCAACCACCTCAGTAGAAGGAAGTTTTTGGCCGCCAACAGCGAAAACATTGGATACAACAGTACCAAATTCACCAAATTGAACTTCATTTGGCATGCTTGAACGCTTGACGATGTATTCCTTTACATCAGCAAACTCACCAACGTGAGCTCCACCGGTCAAGTAGCATCGTGTTCCTTCAGCGAATCTAATGTGTTTCTTGACTTTTTGAGAAGGTAGAGAGATTACAAGAGAATCGCCAGTACTGTATTCAGTAGCATCTTCGACCAACATGTTTCTTCCGTCATGAAGATTCAATTGTGTCTTTCCGCCTTTGATAGTTGTTTTACCATCAATACGACAAACTTTGGTTTCTGCTTCTTTCTTAGAAATCGGACGATATCGTAGTCTTCCTTTTCTGTCAAGGATACAACGATAATGATCTTCACCTAGAGTAAGAACATCCATGAAACCAACGCCACGGCGGGCATCTTTACAGACTCTACCATCTATCGATGCTAGGTTGTTGTGAAGAATGTGTCTAACTTCTCTGGTTGTGTGAGCATAGCCCAAAATATCTCTAATTACGACATTAAGAGGCATACACAATTCCAAAGCATGTGCACCAGGTGCTGCACGTGTGACCCAAATAGAGGTCTTACGTGGAAGTGGCCAACTTCTTGGCATTGCTAAGCGCTTCAAGTGATTACTGCTACCCATTATTTTCAACTCCTGTTTCCGGTTAATTGTTGAATTCTCAACTTATCGGTTTCGTCAATCTTGACTACTACGACATTCGAGGCATGTACCGGTACTGCCTCTTCCTTGTTGTCCGATTTACTGGCTTTAGCGCCTTCAATGAACAATCGACCCTTATTTGAATCGACTTTTAATACTGAACCTGATAGTGGGTCTGCATTTCTCTTACCACCGTGTCTCTTTCCTCCATTGGATAAATCTCCACGGATTACTCGAACTGTATCACCGACACGTACAGTGACACTGCGGACACCGTCAAAACGTGAATCAGGCTTGTCTAATTGAAGACGTGCTGATAGTCTCTTACGCTTTTCATGCATTGGTGCATTGAAATGCGCTTTTCTTTGCTTTCCTGGTTTCATACTCTTTACCATTTAATCACCTCATACAATCTGCTTTGCATTTGCTGCAATACGTGGCCAGCGTTCTGCTGCTTCACGGGAAACTGGTCCTTTGATATCAGAACCTTGGACATCTCCTTTTTCATTAGTGATGACACAAGCATTATCTTCAAATTGAACCCATGTTCCATCGACTCTTCTAAAAGGTCTCTTTTGACGAATAATAACTGCGTTAAACATTTGTCTTCGTGTTTCTGGAGTTCCTTTCTTTACTGAAACTTTAGCGACATCTCCTACACCACCTGCAGGGTATCTCCTCATAGTTCCACCTAGTTTTAGGATGTTTAGAACTTGAACGATCTTAGCACCGGTATTATCGGCAACTGTCAAACGTGCCGATGTTGGTAATCCTCTGGTTTGTTTACCTGGAAGTCCTCTCATCAAGCTTCACCCCCAATAACTTCAACAACACAGAATGAAACTGTCTTGGACAAAGGTCTGCATTCCATGACTTTCACAGAATCTCCAATCTCTACATTTCCAATGCAGTTTGGAAGATGTGCGGAAAGTACTCCAGTTCGCTTTTCAAAACGTTCGTACTTTTGCATGTATCTAACATTGTGTCTTTCAATGGTGATTGTCTTTTGCATTCCTAAACTAGAAACCGTTCCTTCAAGTACTTGTCCTCTCAAACGAAGTCTTCCGTAAAACGGGCAATTCTCATCTCCATCCCACTCTCCAGTAGGGGGTTTTACATCTATTCCTATGTCTCGCATAAGTATCAGTCCATCCTATATTTTTTGTGGGTTCGGTTTTCTGGACGTTGTCCCACTAACGCCCCATCAATGACGATATTGCTATCGTCAATAGTGAATTTGATACTAGCCTTTCCAAGTATTACTTCTTGTCCATTTTCAGACATTTTAATTGTATTCTTGGTTTCGTCAATGACTAATCCTTGACGGCCTACTAGTGTGTTATCTGCTGAAGAGATAACCTTCAAGTTACCTCCAAGCCAATTTGAATTGTATACGTTCATATCATCGCACCTCCACATTAAATCCATTGTTTTTCAAAACACCAGCGGCTTTTTTCTTGTGATCTCCTTGTAATTCGATTGTTCGTCCTTTTACTGTTCCGCCGGCTGCACATTTATTTTTCAGTAGTTTTGCTAATTGATTGATATCTATTGCTGAGTCCTCGATTCCTTCTACTTTAGTAACTATTTTTCCGTATCTTCTTCTGTCTGTTGAAAGTATTGCGCATTGTTGTTCTTTTGCTATTTCTTGACATATACAAAGTTCATCGGGTAAACCACAAACATTGCAAATTCCGCTCATAATTACTCTTCTCCTTCGATTCAGTTCTCTCTCATGTGCGTCTTAAGACGTGCTATGCTTCTTCTTGTTGCCTTGTAAGCACCGATACTTGATGGAGTTCCACCAAGTGCTTTCTCAGCTCTTAGTTGAAGTAGTTCTTCTTGTAATTCTAGAAGTCTAGATTCACGAGCATCCTTACTCATTGAAGCAATATCTCTGTTTGAAACATAACTCATTCGCTCGCCTCCTCGACAACTTCCACTGCGGTAGTTTCTTGTTCAGAACGTATTCTGAGTTCTTCTTCAGAAAATACTGTGATTTCGTGAGGGAGTTTGATACCCTTACGCATGATTTGTACAGTGACTCCAATTGTTCCCAATTTCTTGATAGCAACTGCATATCCTTTGTCCATGAACTGAAGTGCAGTTTCACCACAGTACTTAACGTGGCCAAGAATGAACTTTTGTGTTCTATTTCTTGAACCTGTTAGTTTTCCTGCTACTGTTACAATAACTCCTCTGGCACCAGATTCCATGACGTTCACTGCAGCACTAGCTCCAGCTCTTCTGTAATACCATCCTCTTTCTAGTGCTGAAGCGATCTTGTTTGCCATAACTTGAGCATTCAATGTTGGGTCAGCCTTTGGTTCAAGGTCTTCAAAACCAACAACAGATAGTCCTGGGTTATGAAGGTCGAATTCTTCTTCAAGTCGCTTTTGTAGGTCATTGATAATCTTACCCTTACGTCCAATAACTCTACCTGGTCTCTCAGCTAGAATCTTGACGCTAGTTCCACTAGGTGTACGCTTGATTGTTAATCCACCGAAACCTGAACCTTTGGTGTTTAACATCAAGAATTCCTTGACTAATTGGCGCTCGACATTTCTGTCTACAATTGTTCTAAGTATACTTCGTTTTCCACTCATGATAATCACCTCAGAATTCGTCCTCCAACTCATCATCAACTGTATTGAAATCTTCTAAGAAAATTTCAAGATTGACTTGGTAGTGATTAGATGGAGTTGCACGACCTCGAGCACGAGGAATCCAACCCTTTCTTATTTGTCCACGATGTGCTGCAATGTGAGTAATTTCCATTTCATCAGCATCAATGTCTTCGTATTGATGACGAGCATTGTCCATTGCACTTTCGATTAACTTGATTATTTCTCTAGAGGCTTTTACAGGGTATCTACCCGGTCCAACTCCACCTTTTCTGTGACCTACCATAGAAGGTCCAGAACGCTTTCTTTTCTTGTTTCCGCTACCTAGGCGGAATGGAATTGCAGGTGCTTTTCTTCTGATATCTGCACGATCTGAATCAATCTTCAAAACTTCATTAAGAAATGATATCGCTTTACCAGCAGTCATATTCTTTATGGTTCTACAGATTTCAAAGCAGTGCTTAACGTGCATATCGACATTGACTGCACGTGCAGTAGCGATACGGCTTCCTTGCAATAATTGCGTGAAACCTTTTTGAGGTAACTGACGACGTTTTGTTCGTCTATCCATTTGACTTTGTTTTACCATATCTTTCACCTCACTTCAATGCTACGTGCTTAGAGGAACGGGTTGCTCCAACACCAGGTCCGCTGTGAGCAACACTACGACGAGTTATTGCAAACTCACCGAGGTAGTGCCCTATCATCTCTGGCTTAATATCAATCTCAACGAAGTTTTGTCCGTTATAGATAGCGATTCTCTTTCCAACAAATTCAGGAAGAATTGGCATATCTCTTCTGTGAGTACGTACTGTTCTACTCGAATTTCTGCGCATTCTTTCTAAGAAATGTTCATTTTCCAAAGAAAGGCCACGACCGATACTTCTTCTTGCTCTTGAAGGTAATAGTTCAATTACAGATTGCCCATCTGTTTCTCCGGAAGGCCATAAGTCCATTCCTGATAATTCATCCATAGTATAACCACGGTATGTGAATTCTTTCTTTACACGGCCTGTAGTTGTTGAAAGACGCTTACGTGCCTTTCTTCTACTTGCCTTTGGGGTCATAAAAGACTTCTTTTTCTTTCTTGCCATACATAATCACCTCAAATCTGCTTTCCGCGACCTCTTCCAGTTCGCCTTGGAGCGATAATTCCAACCTTAGCACCCGGTGGAGTTCCACGTGCTACAGAGTTAGGACCGTGAACGGCTTGGTGATTTCCACCACCGTGCGGGTGATCAACAGGATTCATTGCAACACCACTAACGTGAGGGAATAATTTTCCTCTTGCCTTAGCTTTGTAATATGCAGCTCCAGCAGTTCTTAGAGGCATCTCATCACGACCATGTCCTGCAAGAACGCCGATTGTTGCACGGCAATTAATTGATAATTCCTTTAGAGAACCTGACGGCATTCTAATTCGGACCTTATCTCCAATTTTTGCTTCCACATAACATGAATTACCTGCAGACCTAGCGACTTTACCGCCGTCTCCAGGACGTAGTTCAAGATTGTTAATTGCAGTACCTTCAGGGATATTACCAATTGAGGTAATGTTACCAGGCCTTAGAGACACATTGTCTCCGATAGCAACTTTAGTTCCAATCGAGATACCTTCAGTTGCAACAACTAAAGTGGAATCTCCATCAGGAAGATCAATCTTGGCAAGTGGAGCAGAATGGACAGGGCTATGAATCAAATCTGAAACTTCACCTACTATTCCATTTGCCCTAGGCATTCTATTTGCCCCTGGGAATTTATGGCTCGCAACACGATATCGTGGCGACGAACCTTTTCTCTGTGCACGTATTCTCTTACCCATGATATCACCTCAGAATGCTCCTAGACGCATTGCAGCATCTTCTGCATCATATCCTTCTGCAAGCTTAACTGATGCGTGCTTGCCGTGTTTTGTGTTACGAACATTGACTTTCGCAACTTCAACTTCGAAAATTGTCTTGATTGCTTCAGCAATTTGTTGCTTAGAAGCGCTTCTTCTTACGATGAACTCTAGTCTCTGTTCAGAAGAACGAGCATCCATTGATTTCTCAGTAAGCCATGGTTGGATTATTATATCGTATGCATTCATGATATCACCTCAGTTAAGTGCCTCCAAAGCAGATTTGGTAAATACTGTTAGACGACCGATGTCGCCACCAGGCGCTAGGTCTTCAGCATTCAGATCCTTTGCTGCAACTACATCGACACCAGGAAGGTTACGAGCAGCCTTAGCCAAACCGGATTTATTCTTTACAACTAGAAGTATTGATTTAGGAGTTTTGTGAACTCTTCCTCTCATAGTTGCTTTACCAGCACGAATGTTTCTACCATCACGAGCTCTTTGTAGGTCATCGCCCAATCCAAGTTCATTGAATATTGCGATTACTTTGCGAGTTGCAGAGCCATGGTTGAAGGTTTCAATATCGAATTCTTCAGACTTTCCATCTCTAACTTCTACGTAATTACCTAGAATAATTGGTAGAGATGAAATATCTTCAGAGAATCTGTGACCTCGAGTACTAACTGTTTCTAAATTTGTAGTAGCAGTAAGAGCGGAATCTCTTGCAAGTCTTCTCTCTTTGGAATTCAGTTTTCTACCCCATTCTTTCTCGACTTTTGGCCCGTGTGCTCTACGACCACCGAGTGTGTGAGGATTTTGAGCAGCACGGCTTTGTCCAGTTCTTCTCATAATTCTGGAAACACCACGGCCCTTGCCCCACCATTCTACAGAATGCTTCATACCAGCCATTGGCTTTCTCTTACCAACGTGTCTGCGTGAACCATATGCTTGTCTACGGTTAGCACGGCTAGAAGCAACGGCCAACTTGATCAAGTCTTCTCTTAGAGAACTATTGAATGATTCAGGAAGTTTTACCTTAGAACCATCTTCAACAGAAACTTCGAATGTTTCTTGAAGTCTTCCTGCGTCTAATTCATCAGCGCTAATATTGTTAGTGATGTCTTTTACAGAAACTTTCATCTTCATGCCCCCTGCTTGGATGCTGTACTAACATATGTGATTTCATATTCATGAAGTGTTCTATCACTGCCTCTTGTAGCATCACGGAATCTAATCAAACGCTTTGCTGGACCAGGAACACTGCCTTTTACAAGTATGTAATCTGAATTGACTTCACCATAGTGAAGAAATCCGCCTGCTGGAGTGATTGCGTGGTCTTCTGGTGATGCAATTCTCAAAACACGCTTATTGTACTCAGTTCTTTGATGATATCCTGTTTGGCCACCTTGTCTAATGGTCTTACGTACATATCCAGTTCCGAAGTCACCCATGTTTCCGTGTTGACGACGCTTCTTTGAGTTCTTGTGAGATTGAAGTTTTCCGCCGAATCTGCGTATTACACCTTGCCATCCATAACCCTTGGTTACTGCAACAATATCTGTTAGTCCGCCTTCTTCAAAAGTATCTGCAAAGGAGTATTCTTCCCCTAGTTTCTCTTTAGCGAAAGTTAGTTGGTCTAAAATGGAGCCTCCATCAAGACCCATTTCCATAACATCAGGAACCTTGGTTGGTACGCCTGAAACATTTCCTGGTTGAGTAGCGACAATTAGTCTGACTTCACACAGGTCAGCAGATTCTAAATTTGCAAAATGCTTCTCAGCATCGTGCTCTTTTCTCTCTGGTAATCTCTTGAATAGTTCACTGAAAGCTTCTACGATTTGTTTTGCGTCAGCCCAAGCCTCTCCAATTGCTTGCTTTCCATAAGGAGTCATTTGGTATCCTCTGACACCAAGTATTCTCATCTTAGGGCACTCAACTACAGTTACAGGAACTCTAACTTCTTGTCCAGCAGATGGGCTTCTTGGGTTCAAATCACGAGATAGAATATGGGTCATGCCTGCTTTCCAGCCTGCAAAACCTTGTACTCTAACTTCGCTCGCATCGGTTGTTGGCCACGATTTTACGTGTCCGAATGGTCGGCTTGCACGCTTTCGCGGGCTAAACGCCATCGATCCTCTTCTTGGGTGACTTCTCTTTGCCATGTCGGATTCCTCCTGTGTTTATACAACGAATTGGCCCCACCGTTGGGGGCGTACGAGGGCTGTCAGGATGAGAGAAGCCGTGACACTGCGCCCCATTCCGGCGAACCCGGAGTGAGACTGTTGGGGTCCTCGGGGGATGGCCCAGTATGTCTGGCTACTCACCTTTGAGCATCCATCCGACTTACCTCCCGTATATGAGTGGTTCGGTTGTCATTGGGTTTGAGTGACGCGGTTTATATTGAATAATCATGGCTCTTTTTTTGTTATTTCTGTAGGATTTTTCACGCTAGAAAATAATCACCATCCTTTTGAACCCTCGACTAAAACGCTAGGATATGGCCACCATTATTCATCCATTCTTGAATGATGGTGTTGAAGCAAGAGCATATCAGATTCGTTCTCTAAGAAGCGCATTAACATCATCTAGTTTGATGGTAATGCCCACTGGATTTGGTAAAACTGCTGTGGAATGGATGATTATGGCAGAATACCTAAACTCTAAAAATGGCAAAATTCTTCTGATTGCACCTACTACTGGTTTAGTCGAACAACAGCAGCGCATGGCTAGAGAGATGATCAAACTTGAAGATGAAAAAATCTCTAGATACACGGGGGAAACGGCACCGGCTAAACGGCCAGAGATTTGGAATAATTCAAAAATAATCATGGCAACTTCACAAGTGATTAGGAATGATGCACAAAGTGGTGCAATCGATCTAGGTGAAGTTTCTCTGCTCGTTGTAGATGAGGCGCATCATGCTACTGGCAATCATGCATATGCACAAGTTGGAGACCTGTATTTGGAAGCAAAACCCGATGCAATGGTTCTTGCAGCAACTGCAAGTCCTGGTTCAAATGAAAAAAATATACTCGAAGTCGCCCAAAGGCTCGGTATTGAAAGGCTGGATGTTTCAAGGCGTGAAGAACCTCTGTTAGAACCATACTCTGTAGTATTGGAGAATATACCGATTCGTGTCGACTTACCTGACGAATTAACAACATTGATTCATCCACTGCAAGCGCATCAAAATGAAGAAGTAAAACGATTGCAGAGATTAGGTTTTCTTGCCCCTACACAGCATTTGACTTCTAAAATAATTGATGCTGCACAAAAAAATGCAAGTATAGCAATACAACGAAGAGATGCAAGAGGATATGATGCTGCAAGGCGTATTTCGGATTTGCGAAGAATGCACTTGCTAATCGATTTACTTAAGACTCAAGGTATGAAATCTGCTTGTTCATACCTCCAAAGAGCAGAAGAAGATGGGCGAAGTGGCGATAGAGGAACAAATCGATTCGTATCTCTAGGCCCAGTTCATAACTTCCGAATTGCCGCTAATGATTTACCTGAATTACACCCTAAAACAGAGAAGGTATACTCATTGGTCACACAACAGTTAGAACAAAAACCGGAAAGCAAGGTTTTGATATTCACTGAATTTAGAGATACTGTTGAAAACTTAGTCGATGGGTTATGTTCTATAGAAAATATAAGCGTTGATAAATTCATAGGTCAATCATCAAGAGGTAAGAAAAAAGGAATGAATCAAAAACAGCAATTAGAACAATTAAGGCGCTTTCGTTCTGGCGAAATAAATGTTCTTGTGGCAACTTCAGTTGGAGAGGAGGGCCTGGATGTACCTTCAGCAGACCTCGTTTTGTTGTACGAGCCTGTGCCAAGTGCAATTAGAGCGATTCAACGCAGAGGGCGCACTGCAAGGCAGTCCGATGGAACTGTAAAAACCTTGATTGCTAGAAACACTAGAGACGAATTTGTTCATTCCGCTGCTAAAATTCGGGAAGAAAGAATGTATGTATTGCTCGATAGAATTCAGAAGCGAGGTAGATTACCAAGAAGGCCACCTGCAACTAATGATGTATTGATTAATTTTAGAGTACAAGAATCTGAAAATGAAATAATGAGTGCTGCTGAATTCTTGCACATAGAGATAGATAGACTAGTTACAGAAATGCCTTTCAAGCCCACAGAAAAAATCACACAAAAAGAGAATACTAAGGACATGCCTTCTAATTCCAAAGTAAAAATAGAACCCAGCGATATAAGGCCGAGAAATCAAACCGGATTAGATAGTTTTTATCAAAAATCTGAACAAGATGAGGGCGATTTAAATCCTGTTGAACAACGTAAAAAGGAGGCATCAACTATTTCTGCTGCTCAAAAAGAAATTGAAAGCATGATGGTTGAAGAAAATCAAAAAATCATCTTGGACCATCGAGAATCTTCATCTACACTAGCTGCTTATTTACGCAGTATGGGATTTAAAGTTGAATTTCAGCACCTAGATTGTGGCGACATAAAAATTACAGAAGAAATCCTAATTGAAAGAAAAACCTCCAGAGATCTGCTCAATTCGATAACTGATGGAAGACTGTTGAAGCAATGTCATAAATTGATTAAGAATTGTCAATATCCACTGTTGTTAATTGAATTAGGTGAAGTTGGTTCTGCTGTTCATCCCAATGCTGTGTTGGGTGCAATGGCTCACATAACCTTAGATATTGGAATACCTGTTATGATGACAAAGAATACTTTAGAATCTGCTCACTTTCTTTCAATCGCTGCAAAAAGAAGGAATGATGTTTTTGATGAACTGAAAAAATCTTCAGTCGGAAGTTTAGATGAAAACGATATTAATTCAAAACTAGAAAGTGCGAAGAAAGAGATTGAGATTTTAATCAGTGATGATTCTTATCAGTCACCTCTGCTTGAAAGATGGAAAGTAGAGGCTTTAGAGAGTAAAGTCGAAGTTGTGTTCAAAATAACTGGAATGGACAAAGATACTTCTCGATTTCTATTACAACACTTTGGCTCAGTAGCTGCCTTGTTAACTGCAAGTGAAAAAGAGTTAATGGAAACTGAATATCTAACAAATGATGATTGTAGAAAAATTATCCAAGCAATTAATCTTCAATAATTTGGACAATGCATTGCCCTTCAAGTTTGATGCGATGTGAACGATCCAAACGTTTTTCGCTACCTTCGATCGCAGTACAATCAAATCCTGAACTCGTAATTGCTCTATCTATCTCTCTTAGATATCCCCATCTACGATTGGAAGGGACTCTGATTCCTCTTTGATGATTGAATTCATCAATTAATTCATGTATTGTCATTTCACTAAGGGTATGTTCATAGTATTTTTCGTACATAGTCGGTTCCCTCGGCTTGTAGTGTGGGTGGTCAGTTGGCAAATAAGGTCTTTTTTTATCCATCTCATACTTGAGAGTCCTCAGAACTTTTTGTAAAGTGTCCATCTCCTGAGTCGGCGCTGAGGTCTCTTTAATTGAAAAGTCGGCGATGTCAAGGAGCGTCTGTAGTATTTCATACTCGGCTTGTTCGATTGATACTTCTTTCGTTTCGCTCATGTTCAGTCCTCCCTACTCGATGGAAATGGATACTATTAACAGTATATAGTATTTCAGCCGCCAATGACCTTAGCACGAGTCCTAAGTTGTGCAAAACGGTCAGGGAAGTGCCCAAAAGCAAAAGCCACTAATTCAGCAAGATGCATTATTGGCATACTGGTATCCTTATTTGTCTTCCTTCCGGCTTTTGTTTGATATGAATCAAGATTCGCATGAGAAACTGTACAAGCACTTACCATTACTTCAGCACCACTTGTTTTTGCATCTGAAATAACCGAAGCAATTAGAGACATTATTGGTTTGTCAAGCGTAAGTAGCGAAGGGGCACCAACGCTTTGACACTTCAATTCATATTCAACTGGAGTGCCGCCTAGTGCAGTGATTAATTGTTCCATGTAAGTTGGCATGAAAGGATCATCACCAGAGCAAGAGCCTTCTTTTTGCATATATGGCCCATAATATGCTCCAACATTCAAGTTGATTGGGTTTACTACAGCATCATTGATTTTCTCAAGGCCAATCTCCTCCACTAAATAGTGTAAAAGGTGCCATGAATTCGCTTCACCAACATATTCTACTCCAGTTGAGCGAGCGATGAGGTTGTTTAGTTGAGCGGTATAGATAGGGTCTGCTTTCAAATCCTCTATTGTATCGCACATAATACCATGGCTTGTTGCGCATGTTGTCATGACATCAACACCTTTCTCTTCTGCTAATGCCAAGTTACGAGCAACCAGAGCATGTTGTAGTTTTGGGGATGCTTGACGAATTATATTGCCACCATCACTGCTTGCCTTTGGCAACTCGATAAGTTCGATACCTAGAGTCCTGCATAGTGGCTGGATACAGTCTTCAACTTCCATTGAAGCAGCCCTAGCCACATTTCCGGGATAATATGCTATTTTTGCCATAACTTCACCTCAGAACCTCTGGTCGATTTCATTGAACAAACCTACAACTTGATGGTAATCTTTGACTTTCTTATTGAACATATTAGGAATCTTACCAATTCCTGCTGGAGGTAAAATCAATGCTTGTAGACTTCTATAAGGAGGTGTTCCGTTTCTAGTAAATCCTAGTACCATTCTAGCCGAAACCCCATCAAATACATTGCTAATTAGCCCTATAGGACCCAAAACCTGTCTGTAAAGTGTTGTTTCGTTCAAATTACCAGTCCATTTGACGCTGCGCCCATACCATTTGACTAGACGGCCATGAGCGCCACTGTAATTGGTCTGATTTAGAATGTAAGAGCGAACACTGTTCAATCCTTTAGCTGCTGTTTTTCCTTCTATTCCATATCTTGAAATTGATGCTAAGTCTGCTTCAGCCCAAACACCTGTAGCGCAATTTAATGTTGAAATCAATGATTGCTTGTATTTTTCACCTGAACGTGGGTCGATTACGCGATTCCATCTTTGCAGGTGAACACCAGGGCCTTCATATTCTGAGTCATAACTAACCGTGTCAGACATTGAGTGTAAAAGATAGTAAGAACCAACATCATTCATAGCGTGAAGAGTCATAGCCTGTTCAGAAGTCATTGTTCCAACCGCTGAGCCATTGAGTAAGTATTCACCTTCTCTAGGCTCAGAAACCATCCATGGCTTTGCCTTCGAGCGATTTTCTTCAAACTTGGAATAATCGACTACTAAGTCTCTAATTACTGGATAACCAGATAGTGGTTCTATCTTCAAAACACCTGTACTACTAACAAGTTGAGATACACAAGCCAAATCTGCTAGAACTAAACGATTGTTTACTCGCAAACCAGAAGTTGCAGTACCTGAACCATTTCCTGCTCTAAATGAAAGACTGCCATCGATGTCATTCTTAACTGCGTAAAGCAAGTCTTGAACTGTAGCATTTGCAGGAATTGTACATTCTATCGTATCCCACCCAGATTGGGCTACAGCAGGGCAATAACGGAATAATTCTACTGTCAATGATAGTTCGGAGGCATCAATCAGACCAGGTGCAAAGTCTCCTGACGCGACTTCTTCGCCTGAACCTGCGCCCATCGCCATGACTTCCTCGAGAAGTTCGATTTGCAGAGAACCTGAAGAATCAACACAAGCGATTCTAGAAAGTGCTTGTGAAACCCAGTCGCCCCAAGGTATGTCAAAGTCTACATCACACAACTTAATATCATGAATCCTGTTTGCACCTAGTGCTTCATATTTAGAATCCCAATCCAGCCCAGCCTTGCAATACTCATCATATGATGAATCGCCTATTGCGCATATACTGAAACTTACTCCAGAAAGAGATGGTGATTGAGAACTAACTGTTTGCCATAATGTTTCAGCATTATCTGGCATTTCTCCTTCACCCCATGTAGAGGTAATGATTAGTGTCCTCTTATGGCTGGCAAGTGTTCCAGCATCGAAACCGTCCATATCATAGACTGTGGGAACTAACCCGTAATTTGTTGCTAGTTTAGCAGTTTTTTCCGCTAATCCTGCAGCATTTCCGGTCTGAGAACCAAACAAAATAGCAAGTGAACGATCTCCTTCCATCAAGGCTGCTAGAGCCTCGCTACCAGCGACTGGAGCAGCGGCCTGTTGAGCGGCTACTGCAACTTCAGCAACGACTTCAGTTGCTTCTTCGACTTCTTCAGTAGCACCGTCTGAAACCATTTCGTATTTTATAATCTCAACTGGACAAGCTTCTGCTGCTTCCAAAATAATGTCAGCATAATCAGCACCAAAACTTCCGGATAGAGGAGATTTGCCCAAGTTTCTATCTAGAGTGCCATCTGTCCTTACTGCTGCAAGAATTTGAGAGGACTCATCTGTGACAACAAATACTTCAGGTGCCACGTCTTGACATGCGTCACAAGTGATGCAATCATCCTCAATCCAAACTTTCGCTACAACGGTCACAGTTCCACCCCAGCACTAAGCACTAACCAACCCTATCGGCCGTAGTCTTTGAAGGTTGCTTGCTCTCCCTACGGGAGAGGGCTATGAATTAATTAATTCTAAATAGCCCAATCACATTTGGAAATCGCCCATATCACCCATATCGTTTCCTAAGGAAACGCCTTTTGATGAGATGACATCGTCAATCCTCAAGATCATTACTGCGGTTTCTGTAGCAGACTGAATCGCTTGCTCAACAACACGCAGAGGTTCTAAGACATTTGCTTCTTTCATGTCAACAACTCCACCATCGTATACATTTATACCAGCGTGTGTTTGACCATCAGCATGTGCTTTACGAAGTTCAATCAAAGTAGTTACTGGGTCTAATCCAGCATTTTCTGCAAGAGTACGAGGTACAATTTCAAGCGCTGAAGCAAAAGCCTCGATTGCCATTTGTTCTCTTCCACCAACAGTTTCAGCATAAGTTCTCAAATCTCTTGACAGCGCCGCTAGTACACTTCCGCCTCCAGTCAATACAGCACCGTCTTCCCAAGCAACTGATACAACACCTACTGCGTCGTCAAATGCTCTACGAATTTCATCAACAACGTGTTCTGTACCGCCTCTAAGTAGAACAGAGACAGATTTTGCCTCAGGGCAACCTGTGATGAAAGTCATTTCAGATTCCCCGATCTTCTTTTCCTCGACTATTTCAGCGTGGCCCAAATCATCCGTAGAAAGGTCATCA
>Ga0208407_1000385_pt1 | contig 20787 bp, 12 predicted proteins | sample ETNtaG_9_FD_185775 | JGI IMG/M metagenome (GOLD analysis project Ga0208407, IMG submission 185775) | Marine microbial and viral communities from oxygen minimum zone, Eastern Pacific Ocean - ETNP201406SV69 (SPAdes) (version 2) | ecosystem: Environmental > Aquatic > Marine > Oceanic ...
TAAAGAATTTATCTGAATTGTATCCTGCTTCAACTAAAGTTTGAACTACATCTCTTTTAACATCAAATACATCAACATTTCTCTCTTTTTCAATCCACGATAATCTAGATTTTTTACCTGCTGATAAACCACAGACTACTGTGTTTTGTTCACCTGGATTTGAACCAGTAAAAATGGGCCCTATTTCAAATATTGATAAATCTTTAAAGCCTCTGTCCAAATTTTTATTCATATACATAATTAAATTTGAAAATATTGAATTTCTCAAAACTCCCAACTCTGAGCTTATTGGATTAACAATTTTAATTTCTTTATTCTTGTCTTTAAAATGATCATTATAATTTGAGTCAGTAAATGACCACGTTATTGCTTCTAAATAACCTTTTGAGGCAATTGCTCTTTGTAAAAAATGAAATAACTTTTGCGATTGAGTTAAAGTAGATTTAGTTCTTTCTTTAATTGGATCTATAATCTTTATCTTATCATAGCCAGTTATTCTTACTAACTCCTCAACAATATCTATTTCTTGCGAAACATCAGGTCTCCATGTTGGAATAGTTAATCTTAAATATTTTTTTTCTTTTTTATTTTTAAAACCAAGGTCTTCTAAGATTTTAAAAATCTCCTTAGTAGAAATTTTAAAACCTGTTATTTTTTCAAATAAATTTGGGTCAAACTTAATAGTTTTAATTTTGCTTGTTTTAATTCTTTGAATATCAATATTACTAATTTCTCCACCACAAATCTCTTTAATTAATAATGCTGCTTTATTTAATCCATCTTCAATAGATAATGGATCAATACCTCTTTCAAACCTAAACTTTGCATCTGTATCTAAGTTTAGTTTTTTTGATGTGCTTCTAATAGATCTTGGTTCAAAATATGCTGACTCTAATAATATATTTTTAGTATCAAATCCTGTACAAGATCTTGTTCCTCCAATAATTCCACCTAATCCTAATACTCCTTTACTGTCACTAATTACACACATCCCATCATCTAATTTATAATTTTTATTATCTAGAGCTGTGAACTCCTCTCCAGATTTTGAATTTCTAACTACAATACCTTTTTCAATTTTATCAGCATCATAAGCGTGTAATGGACGATTAATATCAAGCATTACATAATTGGTAATATCAACTATTGCTGAAATTGGCTTTTGCCCAATTGAAACTAATTTGTCTTTTAACCATTTAGGACTTTCGGTATTTTTTACATTAGTTATTAAACAACTACCAAAAGAACAACATGCTTGGTTTTTTTCTTTATTAATTTTAACTTTTAAAGTTTGTTTGATCTTTGACTTAATTTTTTTTTCTTTTAAATTTTTTAATTTTCCAAAACCTGAAGCTGCAAGGTCTCTCGCTATTCCTCTAACACCAAGACAGTCTGGTCTATTAGGTGTAATTGATATATCTATCAAATTTGAATTTGATTTTGAAAAATAGCTTTTTCCAATACTTTTTTTATATTTTGATGGTGTCAATTCTGTTATTCCATCACTTTCATCTGATAAATTTAACTCGGATTCAGAACAGAGCATTCCATAAGAAGTAACATCTCTAATTTTAGCCACTACTAGTTTTACTTTATTTTTAGGTACAACAGCTCCTGGAGGAGCATATATCGTAATTAACCCTTCTCTTGCATTTGGCGCACCACAGACAACTTTTTTAAGTTCTTTTTCTCCAACATCAACCTCACAAACTTTAAGTCTATCAGCGTTCGGATGTTTTTCTGTTTTTATAATTTTTGCAACTTTAAATAAATCGAGGCCTTCGGATAAGTTTTCAACACTTTCCACTTCTAAGCCAACATTGGTTAGCTGTTCTAAAAGTTTTTCTTCTTTTAGATTTGTGTTTAAGTGATCTTTTAACCAATCAAATGTTATCTTCATCGACTTAAGCCTCTATAATTTGATGGAACATCTAAAGGATCAAAACCAAAATGATTTAACCATCTATAATCACAATCAAAGAAAGCTCTTAAGTCATTAATACCGTATTTGAGCATTGCCAATCTATCAATCCCAATACCAAATGCATATCCTTGAAACTTTAATGGATCAACTTTTACATTTTTAAGAACATTTGGATGAACCATTCCACAACCTAATATCTCAAGCCATTGATCACCTTCTCCTATAATAATTTTTCCATCTTTAATTTCATATCCTATATCTACCTCAGCTGAGGGTTCTGTAAATGGAAAGTGGCTTGGCCTAAATCTCATTTTAATTTTTTCAACTTCAAAAAACTCTTTAATGAAATAATTTAAACAACCTTTTAAATGACCCATATTAATATCTTTATCAATATGTAAACCTTCAACTTGATGGAACATTGGGGCATGAGTTTGATCACTATCAGATCTATATGTTCTGCCTGGAGCAATAATTTTAAAAGGAGGCTTATCTTTTAACATCGTTCTAATTTGAACTGGAGAAGTATGTGTTCTTAATAAAATTTCTTTTTTTTCATCTAGATAAAATGTATCATGCATATCTCTTGCTGGATGATTGTCTGGAGTATTAAGTGCAGTAAAGTTATTATATTCATTTTCTATATCTGGTCCTTCTTCTACACTAAAACCTATTTCTGAGAAGATTGATGAAATCTCATCAATAGTTTGAGATACAGGATGAATTTTACCTCTTACAAAAGGGCGTTCAGGTAAAGTTATATCGATTTTTTCTTTTTCTAATTTTTCATTTATTTTTTTTAACTCAATCTCATTTATTTTATCAATAATTAAATTTTGTAACTCATCTTTGATATGGTTTAGATCTGATGCAAATTTTTTTCTGTCTATCTCAGGTATTGATCCAATATTTTTAAATTGTGATGAAATTAAACCATTTTTTCCAAATAGTTCAGTCTTAATTTGATTTATTTCTTCCAGACTTAAATTACTGTTAAGTTTAGTATTATATTCCTCTTTAATATTTTTTAAGTCTGACATATTGGTAGATTATTTCCTTAAGAAATAAAAACAATAGAGAAGATTAATTTAAAGCTGATTGAGCTTTTTGAACAATTGTTTTAAATGCTTCAGGACTGTCGTAAGCGATTTCAGCAAGTATCTTTCTGTCAATTACAATGCCACATTTGCTTAAACCATTAATAAATTTAGAATAAGTCATTCCTTCAGATCTTACACCAGCATTGATTCTTTGTATCCACAAAGATTTAAAATCTCTTTTTTTATTTCTTCTATCTCTATAAGCGTATTGCATAGCTTTTTCCATAGCTTGCTTTGCAACTCTTATAGTATTTTTTCTTCTGCCCCATTGACCTTTAACAGCTTTTAAAACTTTTTTATGTTTCGCTTTGCTTGTTACACCTCTTTTTACTCTTGCCATTATTAACCTCTTAAACTGTAAGGCATATATGATTTAACAATTTTTTCATCTTGTTTGGTCATCGTTGTTGTGCCTCTTAATTTTCTAATTTGAGAATTCGTTCTTTTGATCATGCCATGTCTTTTTCCTGCTTGAGCAGTCATTACTTTACCCTTTGCAGATATTTTAAATCTTTTTTTTGCTGAGCTTTTTGTTTTTAATTTTGGCATAATTCTGCGGTGTTATACAAAGATTGATATAAATTTACAACCACTATTAAAGCCTATAAAGGCTGGATAACCATGATCATTTGCTTACCATCAAACTTGGGGTGTAATTCTACCTTGCCAATATCCTTCATGTCCTCTTTAATTTTATCCATCAACTCTTTTCCTAGGTGAGAATGTTGTAGCTCCCGACCTTTAAATCTGACAGTGAATTTTACTTTATCACCCTTAGCTATAAATTTTTTTGCATTTTTAACTTTAAAATCATAATCATGAGTTTCTGTCACAGGTCTCATTTTAATTTCTTTTAAAAGTACAATTTTTTGTTTCTTCTTTGCAATATTTGCTTTTTTTTGGGCATCATATTTAAACTTACCCATATCCATAATTTTACATACAGGCGGATTGGCATTTGCTGCTATCTCTATTAAATCCAATCCTTGATTTTTTGCCATAGAAATTGCCTCATTAGTATTGATTACACCAAGATTTTCACCATCACTTCCAATAACCTGAACATCCGGTGACGAGATTCTGTTATTAGATCTTGGACCTTTGTCTTTAGTTCTTCTTTGAAAGTAATTTTGTTTAAAATCTACCACTTATTTTGAGGATGCTTTGTTTAAAGCAGAAAAGGTTTTTAAGAATAAATTTAAATCCATATTTTCTTGTTTGTTCGAGTCTAATCTTCTAATCGTTACCGAGTTAGAGTCAACTTCTTTTTTACCACAAATTAATAAAAGAGGTATTTTTGCTAATGAATGATCTCTTATTTTATAATTTAAATTATGTTTTTTTAAATCAACATTTGAACTTATGCCGGCTCCCTTAATTTTTTTAGAAACTTTAATTGCATAATCATCAAACTCTTCAGAAATTGGAATAACAACGGTTTGCAATGGTGAGATCCAAAATGGAAACTTACCAGCATAGTGCTCAATTAGTATTCCAATAAATCTTTCTAGAGAACCAAATAGTGCTCTATGAAGCATGACTGGAACTTTTTTTGTTCCATCATTGTCAACGTAAGAGGCTTCTAATCTTCCTGGCAAGTTAAGATCAACCTGTAAAGTTCCACATTGCCAGTCTCTTCCAATAGCATCTCTTAATACAAATTCGATTTTAGGACCATAAAAAGCCCCTTCACCTTTATTAATACTATATTCAAGTTTAGACGCTTTAACAGCTTCAAGCAAAGAGGCCTCTGCTTTATCCCAAACTTCATCTTTACCAACTCTTACATCTGGTCTATCTGCATATTTTAATATTACATTTTCGAAACCAAGGTCTTTGTAAATGTCTAAAATCAAATTAGTTACATTAAGACATTCGCTTGTTATCTGATCTTCTGAACAAAAAATATGAGCATCATCTTGTGTAAAAGCTCTTACTCTTAAAAGACCATGTAAAGCGCCAGATGGTTCATATCTATGTACCTTGCCAAACTCCGTTATTCTTAATGGAAGATCACGATAGCTTTTTAATCCTTGGTTAAAAACTTGAATATGACCTGGACAATTCATAGGTTTAATTGCAAACACTTTTTCGTCTGGTGTTTCAGACGTATACATATTTTCTCCATACTTTTCCCAGTGACCAGATTTTTCCCATAATAATCTATCAAGTACCTCAGGCGTATTAACTTCTTTGTAACCAGCAGCATCTTGTCTACTTCTCATATAATTTATTAATTTTTGAAATAGAGCCCATCCTTTTTCATGCCAGAATACTGAACCCGGACTTTCTTCTCTAAAATGAAATAAATCCATTTCTTTTCCTAATCTTCTGTGATCTCTTTTCTCTGCTTCTTCAATTCTTTTTAAATATTCGTCTAAATCTTTTTGTGTTGCCCAGCTCGTACCATAGATTCTTTGTAGCATATCATTATTAGAGTCACCTCTCCAATAAGCTCCTGAAACTTTAGTTAATTTAAAAAATTTTCCAATTTTTCCTGTTGAAGAAAGATGCGGCCCTCTACAAAGGTCATGCCAATCACCATGGAAATAAATGGATACATCTTCATTTTCTGGGATTGCTTTGATTAATTCTGCTTTGTAGGTTTCTCCTTTTTCTTTAAAATGTGAGATAGCTTTATTTCTCTCCCAAACCTCTCTTTTTGTAATCTCATTTCTATCAACAATTTCTTTCATCTTATTTTCAATTTTTTCTAAATCATCTTCAGTAAAAGGCTCTTTTCTAGCAAAATCATAATAAAAACCATTTTCAATAACTGGTCCAATGGTTACTTGTGTGCCTGGAAATAATTCTTGTACTGCCATTGCCAAAATATGTGCGGTATCATGTCTTATAGTTTCTAAACCCTCAGGATTTTTTGATGTAAATATTTTGATAGAACAATCCTTTTCAATTAAAAAATCTAAATCTTTTAAATCACCATCAACACTTATGACCATAGCTTGTTTAGCAAGTGACTTGCTAATTTTTTCAGCTACATCTAGACCTGTAACTTTGTTTGGAAATGTTAAATTGTTTCCATCTGGCAGTGTTATTATAGGCATTTAATTTAATATTCTTTTATACTCTGAATAGGTAGAAAAGCACATTTTTTCAACATTAAATTTTTGAATTATATTTTTTCTTCCCTCTATACCGATTGATTTTAATGATACTTCATCCAAAGAAAGGGTTTTTAAAATTTTCTGACTTAATGATTTTGCATTATTTGACTCAAATAAAAAACCAGTTTTTTCGTCAACTATAGTTTCATTAGATCCACCAATATTGCTTGCAATTATTGGTTTTTCCATTGATTGTGCCTCAACAGCAACTCTTCCAAAAGCCTCTGGTTCTATTGAGGCTGAAACCACAATATCTGAGACTTTATAAGCTAAAGCCATATCTTTGCAGTGATCAATAAATTTTATCTGATTTATCATTCTATGCTGCTCTGTAAGTCTAATAAGTTTTTTTTTATATAAATCTCTACCCTGGTCACTTCCAAGTATAACAGCATAAAATGCTTCATAACCAAGTTCAATATTTACTAAATTAATAGCTTCTATAAATAATTCCTGACCTTTCCACCCAGTTAATCTTCCTGGTAAAAGAATTATTTTTTTATCTTTTTCTATTTGCCATTTTTTTAATAATTTTTTTTCATCACTATCCAATTTTGTACTTGGGTCAAAATAGTCAACATTGATTCCTCTAAAAATAACTAGAAGTTTTTTCTTCGAATCAAGATATTTGGAATAATTTTCTTTAATATTAGAAAAAATAAAATTAGACCCTGCTATAATTAAATCAGACCTTACCATTACGGAATTATAAAATTTTTTAATTTTACTTTTAAAGTTATATGTTCCATGAAAAGTTGTTATAAATTTTCTACCTGTAATTTTAGCTGCAAATAAACAAGACCAAGCAGGTGCTCTACTTCTAGCATGAACAATTGAAATATTATTAAAAAGTATAATTCCAACTAAAGCTAAGAAATTGATAAAAATGATAATAGGATTTTTACTTTGTACGGGTAGTTTTATTATTTTTACTTTCTCTTTATTAATAAATTTTAAAAGATCTCCACCACTCGTTACAATATAAGAACCACAGTTATTTTCTGGTAAATAGTGAGCAATATCATAGCAGCCTGTTTCTGCTCCTCCATAACCTAATTTTGGTATTACTTGTAAAACTTTTAAATTAGAGGACATTTGATATGATTATATATTATTAGATTAGACATATAAACGATTATGACTCATTTCAAATATCACAAAATCTCAAAAAGTAAGAAAATAAGATTTATTTGTAACATTTATAAAAATGCTCCATTTATTGTTTTTTTACATGGCTTTATGTCTGATTTAGAGGGGAAAAAACCAAATGCTTTTTTAAAATTTGCTAAAAAAAATAAACTAAGTTTTTTAGCTCTAGAATATTCAGGCCACGGAAAATCATCAGGAAAATTTATTAATGGTAATATTACAAAATGGAGTAATGAAACATCAATTCTTATAAAAAAATTTGTTAAAAATAATGATTTTACTATTATTGGGTCAAGTATGGGCGCATGGTTGGCACTTAAACAGTTTCAAAAATTTAAAGATCAGATAAATGGTTTTTTAGGCATTGGCTCTGCACCTGAGTTTTTAGAAAATTTGATGTGGAAAAAATTCACAAAAAAGATGAGGTCTGAAACAATTAAAAAAGGAATTTTACAATTAAAACATGGTAACTATGAATATCCAATTAGTCTTCAATTAATAAAAGATGGTAGAAAAAATAAAGTTTTAAATAAAAGAATAAACTCAAAAATGAATATCACTATGGTTCACGGTCAAAAAGATGAAGTTGTGCCGTCATCCTATTCAAGAAAAGTTTTAAGAATTTTTAAAAATGCTAAAAAAAAATTAGTAATTGTTAAAGATGGTGATCACAGTTTATCAAATCAAAAATGGCTTAAAATAATAATTAAAGAACTTAAATTGATTATTTAGCTAACATCTTTAATAACTGGCTTGAGACTAATCGGATTACTAAGTTTATCTAACATTTCTTTAGGACAAACTTGAACAAAGTTATTTAACTCTTCGTCAAAATTTTTAATTATTTTTTGAGATAAATCAGATCCTGTTTCATTAAAATGTTCTAAAATTAAATCTTTAAGAAATTTTTTCCAATAATCAGTTTCCAGATTTTGCCAAATGACAGACTCTTGATTAACTTTTTTTTCAAAGTCTTTATCTTTATCGTAAATAAACGCCATTCCACCTGTCATACCTGCTGCAAAATTATCTCCTACCTCTCCTAGAATTATTACTGTCCCTCCTGTCATATACTCACAACCATTAGAGTCACATCCTTCAATAACAGCAGTGGCACCAGAGTTTCTTACGGCAAATCTATCTCCTGCTTGACCTGCAGCAAAAAGTTTACCCGAAGTTGCTCCATAAAGGACCGTATTACCTATAATTGTATTTTCGTTTGATATTAAATTACTTTCATCTGAAAGTTTTATTGAAATTGTTGCACCTGACAAACCTTTTCCAACATAATCATTTGCATCACCTTTTAGTATCAGTTTTAATCCTTTAGATGTAAAAGCACCAAAAGATTGACCAGCTGAACCTTTAAGATTTAGTTCTAAAAAATTTTCATTTAATTTTTCATTTCCATACTTCATAAATAAATAATGTGAAATTCTTGTACCAACAGCTCTATTAGTATTTTTAATTAAGTACTCTTTATCAATTTTTTCTGATTTATCTAAAGACTCTTCTATCTCTGGCCAAATTTCTTGGTCTAATGTATCTGGTACTTTGTTAATGTATGAGTTTTCACAATATCTTTTGTTATTACTTGGATCAGCTTGTACAAAAAGTGGATTTAAATCTAAATCATCTAAATTTTCAGAAGCTTTATTAACTTGCATTAATATATCTGTTCTTCCAATTATTTCATTTAAAGATTTAAAACCAAGTTCAGCTAAAATCTCTCTGACCTCTGATGCAATAAAAGTAAACAAATTTACAATTTTATCGGGTGTACCTGTAAATTTTTCTCTTAATTCTTCATCTTGTGTGCACACTCCTACTGGACAAGTATTTGAATGACATTGTCTTACCATTATACATCCCATAGCAACTAAAGCTGTTGTCGCTACTCCATATTCTTCTGCTCCCATCATTGCTGCAATCACAACATCTCTTCCTGTTTTAATTCCACCATCTGTTCTCAAGGTAACTTTATGTCGTAGATTATTTAATGTGAGCACCTGATTAGCTTCAGTAAGACCCATTTCCCATGGAATACCAACGTATTTTACGCTAGATTGTGGTGTTGCTCCAGTTCCTCCATTATGACCAGAGATTAATATTATATCTGCCTTGGCTTTTGCTACTCCAGCTGCAATTGTTCCCACTCCTGAAGATGCAACTAACTTAACACCTATTCGAGCATTTGGATTTATTTGTTTTAAATCATAAATTAATTGAGCTAAATCTTCTATAGAATAAATATCATGATGAGGTGGTGGAGAAATAAGTGTAACTCCTGGCGTTGAATGTCTTAATTTTGCAATTTCATCTGTAACTTTAAATCCTGGTAACTGACCACCTTCTCCTGGTTTAGCACCTTGAGCAATCTTGATCTCAATTTCATTACAATTATTTAGATAATTTATAGTTACACCAAACCTTGCAGATGCTATCTGTTTAACTCTTGAATTTGCACTATCTCCACTATCCAAAACTTTAAATCTTTTTTCATCTTCCCCACCTTCACCACTGCAAGAAGCACCTTTAATTCTATTCATTCCAATTGCCAGTGTCTCGTGAGCTTCTTTTGATAATGCTCCATGAGACATACTTCCACTTCCAAATCTTTTAAGAATTTTTTCTATTGGTTCAACCTCAGAAAGATTAATCGAAGGACCTAATTTTTTCTTTCTAAAATTGATTAAATCTCTCAAATTTATTGGTGGTAAATTATAAATACCTTCAGCATATCTTTTGTAAGTTTCGTATGAATTTGATCCTACAGCTCTTTGTAATAAATGTATTAATTTCCCTTGATATTGATGAGTTTCTCCATTTTTTCTATATCTATAAATTCCTCCAATAGGTAAAATTGTTTCATTACTATCAAATGCTTCTTTGTGTATTTCACGAATTTTTTTTTCAATTCCTGTTAAACCTATTCCAGAAATCTTTGAAGTAATTCCTGGAAAATAATCGTTTACTATAGTTCTGCTTAAACCTACTGTTTCAAAATTACATCCTCCTCTGTATGAACTTAAAACTGATATTCCCATTTTTGACATTATTTTAAGTAGACCAGCATTAACTGACTTTATATATCTTTTAACACAATCATCAAAACTGAACTGACCAAACAATTTCTTACTATGCCTTTGATATAAACTATCAAAAGCTAAATAAGGGTTAACTGTGGTTGCACCCACTCCTAATAAAGTTGCAAAAGAATGTGTATCCATTGCCTCACCTGATTGAACATTTATTGAAACATAACCTCTAAGTTTTTTATTAATTAAAAAAGTATTAATTGCACCAACACATAAAAGCATTGGAACGGGCAAATTTTCATTAGATAAATTTTTATCACTAAGTATTAACTGTGTTACTCCTTGTCTAACAGCAATTTCGGATTCTTTTTGAATTCTTTCTATAGCAACTAATAAATTTTCATCTTTTGAAAAAGTACAATCCATAATCACAGAATTTTTTCCAAAAAAATTTATAAACTTGTTTAGTTGTGAATTGGATAAAATTGGACTATTTAAAACATAAATATTCTCTTTTGTTAGTGTATCAAAATCTAATATATTTCCTAAGTTTCCAAATCTTGTCTTTAAACTCATAACTTTATTTTCTCTTAAAGAGTCTATTGGTGGGTTAGTTACTTGGCTAAAATTCTGTCTGAAGAAATGATACAAAGGTCTATATTTATCTGATAACACGGCCAAAGGTGTATCATCTCCCATTGATCCGATTGCCTCTTTTGCATCTTCTGCCATAGGATGCAATATCAATTCAAGATCTTCCAGACTGATTCCAAAGGTATATTGTCTTCTACGAAGATCCTCTCCTTCAAAATTATTTTTTTCGTTAGAAATTAATAACTTTTCATCTAAATCTACAATTTGAGAATTAAAATGTTTAAACTCTTTAGCTAAATAATCTTTTATATCATCGTTAAAAAATACTTTTCCTTTTTCAATTCTAACACCTATAATTTCACCAGGACCTAATCTTCCTTTTGATAATATCTTTTTTTCATTTAATTCAATCATTCCCGTTTCAGATCCGGCAAAAAGCAATTTATCTTTTGTTATTGTGTATCTAAGTGGTCTTAATCCATTTCTGTCATTTGCTGCTATAATCCACTCGTTATCTGTTGCTGCAATTGCTGCAGGACCGTCCCATGGCTCCATTGTACTATTTAAAAAATTAAATAATTGTTGTTGCCTTTTAGGCAATGTCTTGTTTTTTTTAGACCAAGCATCAGGTACCAGCATAAGCTTAGCTAGCGGTGCAGGTTGTCCAGATTTGTTTAATAATTCAAAAACATTATCAAGTGCTGCTGAATCAGAAACACCTTTTTGTATAACAGGTTTTAAATTTTCTATATCTTCAAAAAGTGGACTGCTCATTTCTTGTTCATGAACCTTCATCCAATTTTTGTTTCCTTTATAAGTATTTATTTCACCATTATGAGCTATAGCCCTAAATGGTTGTGCTAGACTCCAGCTTGGTGCTGTATTCGTTGAAAATCTTTGGTGAAATATTGCGTATCTTGAAATAAATCTTTCATCTTTCAAATCTAAATAAAAATCTGATATTGTTTCAGCTAAATAAAGTCCTTTGTATATTATTGACTTAGAGCTTATTGAACTAATATAAAAATTATTTAGAGATGATTGAAAAGCTTTGTTTTCAATTTTTTTTCTAGTTTCATAAATTTTTCTCTCTAATTTTTTATCAAGCAAATTAAGATCATTATTTTTAAAAAGAACTTGGATTATTTCTGGCATAGTTTGCAAAGCTTTATCACCTAAAACTTTCAGATTAACAGGTACTTGTCTCCAGCCATAAATACTAAAATTATTCTTGGTAAGTTCACTTTCAACAATTGTTTTACAGCTTTCTTGTGCAGCGTAATCATTTCTTGGTAAAAATATCATGCCTACACAAATTTCTGAATTATCATAATCATGTCCGGTTACCTCAATTTTTTCTATGAAAAAATCCTTTGGAATTTCTACATGAATCCCAGCTCCATCACCTGTTTTTCCATCTGCATCTACCGCTCCTCTATGCCAAACAGCCTTAAGAGCCTCTAAGCCATATTCAACAATCTTCCTGGATTTTTTTCCCTCGGTTGATGCGATAACACCTACTCCACAAGCATCATGCTCCATTTCTGTTGAATAGACTTGATTATTTTCAAGTAATTTTAAATTTTTTTTATAGTTTTTCATTAAGCAACTTTTGATGTTTTAATTTCACGATTTTCAAGATGAGTTTTTATCGCTGAAGCTGCATCTCTTCCGTCTTTTATGGCCCAAACAACTAATGAAGCACCCCTCACAATGTCTCCTGCAGCAAATACACCCTTTATGTTAGTTTCCATTGTATCAAAATCTGCTTTTATGGTTCCCCATTTAGTAACTTGTAATTCATTAGCATCAAATAATTTTGGTATATCTTCTGGGTCAAAACCAAGTGCTTTAATTACCATGTTAGCTTTAACTTCATAATCTGACCCTTGCTGAACTTCAGGTCGTCTTCTACCGCTTTCATCAGGTTCCCCTAATTTAATTTGGTCAACTATTAATCTTTCAACTTTATTTGTACCCTTAAATTCTTTTGGACTTGATAACCAAACAAATTCAACTCCTTCTTCTTCAGCATTAGCTACTTCTCTAGCAGATCCAGGTATATTTTCTTTGTCTCTCCTATACAAACATTTAACTGATTTTGCTTTTTGCCTTATTGAAGTCCTTACACAGTCCATGGCTGTATCTCCACCACCAATAACAACTACATCTTTTCCCTCTGCATTCAAAATACCTTTGTCAAACATCTCAACTTTATCACCTAATCCTTTTTTATTTGAAGCAGTTAAAAAATCCATTGCTGGAAAAATATTATTAAGATCATTTCCTGGTAATTCAACTTCTCTGTCTTTATAAACACCTGTTGCTATTAATATTGCATCATGTTTTTCTCTTAGCTGATCTAAAGTTGCATCTTTACCTACCTCAAAATTTTGAACGAATTCAATTCCCCCATCTTTTAAAAGTCTGGTTCTTCTCTCAACAACATCTTTTTCTAATTTAAAATTTGGAATACCGTAGATTAATAAACCACCAGCTCTATCATACCTGTCGTAAACTGTAATTTTATAACAATTTTTTCTTAGCTGTTCTGCTGCAGCTAATCCTGCTGGTCCAGCACCAATTATTCCAACACTTTGTTTTTTTTCATCTAAAATATTAATAGGTTTTACCCAGCCTTGTTCCCATGCATTATCAGTAATATATTTCTCCATTGAACCAATTGTTACAGTTCCGTGACCTGATTGTTCAATCACACAGTTACCCTCACATAGTCTATCTTGCGGACAAATTCTTCCGCACACTTCTGGCATGTTATTGGTGCTTTGAGATAGTTCATAAGCCTCTTTTAATCTTCCTTCTGCAGTCAATTTAAGCCAATCAGGAATGTTATTACTTAAAGGACAATGTACTTGGCAAAATGGAACTCCACACTGAGAACATCTACTAGATTGTTCTTTAGCTTTATCAGCAATAAATTCATCATATATTTCATTGAAGTCTTTTTTTCTTACTTCTGTCTCTCTTTTAGGTGGAGTTTGTTGACCTATTTTTACAAATTTCAACATTTTATCAGTCATAAAATTAACAATTTTTATTAAATTATACCTTGTTTTTATTAATTAAAGCTTAAAATAGGTCAACTATTATGACCTTTAAGACCAATACAAGTTAGGAAATTCAAGGATTTCTAATTATTGCATAACTAATATGCTTAAATCGAATTGTTTTAAATAGATTTTTTTTAAGCTAGTTAGATTAAATGTTTCAGAACATTATAGAAGTTTTAATACTTTCAGCCATTCAAGGTATTTCTGAATTTATACCAATAAGCTCATCAGCACATCTTATATTAGTTTCAAGTTTATATGAATTCAAATCTAGTTCTTTATTAATAGATATTAGTCTCCACTTAGGATCCTTATTTGCTATTATTTATTATTTCAGACAAGATTTATTAGATGTTAAGAATAATAAAAGATTATTAGGTCTTATTATAGTTGGATCAATTCCATTAATCATTGTTGGATATATTTTGTACACTACAAGCATTATTTATAATTTACGAAATATAAAAGTTATTGCATGGACAACATTAATTTTTGGAATTATTTTATACATAGCAGATAAAAATCGTTTTGATAAAAAAATTTCCTCAAATTTAAATCTTCAATCAATTCTTTTTATAAGTTTATTTCAAATTCTTTCATTGGTACCAGGAGTTAGTAGGGCAGGTATAACCATTACAGCTGCAAGGATTTTAAAATTTAACAGATTAGATTCTGGCAAAATATCATTTTTACTTTCTATCCCTGCTTTAGCTGGAGCTAGTTTTTTAGGATTAAAAGATGTGTTTGTTCAATCAATTGGATTTAATTACTTAGTAATGATTGCAATATTAACATCTTTTATTTTTTCTTTTGTAACAGTAAAGTTTTTTTTAATTTATATTAATAAATTCTCTATGAATGCTTTTGTGATTTATAGAATTATTATAGCATTAATTTTATTTGCTTTAATTTATTAAGAATATTTTTTTTAACTAATGGCAATAGTTGAGATAATAAAACGCCACTCAAAATAAAGAAGCATCCAAGTAAATTATTAATATCTAAAATTTGATTTAGAATATACCAGGCTGCGATAGTTGCAAATACACCTTCTAAAGAAAAAATTATTGCTGCAGGAGCAGGGGTTATATTTTTTTGAGCATAAATTTGTAAAACAAATGCAAAACCTCCTGACAAAATACCAGCATACAAAATAGAATTTATTTCTTTCATAATTTCAAAGTAAATAAATTCTTCATAAATAAGAGCTATTACCAAAGAGAATAAAGCAACAATCAAAGTTTGAACTGCACCAAGTGTTAGGGGAAGATCATATTTTTTTACAATTATTCCAGTAAAAATTATATGAGTACTCCAGAATAAAGCTCCAAGAATTACTAAACTATCACCAAGTCTTACTGTTGCTTCATAAAAATTTGTTAATAAATACCCTCCAATTAAACACAAAACTACAGAAGGCCAAACACTCCAATGAATTGATGTTCGTTTAAATAAAAAAATTATAATTGGCACCATTGGAACATAAAAAATTGTAAAAAATGCAGCATTTGCAACATCCGTGTAAAGAAGTGCTACTTGTTGCAATGCTGAACCTAAAAATAAAGATAAACCAATTAAAAAAGACAAATTAATAAAAGTCTTAGTGTCAGATTTAAATTCAGATTTAAATTTTTTTATTTCAAATAACAAAACTAATGGCGTTATAGCCAAAAAACCTATGAAAAATCTAACAGCATTAAATGTGAATGGACCAATATTGTCCATACCAGTATCTTGAGCAATAAAAGTTGTACCCCATATGAAAGTACACAATAAAGCACTTAATAAGGAGGTAGTTTTTGACATGATTTATATTAAACGGCTAGTTTGTAGGCAAAATTTTTACCTAAATTTTCTTTTAAATCATTATTAAATCTTGCTGCTTCTGCTCCATCTATAATTCTATGATCATAAGATAAGGATATTGGCAGCATAGTTCTAGTTTGAAACTTCCCATTAATTAATATTTGCTTTTTTTGAGATTTACCAACTCCCAATATAGCAACCTCGGGATAATTAATAATTGGAGTAAAAAATGAACCTCCTATTCCACCTAAACTCGTAATAGTCATAGATCCACCAAATAATTCTTTTTTTTCAATTTTTAGTTTTCTACAAAGCTCACTCACTTCTTTTAATTCTTTACTAAGTATAGAAATTTTTTTGTTATCAGCATTTCTAATTTTAGGGACCATTAGACCATTGGGTGTGTCAACAGCAATTCCAATATGATAATATTTTTTTAATGTCATTTTACCACTATCAATTTCATCAATAGAAGAATTAAAACTTGGAAATTTTTTTAAAGATGCAGCTAATGCTTTAATAATAAATACTAAAGGTGTAATTTTAATTTTTTCTCCAGTATACATATCTGACAAAGAACTTCTGAAACTTTCCATCTCAGTTATATCAGCCTCATCATGATTGGTAACATGAGGTATAGTTGTCCATGAATTGGTTAGATAAGTTGAAGATAATTTTTTTACTCTTGGAATATCTTTGATTTCAATTTCTCCAAAATCAGAATGTTCAAATTCATTTTTAATTTTATTTGACTTATTTTTTTTAAGTTGATCAATATTATTAGGTTTTGAAGAAACGAATTTTTTAATATCATCCTCAACAACTCGTCCGTCTTTCTCACTTCCAATAACTTGTCTAATATCTACCCCAAGTTCTCTTGCAAATTTTCTTGCCTTTGGACTCGCAGAGGAAATACCTTCCTGTATGGCTTTATTTTTATTGATTAAAGTATGTTCAATTTCTGGTTTTATTACTTTAATTTTTTTAAACTCTTTTTCAATTTTTGGTTTTTGTTTGTTAATTTCATTTGTTTGTAATTTGCTCTCTAGAATTAATATTAAATCACCCTCTGAAACTTTATCTCCTACTTTTGTTTTTAAAGATTTAATTTTGCCCTCAAAGTTGGATGGGATTTCTACGCTAGATTTATCGCTTTCAATTGTTATCAAAGGGTCATTTTTTTTAATTGTTTGACTTTCAGTAACTAAAACTTCTATTACCTCAACGTCTCTAAAATCTCCAATATTTGGTACTTTAATTTCAGTTTCTGACATTATAATTTAGTTGGCATTGGCTTTTCACCATCAATATTATACTTCTTTATCGCTTCTTTTGCATATTTTGAAGCTATTAACTGTTCTTTAGCTAAAACACTTAAACTATATGCAACCAAATGTTCTTTATCTACCTCAAAAAATTTTCTTAAATTTTTTCTAGTATCACTTCTACCAAAACCATCCGTTCCTAAAGAATAAAAACTTTTATTAGTATATGGTCTTATTTGATCTGAATTCATTCTCATGTAATCTGATGCAGCCATTATTGGACCTTCAGATTTTCCTAAGCATTTTTCGACAAACGAAATTTTTTTTTCTTTATCAGGGTTTAAAAGATTGTATCTTTCAACTTCCATTCCATCTTTTCTTAATTCATTAAAACTTGTTACACTCCAAATTTCACTATCAATTTGATACTCATTTTGAAGAACTTCTGCAGCGGCCATCATTTCACGTAATATAGTGCCTGATCCTAAAAGCTGAATTTTTGTCTTTTTAAACTTATTAAATTCTCTAATCTTATACATCCCTTTAAGAATGCCTTCTTCACAGTTTTTATCTTTTGGCATTTCAGGATGAGAATAATTTTCATTCATTGTGGTAATATAGTAAAAAACATTCTCTTTTTTTTCATGCATTCTTCTTAGTCCTTCCCTAAAAATTACAGCTAATTCGTAATGAAAAGTTGGATCATAAGTTACACAATTTGGTATTGTTGAAGCTATTAAATGACTATGCCCGTCTTGGTGTTGAAGTCCTTCTCCAGCTAAAGTAGTTCTTCCAGCTGTAGCACCTATTAAAAATCCTCTTGCTTGACTATCGCCAGCAGCCCACGCAAGATCACCAACCCTTTGAAAACCAAACATAGAATAAAAAATGTAAATTGGTATCATTTCTATATCATGGTTTGTGTATGCTGTTGCTGCTGCAATCCAAGATGACATTGCTCCAGCTTCATTAATTCCTTCCTCTAATACCTGACCACTTTTATCTTCACGATAAGAACTTAATTGAGCGGCATCTTCTGGCTCATATTTTTGACCTTCGTGTGCATATATTCCTATTTTTTGGAAAAAGCCCTCCATTCCAAATGTTCTTGCCTCATCAGGAATTATTGGGACTAATCTTGGAGAAATATTTTTATCTCTCAATAAATTTGTTAGCATTCTAACAAGCGCCATAGTTGTAGACATTTCTTTTTCTCCAGTAGATACTTTCATGAAATCAAAAATATCTTTTGATGGTGCTTTAATTGGTTTCGCAAAAGTAGATCTTTCTGGCAAAAAACCACCCAATTTAATCCTTCTCTCTTTTATGTATTTAATTTCTGGAGACTTTTCATCAGGCCTAAAATATTCAATATTTCTTACTTGTTCATCGGTTAATGGAACATCAAAACGATCTCTGTAGTATAATAAATCATCTACATCTAACTTTTTTGTTTGGTGAGTTGTGTTTACACTTTCACCCGTCTTACCCATTCCATAACCCTTAATAGTCTTTGCTATAATTACAGTTGGGCTACCTTGGTTTTTTGTAGCTTTGTCATAAGCAGCGTATACTTTATGAGGATCGTGACCCCCTCTATTTAATCTCCAAATATCTTTATCTGATAAACTTGAAACTAGTTCCTGAGTCTCTGGATATTTACCAAAAAACTTTTCTCTAACATAAGTACCATCTCTGGCTTTCATTGCTTGATATTCACCATCAACTGTTTCGTTCATTATTTTTACTAAATGACCTGTCTTATCATTTGCTATTAATGAATCCCAATATGATCCCCAAATTACTTTTATTACATTCCAACCAGCACCACGAAAGCTACCCTCTAATTCTTGAATAATTTTTCCATTTCCTCTAACAGGTCCATCAAGTCTTTGAAGGTTACAATTTACTACAAATATTAAATTATCTAATTTTTCTCTAGCAGCTAAACCAATAGCACCCATAGACTCAGGTTCATCCATTTCTCCATCACCCAAAAACGCCCAAACTTTTCGGTCTTCATCTTTTATAAGTCCTCTGTTAATTAGATATTTCATGTACCTTGCTTGATAAATCGCAAGCATAGGTCCTAAGCCCATTGAAACAGTTGGAAATTGCCAAAACTTAGGCATTAACCAAGGATGAGGGTATGAAGAAAGTCCACCTGATTTTACTTCTTGTCTAAAGCTATCAAGTTGTGTTTCATTTAACCTTCCTTCTAAAAACGCTCTTGCATACATTCCTGGAGCGCTATGACCTTGAAAATAAACCAAATCTCCACCAAATTTATTATTTTTAGCTCTCCAAAAATGATTCATTCCAACATCATATAGCGTAGCAGCTGAAGCAAATGTCCCTATGTGTCCACCTAATTCTGGAAATTTTTTATTCGCCCTAACTACCATCGCAGCTGCATTCCATCTAATTAAAGATCTAATTCTTCTTTCGATATTTTGATCTCCATTTGATTTGACTTCTGCTTCAGGAGGAATTGTATTTATGTAAGGTGTATTTTGAGTATAAGGAATATTTGCACCTTCACGATATGCTTTATTAATAAGTTCTTTAATCAAAAAGTGAGCTCTTTGATTACCATCTTTTGATATAACTGCCGATAAAGACTCCAACCAATCTTGTGTTTCTAAAGGATCAATATCGTTACCTTTAATAACTTTAATAATTGATTGTTCTTTTTTTTGAGTAGGTTTTTGGGAAACTATAATTTCTTCTTTTTTCTCTGACATGGCTGCTTCGGCTTGTTTAATAATACTTTCAGTATCTTTTGGAATTGGGTTATCTTTTTTATTTTCACCTGATGAAGTAACATTTAAAATAATATCTCCCTTTGAAACTTTATCTCCTACTTTAACCACGACTGTTTTAATCTTACCATTAACTGTTGAGGGAATTTCAACGCTTGATTTATCACTCTCAATTGTGATTACTGGATCGTTTAAATTTAATTTATCACCTTGTTTTACAAGAATTTCGATAACTTCAACTTCCTCAAAATCTCCAATATCTGGGACAAGTAACTTTTCACTCATTATTTTAACGGTTTATATACCTAAAAAAAATTATATTTAATGTTATTTTAGCACATTAATAAGGTTTTTTATGAAAACCTATATTTTATTTGAACAAAAATTGTTAATAAAATTAAAAAATACAGTAACTATATTATGTTTTAGAAATTAAATTAATTAGGACCGCTGGCCAAATTGGATAAGGCGCTCGGCTACGAACCGGGAGATTCCAGATTCGAGTTCTGGGCGGTCCACCAAAAAAAGGGAAAGAATGTTAGATTGGTTGCTAAAAGCGTCTCTACAAAAATCAGTTATATATTTTTTTATAATTATTTTATTAATTTTATTAATTTTAACTTTTGTATTATAAAAAACTATGAGCAATGAATTTGAACAAATAAGTATTAAGCCTGGCTTTATGAAGCACAATGGAGGTGTTTTATTTAGAACAATTTCTGAAACAAAATATGAATTTAAATCTACAATTAATGAAAATCATTTAAATGCTGCAGGTATTACTCACGGTGGTTATTTATCAGCTTTAATTGATGCTGGGGCAGGGACTGCAGCTCATAGAGCAGCGGGTAATGCACCTTGTGTAACTATTTCTTTAGATTTAAAATTTATTGGAGCATCAAAAGAAGGTGATGAAATAATTGGATTTACAAAAATATTAAAAAAAACAAATA
>Ga0208407_1000387_pt1 | contig 20736 bp, 29 predicted proteins | sample ETNtaG_9_FD_185775 | JGI IMG/M metagenome (GOLD analysis project Ga0208407, IMG submission 185775) | Marine microbial and viral communities from oxygen minimum zone, Eastern Pacific Ocean - ETNP201406SV69 (SPAdes) (version 2) | ecosystem: Environmental > Aquatic > Marine > Oceanic ...
GCAAATTCATTTCCACTGTCTTTTATTACATTATCTAAGAACCCTGCCATTCTTTTACCTCACTTTCATACATTCTAACATAATCGTGGTCTTGTGACAAGAGGTTGGCGTAAGCATCTGCTGTTACCTTCTCTTCAAAAACCTTGATCTGTTCTGCTTCAAGTGCTTCCATTTGTGCATCCTGATATGTTACTGTCCAAACCGTTTTACTCATGTAAAGAAACTCCCTAGTGTAATTTTTTTCTCGTGTGTCCAACCAACACAGTTTAGCACATTAATCAACGGATTCAAGAAACACTTATCAAACTGTCGCTGATAGTCCACGTACTTCTCCAAACCAAACTCAGTTGGAAGGTCACCAAAAAATGTGATGACATCCTCGTGTATAGGATTTGGAACCTTGAGATAGATATATTTAATCTTCTCACCCTCTTGAATATAAGGGTGTTTATGTTCTATCTTATGTTTCTTAACATAATGATTGTATAGTAAAGCACCCCTTACGTGGATGGGTGTTCCTTTACTGTAGATTTCTCTTGGGTGACTATATTTTGCGAGGTTGTTGACTCCTCGTGGGAATGCGACTTCTTCGTATGGTCGATTCCGTGTCTCTGTTCTGATCTCATTGATAAAAGAGATAAGTTCATCATTTGTTTTGCTGATAATGATCTTAAAAGCTGCATACAACTTGTCCCTAAAATACTGTGGTGTAGAAGACCTTGCAGTCTCCAGTCCCATGATTTTCATCTTGGGTTCTTTGTATCGAACTCCTTCTGAGTCCCACACGTTTAGTATGTATCTTTTCTTGGCAGTCCATATACCTCTATCGGCAATGTTCTCCCTCTTCATGATCATCTTTTGGTCATACGCTGAAACATACGAAGCCAGCTCCTCATACGAGGAGTCAATAAACGGTTCCAACTTATCTTGGCAGATCTTATCAAGTAAGGCCACGATCCTAGCCTTATCACTAGACTTATTACTAAAAAATTTATCAACAAGAGGTCCAAGATTAAGATAGATTGAGTCGGTATCTGATGCAATGACGTAATCTATGTCTCGACTTTGTAACAGTTTATTTAGGTACGCATTCATCTTATTCTCTATCCAACGGATAGAAACCTGTCCCGACAAGGTGATTGCCTCAGCATTTGCAAGACGATAGTATCTAAAATGCTCGTTACCAATAGCACCATAAGCACTGTTCAAAGAGATCTTCTTTGCCATCTGTATATTATTACAGCGAGCAATCTCTTTCACTAGATCATTACTAGGATTCTTTTCATACTCCTTCTTAGCCTCAATCATTTTCTTCTTGAAGATGACCCTAGAATCATACATCTTCTGCATCATCTGTGGTAAGAATCCATGCTTATCCTTCCTGTACTGTGCTCCATTAGCACATACAGCATACTCACCATCTATCTCAGTCTCTTTGTTTAGAATCCCTTCAACGCTCGCGCTGGCATGTCTAGTCTCCCAGAGGGTTTCTGGTGAGATATTGTACTGCATAATAAGGTGAGGGTAAAGGCTATTGAGGTCAAAATTAACAACCCAATCATAGCGTCCTGGTTTCGGTTCCTTGACATAAGCACCTGCGTACTGACGATCTTTAACTGCTTCTTTTTTAGGTGGTATTGCTACCTTACGTTTACTCAGTTCGTGATATATGTAGTTGTCCCACATACGAACTTGAGAGAAAACATCTTCATAATTAACCTTAGCATCATAAGCCATAGTGAATGCTAAGTCAATCAATTTCATCTTATCATCTAACTTGTCTACCAATCTAACATCATGTATGTTGTATTCAACAAACTTCTGCCAGTCATTCTCGTAGAACTCCTTAAATGTATCATACTCTGAGTGATCTAACTTCTTCTCATTTAACTCTACACTACAAATATAATCTAACCTATAACTCTCTTGGTTTGAATAAGTAAACTTCTTATACAGATCATAATAATCCAGAGTAGATATACCTAATGTATCTACTGCCATTTGCCTACGACCTTTAATATAGATCTCTCGTCTTGAAACTAATCTCCACGGAGAAAGAAGTTTAACTTGTTTCTCACCAAGTATCCTCTCAATACGATTAGCAATGTAAGGCATATCAAACAACTGCACATTCCACCCTGTAATTACATCAGGATAATTCTCCTGCCAGTAACCAAGAAATGCATTGAGCATTGCTTCTTCTGATCTGAAGTGCATATAATCCACTTGAGAATCATTGTTAACAAAAGGTCTTGCTCCCCATACAGTGATACGTTGTGTAAAACTATCCTTGATACTGATAGCAAGGATCTCTTGATCTGCTGCTTCAATATTAGGAAAGCCGTTCTCTGCTGCGGTCTCAATGTCAATGTTAAAGACTCTTATCTTTGAAGTATCATACTTAATCTCATCCTCTGGATGCTCCTCTGCCATATACTGATACAGGAACCTAGTATTACCATAGATATCAAAGTCTGGTACTTCCTTATACTGTTTAACAAATTCTCGGGCTTCCTTAATAGAACCAAACTTATGTGGTTCTACACAGTCACCTTCTAGAGTTCTCCATTCAGAGTAATTCTTTGAAGGCAAAAATAGCGTGGGGTTGAAAGGAACCCTCACGCTATATCTGTTACCATTTTCATAACCACGAACTAGCAAACGATTGCCAGCTTGTTCAACACTGGTATAGAACTTCATTCAGTCAACACTTCAGGATTAGATCCATAGTACCTAGAGAGAATATCTCTACCAGGCTCTATAAACGTTATTATATCAGAAGATCGCACAACTGTCTCCTTTTTGTCAGAGAAATGTAGCCAGTCTTTCAACTGTCCTTCAGGTGTGACCTCCATAGGATCTACAAGAATACAATCTGGGTCACCAAACTGTGCTCCTTCGATCTCTTCAACCTTCGCTAGTATCCACTGATGCTTCAGTAGAAGTATCTGTGGTATCGTCTGTTGTTGAATCGGTTCCTGCTGCTGGCTCTCCATCATTTACCTCGAAGAATATTTGCTCATCTGATAGACCGATTTCATGCAGTCTACTTACATAATTATCTAGGATACCATTATCAGGGAAGACACATGTAAGAATGTGCTCACCACCAATACGGTGTTCTTCGATAGGACTAAATGGACACCACCTTTCATAGCGAATAGGAATGGTTCCGTCGTCTGGGTTCACATCACCAAGTGATAATGTGTAAGGATATAACATCCTATACCCAATTACCTTTTCTTGATCTTCACTACGAACCTCTCCAAAGAGACATAAAACTCTTTCGCCAGTGGCGAGAGTTACGACCCTTGCATTATGATTCGTCTTCAGTTCGTTCTCCACTATGCATCTCCTTTGTTAGTTTTAATGAGCTTTCTAATTCAACTTCACGTTTTTCTTTGATCTTTTGTTCGTATGATGTTTGCAATCCTGGTTCAGCATTGCTAATAGTCATAACTGCATCATAAGGCATTTTGAATTGCCAGTCAGAAGAATAAGGATTCCACTTGCTAAAGCGAACCTTATACTCAGAACCTAATTGCTCAGTAAGATACTGTGGTTCAGCGGTATCTAAGTGTAGGACGTATGGATCTTCCATGAGAAGACATACTCCCTTCTTATTATCCCCCTCTCCATCATATATTTCCTTGAGTTCCGTGATAACACGTTCCCCAGTTCTTAGGGTAATTACTTGGCAGGCCATATCGTATTCGCGCTGTGGTTAGTATAGCATTAAGAAACAGAAGAGTCAAGCTTTTTAAGTTCCTTTCCGAACCAAAGTTTTCTCTTCTGTGAATCTGGTACAAATCTCTCTAGATGGACAGTAAGTAAACCATTGACAAAGGTTACTTCTTTAACCTCTACATCTGGTCCAATCTCCCACTGTCTGCTGAACGATCTAGAGGCTATACCTCTATGCTTGTAATTCTCTTCCTTCTTCTCTGGATATGCAGAAACTTTCAGAACATTCCGTTCTGTTGTAACTTCGATATCTGACTCTGAAAATCCAGCAAGAGCGATCTCCAAACTGGTTCTACCATCAGGTCCGTTAATGACGTTATAAGGAGGATAATTTGATCCTGCTCCTGACGCATACGATTCAAGTCTTCTGAATGTGTCATCAAATCCAATAGAAAACGGTGTGTAATGTTCCCACACGAAGTGGTTAAGGTCTTTGTTACCCATGATTGTTAGCTCCTTTATTAAGCGAGTTTGTGTTTTGTGATCCCTTACGGCGATCAGTATTAATTATAACACAAGACTCTAATCATAGAGGACGGTTTACTCTACTTCCTGCTTCTTCCTACCAATATTATATTTGGATTCTAAAGTCCATTCACCCTTCTCTTTAAAAGCAAGAACTTTAATTTGATTGAGTGGAGCTAAGTCTTGGATCTTTGTTTGACTGAGTGCATCTATAGAGATCAATCCCCAATCAACAAGTAACTGTACTATACGATTTCTACGTTGAACATCGTTGGATGATAAATTTGTTTTCTTACCATCAAGGGCGAAGAGTTCCTTGAAATGGACTATGTAATACTTACCCTGCTTATGGAGAATATGACACGACTGGTATATCTTTTTTTCCTTACGGGATGCAACACCTATACGTGTTAGCGTCTCTCTCACCTTGAGAAAATCATCTGGTTCGCCTAATGCGACCTCAACCATGTCAGACTGTTTCCATTGAATATCATGATCTACGCTCATGTGTACCACCTTTTCTTAATAAATATGAAATATTTTCAAGTTGATCCTTCGTTAAAACTCGTAGAGCCTGGAGTGCTTTATCGTCATTATAACCATAATACTCTTTAACTACTTCAAGATATTCAATAGAATCTTTCTTGGACCAAGGAGAGAACCTCTTTCTTGGTTTCACACTATTTATTAAAAAATCATATTGCATCTTCTTTGGTAGATGCCATGACTTATTCATTTCATTTACCAACAAGACTGTATCGGTAAAGGATGATAAGCATTTATTAATAACATATGGTTGATACTTACGAACAGCATCAGAATCATCATCCAATATATTCTTCTTGGATTGGTTGATTGAGTAAAGATAATCTTTCAGTTGGTACATCGTTCCAATGGCGTATCACGCCAGCAGTAATAAAACAATTAGTGACAAGGTAAGTAATGAAAATAATACTGCGAACAGCACATACCGCATTATCATACTCTGTAGTTGTATGATCCGAGAAACTTCCCAAGGCATACTTCCATATCCTCAATAATTTAACCATTCAATTGATCAGGTTTGTTAGAGAATCCCATAGTAGTACGTCGATACCAAAGTTCTTGTACACCATCTTCTTCAAGTTCACTAAGTTTGTCCTGTAGTTGCTTAAGCTCTTCAGTAGTGTAGAGCCATGGCTGTTCTAGTGCTTTCCGTAATGCTTTCTTGGCTTTCATATAATTGATTAATTACTAAAGGTAATAGTCTGTACTCTGCCCTTTGAATACGCTGAGTTAATGTTTCAACAGTATCATCAGGACATATATTAACCACCGACTGCTCTATTATAGCACCACCGTCAAGCTCTTCGTTAACATAGTGGACAGTGCATCCTGTTTCTTTCTCTCCTGCTTCCATTGCTTGTTCCACTGCATGTAATCCCTTATACTTGGGCAGTAAGGATGGATGTACATTTATAAGAGGACAATGAAATGCTGCTGGATCTTTAACGACCCTCATATATCCTGCAAGGACAATAAGATCTACTCTCCATGCTTTAAACAACTGCCTCATACTATCTTCATTCTTTGCCTTAATACAGCAATGAGGAATACCAAATTTCTCTGCTCTTTTTGCAGCACCACATTCACTCTTGTTGTGTATCATTAACACAACCTCATGCTTGGTTACTGACCGAATTATGTTCTCGAAGTTCGTTCCGTTGCCAGAACACATTACTCCTAGTCTCATTTTTCTTTAGTGCGATTGATTAGTGAGATAAATTTATCCGCTGCGAACGTACCACCAACACAAACATCTATTTCGTCTCCATCATCCCACACAGGTTCACCATTCTTCTTTCTCATATCTAGAGCCTTCTCTAGATCATCTATAATCTTCTGTGTTATCTTCATCTTACTTCATACTCCCGACCTGTCATATCCCAATAAGATTGTTCTGGTGGTTTAGGATCATCATACCCTCCCTTTAATTTATTCTTATACTCTCTTTCATCCAATACTTCGTTAATTAATATCTTCATCTCCTCAACATATGTTGGAGTGAACAACCGTTGAGGCAATTTTATCATAGGTTTAAATACCTTATCGCCCGATCCTTTTTGATTTGGATCAGCAGGACCACTCATTCCCTGAGTGTCTATGTAACTTCCTGGCTTTGGTTTACTCATCTTTTTCTTTTAGTTGTTCTTTCCAAGCATCAATAAGGAGTTGCAACTCAAGGATGCGTTCCTCAGCGGTCTTGATTTTTTCTTCTAGATACTTCATGAAAATACAGCGTTAACGGAAACAACCCTAGCATTAGGGTTACGGGCAAGTGCTACTTTTCTTGCTTCATCATAGTTGCGGCACTGTACAGTCTCCTTAAAGACGGTTCCTGCAACGAATAGTTTTACTTCACACTTCATAGTTTGTAAGGACTAGTTCCTTCCTGCTTGCTTGATCTATATTATAGCACCCCACGGAGCGCATGGTATAAGTGTGTGCAAATTCCCCAACTGTCCACTCCTTAAATCGATCCTTCACGATCTGACTGGAATTGTATGAGACCAGCATAGGGGCAGTGAATTCGTCACATATCTTAGCAAAGTCATCATGGTCAAACTTCTTATGCATTCCACCCTTTCTACCATAAAGATTGTCTTTAATATCATATGGTGGATCTAAGTATGTGAACACACTCTTCTCGTCAGTCAACATCATCTCATAAGAAAGATTTGTTATTCCCCAATTTTGGATGAGTTCGCTGTATTCGGTAAGTCTGTCGATTCCACTGATGGAAAAGTTGGATTGTGACGCTTGTGGGCTGAAGGAAGAAGACTCAGTAAGACCACTAAAGGAACACTTATTAACGATATAAAAAGCGACGGCACGATCAAAGTTAGATTTTTCTTTGTCATTAATACTCTCCTTCATTATTTGAAATAAACATCGACATGAGTCATCATTAGGGTGAGAAATTTTAAGACCATTTATTTCTTTATAAAGGGCATTTCCATCATGCTGTAACTCAAACCAAAAATTATATAATGGTTCGTATAAATCATTAACCCATATCTTTATATCAGGATACCTCTTTGTAATCTCCAACGCTACTGAACCACCACCCAAGAATGGTTCACGAAACTCCTTGTATCCTTTCAAGTCAGGAAAATACTGTAGCAATTTAACTACAGCACGTGACTTTCCACCTGGATATCTAAGTGGTGTTTTCAATGACTTAAGAGTCTTTGGCATTAATAGAACCTCTGTCTAGCAACAGTTACCTGATCAAGCAACTCATTAATTGCTTCTGACATCTGACGATAACCAGATCCAACATACATCTGTCCTGCAAATACTGATACTGTTGCAGCACCCCAAAACAAATAATAGAATCTGGACTTAACCTGATGTCTTTGTTTCTTCTTTAGTTTAGTCATACTTATTCACCACTATGTTCGTTGTTAGTACAATCCGTTCCTCGTCACTATCACTAGATTCACATCCATGTGTGACGTGTCCCGGAAAGATTAGATAATCACCTGTCTCTACAGGAATGGTTAACGGATTCTGTTTATGACTGTAACTAATCTTAGTACTGTCACTATTCAATACAGCAGTATTCATACCTCCAGATGGTTCAACCATAAAGTTACCACTGTTATCTGGATGATTCAAATAATAAGCACAGACATAATCAACAATTCCGTGATCATGTGGTAGTGTTCTAGCACCTCTATAATGAACATTAAACCATGATCTATCTATCAAAAAGAACTTATCTTCTGTTCTCTGTCTGTCCTGTAAATCAACACTATGAAATCCTGTATCAAATACAGGACTAAGCATATGACTAGGAACACGAGTTCGATCATTCACTCTAAAATGAATGAACTGTAAATCATTATACAACTGTTTGTAAAATGGTGCAAGCTCTTCTATCCTATGTGGACGATACCTATCATAACCAACTGTAGAAAATGCATCACCCTCCTCTAAAGGAGATTGAATCTGTCCACTACATTGATCTTTTATTAATGATAGATTCTGTTTTATCTCACCATAACTTTTAGGACGATCAAGATGACCTTTCCAAATATATGGGGTATCAATGTTTATAGCATCAATCATCTGAATTCACAACTCATCATAATTTCGGTTAAACAAGCAAGCATATTAATTTCATGATCAGCCACGACAGTAGCATCTTTCATATACCTTGCTATTATAAGAACTGCTTCCGGGATTGAAGCAGGTTTAAGAACAGTGTATGTACTATCATATATCTTACGAAAGATAGTGGTGGGATCATTATCCATATGTTGCACCACCCAATTCTTTACTGTCTTAAAATCTTTCTGCTTCAACGCCGAAAGAAGACTATCAAAATTAACATCAGCAACATCAACGAGAATAGCTGAGTCAATGGCTCCAGTAGCAGAATAGCGTTGACACTCATTGATAAGCCTACGCCAGTCAGGATAATACCTCCTAATAAGCTTAGCCAAAACCTTATCTTCAAATTTAACATCTTCTTTTTTTAATATACCTCTAAGTCTTTCAAAGAATTGACCTTGTAATTGTACAGACTGTTCATTCTTAATACGAAAATCAACCACAGTACATCTTGAATGCAGTGGTTCGATAATCTTGTTTATAAAATTACAGGTAAGAATGAATCTACAATTGTTATGATACTCCTCTATAGCAGACCTGAGACACAATTGAACATCGTTGGTCGTGTTATCTGCTTCATCTATAATGACGACCTTGTGGGACGTTCCAGAGGTCAGTGAGACTGTTGTAGCAAACTGACGTATCTTGTTTCTAGCAGTCTCCAAGAACCTACCCTCATCTGATCCATTGATCAGAATATATGATGCACCGATCTGATCACAAAGAGCTTTCGCAATAGTGGTCTTACCAACACCAGCAGATCCAGTAAGTAAAAGATTAGGTAGTTCACCTTGACTGACGAATCCCTCAAATACCTTCTTGATAGTTTCTGGTAGAATACAATCATCAACTTTCGTTGGACGGTACTTCTCTACCCATAAAAATTCTTTACTCATTATCTAAACTCAGGTTGAAGGAGAATGTCATACGCATTGTAGCACTGGTAGATGGTTCTACGCAATGCTCTAGGTACGGTGGGAAAAGTATCACATCCCCATCCTTGATATCAGGTTTCAAGGTGTCAGCAAAATACTCTTGGAATACATTGCTTTGATGTGGGAACTTATGAATCCTGTTGTTATTATCAGGACGCATAAAGGTTGTTGGAGTTGATCCTTTGTGGTAATAGATACCACACCAATAAGGATTCTTTCTCATACAACCATTAAGATGTGTATGTGGTTCCTGTCCCTGTGTATCATGGTAGATATTATACCAAAAACTATCGTACTTAAATTTGTCTGGTATATTATTCTCAGCAAAGACATATTGTATCTGCTGTTTTAAATCTGCCATGAGGCTGTCTCTTATTTGAGGAGAGACAATTGGATCAACATCTGTAATGTTAGGGAAACTAGAATTGACAGATGTAGTCCACCCTTTAGGTCTTCTATCAAGCTTCTCTGTATCAGCAATATTATACTTACTATGGTAATCAAACCTGAACGTGATTAATGGTACAAAGAAAACCTGATGTAATTGCATTATGGTTCTAAAGCAATATAATACTTGAGACCCAATCTCTCATTACTCCACTCAGAGATAAGTGCTTTAGATACTCTAGTAGAATAAACAAAACTCTCTTGTGGTTCAGATGACTCAACAAGAACCTTACGAAAATCTAACAGACGAACATTCTCCATCTTAACATCTAGTTCTAGATCTCCATTTGATGTACCCTCTACCTTCTGCTTGAAATTATTGCTTGTATCATTATCTTTATCCCTAAGAACTAACCTAATCTCTTCATCCTGACAACTAAAGGTTAGGTCTGGAAGATTGAGTATATCCTTAGATGCTTTCTGTAGATCAAGAAGAGCATTATTATGGATGGTGAATTCAATATCAGACTCTGGAAAAGTTACACTCTTATCAGGAGCAGACTTCAGAGTAATCTCTGGATCACTAAAATAATAACGAACTGACTTACCAGAATCTCTAACAGTAAGATAGTCAGGTGAGTCAAATTCTAAAGTAGGACTATCAAACAATCTAAGAGTACCAAGAAACTGTGCTAGATCATAGATTGCGAAATCAATAGGAAACTCCTCCTCGCAAGTATACTCTGCTAATATGTTCTCTGCATTACTGATGGTCTTAATCACATTCCCTTTACGGAATATAATAGACTTATTAATATCCACAAAATTGGTCAGTACCCCAATTGTTTCTCTTGTTAGTCTAACTTTATTTGTCATAATCAACGGTAAATGATGTAGCTCCAGTGTTAGCAGCTTGAGCAGCCGCAGTTTTATCATTGAAGTGGAGTAGAAGCAGACCGTAATGAATAATCTTTATGATATCCTTACGTGCTGATCCTTTTCTGTCATAACGTGATGCATACTTAAGGACATTACTCCTACAGAATGCCTCAGCATCACCCACAGAATCAATAAGGTCAAGAGTCTGAACGTTTCCGACAGAATAATGACCTCTGTATGTTTGACTGATGTAATCATGAACTTCCTTCAGGAGTTCATCTTCATTGTATTTCACGGTTTCCAAACGTAAAGTATATCATCATAATAGCACTCTCTTTGAATGCCGTCAAGATTTATAACCCGATACTTTTGTCCGTCTCGACTTATAACCCGACTTGGAGAGATTGTGCAATGCTTATCTCTAACTGTAACTAACTGACCAACCAGAGTACTCATTTCTTACCTCCAAACAATTTACGTTTTACTAATCCTACAACAACCTTAAACAGACCTCTACCAAAGGTATCACCAGTCCCTTCCATCTCATCAAACATATCCATATTTAAACGGAATGCGTAATTAGCTTCAGTAACAATAGCATCCTTTTGTTTTTGATCTAGGTTTAAGTTATCTAGGGTTGATCTATATCCAACTTTAAATTCCTTAGCATTAGGAATCTTATCAAACTCATAGAAGTAAAAACCCTCTCCTTCTGGGTTATCAAGAACACCCTGAGCAATACCTTTAAGGATCTGTCCACCAGACAGGTCACCCATGTACCTAGTGTAACAATGAGCTGCTAAGAGATATGGAGATTTCTTTTCGACTTCTCGTATCCTAGCAACATAAGCATCACATGCTGGAGATGCTTTAATAAGTCCTCTCCAATTGGGACCGTAATAGAATCTAAGATCTCTAGAAAGAGATTCTGCTCTAGACAGTTCAGGGAAATATAAAGAACCAATTACAGGATCACGCTGAAGAGACTTAAGAGAATCCTCTAGTGTGGAGTAAACATAATAGAAGTTGGTAAGCAACTTACCATACTGTTCTACACTAAGAACACCTCGTAAAAATCCTGCGATAAACTTAGTGTTTTCTGCTGCTGAATGGGACTCCTTAGTCCCATCCTTTAACTGTTGTGCTAGAGCCATTATCCTAATTCCTTAATGTCGGTTTCCACGTCTGCATCTATCTTATCATATAATTCGATAAATGACTGCTTTGTTTCATCATCGAAACGATTGACACAAACTTTGATTGCTTTCATGCGGTCATTCCAAATTGCGAATGCACGAATGATATGTACTAGACGGCGGGTACTAATGATCTCATCAATACCACCATCCTTAAAGGTCTTACGAATAATGTCAGACCAGTTAGCAAGGTTCTCACAGAACTTCTCGTCAAGTACACCTAAATTACCAGCAACCTTCTTGAGAATCTTAGTCTCAACTGATACTGTAGGATACTCTTGCTCAAATGTCAAGGCGAATCTCTCAAGGAATGCTTCATTCAATACATTAGTACCGATGAAACGTCCATCATCCGAACCCTTACCTTTGGTATTTGCGGTTGCGATGATGTTGAATCCTATTTCTGGTTTGACGAACTTTCCTATCTTCTTCAAGAAGACTCCTTTTCCTTCGAGGATGGACTGTAAACAAAGTATCTTATTAGATGCAAGGTCCACTTCATCCAGAAGTAAGATTGCACCACGTTGTAATGCTTCGATGACTGGACCATTGTGCCATACCGTTTCGCCATTAACAAGGCGAAACCCACCAACAAGATCGTCTTCATCTGTTTCGATTGTAATGTTAACCCTAATCAATTGCCTTCCTAACTGAGCACATGCTTGCTCTACACTAAGTGTCTTACCATTACCAGATAGTCCAGTAATGAATGTAGGATAGAACATATTAGAATTGATAATTCTCTTTACATCAGAGAAGTTACCAAACGGTACAAAATTTGGATCCTTATCTGGAGTAAGATCAGGAGATGCTATGTAAGATGGATCAAAAGAATCTACCAACTTTGTTTTGTTTGCAGACTGTGCTTGATATGTTTTCTCAAGTTTTTCTGCGATGGTTAAATTCCATTTACCACGCTGTACCTTCTGGAACTGTGGGAGTTTATTAATTCTTTTAGTTACGCTCTGTACTTGTACACCAAACTTAGTGGCAAAGTCTTTAACGTTCTGACTAGTAATCACTTCTCCATTCTTCGCGAGAGAAGAGATCAAATCATCATCAGTAAATTTCGCTTGAAATGGCATTGGTCAATTTCTTTTGTATGAATATAGTATAGGTCATTGAGAGGGGAATGGGGAAGATGATGGACACTTCCCCGACTGTCACGCTACATGATCAACGAATGAAGTAAGTAGCTTCTTATTGGTGGACTTACTCTTAAGCATCTTCTTAAATGCTTTAGTGATCTGTCCTTTAGTTGCATCTTCCTTTACCTCAAACTCAGTCTCATCTTCCAAACCTTTAGAATTGATAGCATAGAGAGCACTGTATCCTTTAGGGAATGGAATGATTGCAGACTTTTCTTTTCTCCACTGCTTCTGAACTTCATCATAATGTTCGTAAGAAGCATATCTACCAACGAAGTTACTAAGTTGTGTTCCTGCTAATAGACGGAAACCTATTACATTAACACCAGGATTTCTATCACGTACCTGTTGAATGAATGTTGAAGTTACATTATAATAACCATCAAACCTTTCATATACTTTTCCAGTACTACGATCTCTTAATTGGCAGTCGCCACATAAACTACGTGGACTTATATATTCCTCACCTTTATGTTCCAACCAGATCCTTTTACCATAAGAAGTACCACATGCTTCTCCATCACTTAGTATGCACACATTTACTTTCTGTAAATCATTATCCTTCTTGAACTCTGGTATGATGTAATTAGTCATAATGATTGCTTCATTCAATGGAGTACCAGAGAGATTCAATCCAGCTGTGCTGTGGTATGTAGTCTTGTTAGTGAATTGATATACTTCTCTCCAAACATTAAGACACATACGCTCATAATCTTTACCATTAGAACGTGATGAAATAAGATTCACCATAGTAAACATTACAGGATCAATGTGAACCTTATTCTCTTTAAGTTCTGGTTGAGGTCTACCACCATAAGATGTATTATAGTAATGATCATAGTTAGAATAATCACGATCACCATCCATTGCACGTTCTGCAATCTCCCACTCATTAGTGAATGCATATACTTCAAATGGGATCTGAACTTTCTTACAGAATGCAGTTAGATTAAGTAACTGCTTTACTGTTCCAAAGATCTCATTTGCCATAGAACCAGACCAGTCAAGTATGAATATCAATCCATGATTCTTCCCATCAGGAACAACATTGATTCTCTTAAATAAGTCTTCGTTGAATTTATAAGTATGAAGCTTCGTTGTATCGAGAACCCCAGTACGAGCAGTACCAGTACGAGCATAAGCGTCAGCTGATTTCCTACATTCAAATTCTTTAACCAAGTAGTTAACTTCTTTCTGTGATGACTTACGAAACTCTTTATACTCATGATCTACCTGCTTATAAGTTTTCTTGTACCATACATAATCTCCTTCCTCTTCCTCAAACATTGAATCATCATACTTATTAAGATCGATCCATTCATGTACTCTCTTCCAATCAGCAACATATTTATCAAGATCAACCTTATCAGGAATCTCAATATAATTTATTGGTCTGCCAGTATTACGTGTTAGATTCTTAGAAGAATCATCGAATGATCTTTGAGTCTGAACCTCGTCAATATCATTTTGAATATTCTCAGATCCACCCTGACCGCCACTACTGTAACTAGGATTTTCTAAATCAGCAGGATCTTGTCCTTGATCCCATTCTCCTTGTTGTTGCTGATCTTCTGAATCTTCAGAATCAGTCTCTGTTTGATCATCCTCATTAGGAGTAGTACCACCATCAGTACCAGTCTTAATGGATATATCTTCTAATTCTTCTTGCTCTTTCTGTTGGATCTTACTGTACTCATATATCTCCTCTGCTATTCTACAAACCTCATCAAATGTTTCTGCTTTCTCAACACGTTCTACAAAGTCCTTCTCATTATCCTCAAAAGGAATCATAGCAGAAGCACCAACCTTATAGTGTAGATTGATACGGTCAATTAAATTAAACTGTTCTACATCCTGACCATTAATCTCAAAGAAGTCAATAGCATTAAGTTCATTGTATCCACCATTAAAACTCTTACGAAGTCCTGGATACTTACGCTTCATGAATTTCTCAATACGTACATCTTCAACAACGTTGATGTAATCTTTAGGGCAATCTGCTACTGGATCTATATTAGGTGTGAACAATGCATGTCCAACCTCATGTCCAACTAGCATATCATATACAATGCTGCTTGCTCTGTCCCAGTTGGGAAGGGTCAATACTCTACGATCTACATCAAAAGATGCAGTGTCAACATTACGGTGCTCAACTACTAAATTTTCAGTTGCAAGTAGTCGGGCAAGATTTCCTTTAATTTCCTGTCTTGACATGCTTGTTTTTTATTGATGTACACATCATAGCAGAGATATGGGTCAACCGATCAACCCATGTGTCACTTCATTAACTGTCTCACTGATGGTCGAAAAGTTCTTGACCTTCTCAGCAGTAATGGTTCTGTCAAATTTATCGCTCATCTGTTCCTTATGACTGATTACAAATACATTTGTACTATCATCGAAATTACGTAGGATCCAACCAAGATCAGAAGAACCAGATTGGTCAAGCGAGCCGTCAAAGATTTCATCTAATATCAAAAGGTTAGTGTCAACGCTATTTTTAAGTTTAGCAACAGAACGCCAAGTAAGCAACAAAGCAATATCAATTCGAGCCTTTTCGCCCTCCGAGAAACTGTCATATGTAAATACATCTCTATACCTACTCTTAATTATTTCTTCAAAGTTCTCATCAAGAGTAAAATTGACATAAAAGTCCATACTCTGAAGATACTTATTGATCAATTGATTCATTGCTGGAAGATATGTTTTGATAATCCTAGTCTTAATACCATTGTCCTTCAGCAGTTGTGAAGCAACATACAACGTATCCTTCTCCTTCTTACCAGCAGATACCTGACTCTTCAAATCTTTCTTCTCTGACACAAGACCTTCTAGTTTAACAAACTCAGCTTTCTTATCTGGATTAGATCCTTCCAGTTCTTTTATCTCTTTATCCAATTCACCAATGCTTTTTCTTATAGTAGTGATCTTATAATTTGCCTGAGTAATGGAAGCGTTACGTCCTATTACATCCTGAGATAGTTTAGTGAACTCATCTTCCCTTTCTTCTTCCTTTTTGATTGCAGTAGCAAGATCATCTAACCCCACATGCAAATTAGATAATGCCTTTTCACCTTCTTGTATCTTACCTTCTCTAAATTCATCACTTAAATCTTGTGTACAGGTAGGACATATATGATTATCTACAAAGAATCCATGCTCCTTCTCACATGTAGATAACTTAGTTTGGATTTTTGTAAGGAATTTATTTAACTTCTTAAGTTTAGTCTTAGAGTTTGACAACTCTTCCATCCTCACAGAAAGCTCTTCCACTTCCTTTGTAAGATTTTCAATCTCTCCATTGTTAACTGTCTCATCTTCCATTAGAGATGCTATCTTCTCATTCTTCTTATCCACTTCCTCTTGATTCCTTTTCTCCATATCAAACATATACTTCTTCTGAAGTCCTATCTTCTCTTCTAGAAGATGTACCTGATAATCTAAATCTTTAATCTCTTCATTATTTTCTCTGACTTTATCCTTAAGTCTTTGATTCATTATAGAGAATACTTGAATGTCTAATATATCCTCAATGATTTCTCTACGTTGTGGTATAGACAGTTTCATAAAAGGAACAAATGTACTAGAACCCAACACTACAATCTGAGTGAAGGATTTAAAATTCATCTTCAATACATTCTGTTCTAGATTCTTCTGTTGATCTACTGCCTTAGCATCCTCATCCCACATCTCACCATTACAATAGATCTCAAACCTATTGGGTTTGATACCACGTATAATTTTATATTCATTCTTACCAATACTAAACTCTATCTCTACCATAGTGTCTTTCTCATTGACACTATTGACCAACATACCCTTACTAATTTTTCTAAAGGACTTCCCAAACAGCGAAAAGGTCAACGCATCTAAGATGGTTGACTTACCAGCACCGTTAGTACCGACTATTAAATTTGTCCTAGAACGCACCAAATCAATCTCTGAAAAAGTATTTCCTGTTGAGAGGAAATTCTTCCAGCGAACTTTTTTAAATAATATCATTCTTTCTTATAGTCTTCAGGTGGGATCAGAAGATCATCAGGAGATACAATGGTGAATAGTTGACCACGATCCTGACATGCTCCTATTATAACATGGTCGTCAATCTCTACTAACTGCATAGGTGGGTATGCTGGATCTGTTTCTATATGATAGAGATACCTTTCAGCATCATCTTCTACCTGAAACAAAGGAACCACCCTCTTCTTATCATCAGACCACACAGAGAATACCCCTTCTGGTTGATCCTCTAGGGTGACGATAAACATTACACTACCTCACAGCTTTCAATATATAGTGACCTCATTACATTCTTGAGGTGTGACTTGTCTACGGCGATCTCTACTTCATCAATGTATTCATTAAGTAGGGTAAGAGTATCCTTAGTGGATACCTCAAGATCCTTCTTATCATCTTCTGTTACTAGTGTCTCTACGATTTTTATATCATAGACACCATGATTATAAAGACGATCAACCAGAGTTTCAAACATCTGATAATTCTGTTTCTCTTCTACTATGATCTTGATAAACTTATCAGCATAGTGAGAAACATCTAACTTATTATAATCATGCTCTGTATCATTATAGAAGATCTTATCAAAAATTTCAAATGGATTCTTAATCCACTTTAGCTTATCTGTTTCTGTATCATAGATATGGAATCCTCGTTGATCCTTATAATCATTCCAGAACATCTGATAGGGATTGCCCAAGTACTGTACATTCCCTCTCTTAGAACGATGATGGAAGTGACCAGACCAGACACGATCATACTTCTTAAATATAGAAGTTTCCATTCCTCCATGATCGAATCTCATTCCGGGTGTCACTTCAAACCCATTCAATTCTAAATGACCACACACTATACTTGCGTTCGACTTATCTATAATATTCATTGCCTGATCATTATTACCAGAATTAATCCATGGAAGCATCAGGAACTTCTTACCACCTTGAGTTATCTCTTTAGGTTCTGTGTAGATGGTTATATTATTGTACTGTTCTAATAACAGTTCAGGAGAATTAATTTTATTTGTGTTCTTATAGTATGTTGTATGATTCCCAAGAATCATGTGTACATCATACTTTTCAAGTCTGTCAAAATAAGATGCCTTAATGCGAGCAAGAGTATTATAGTCCACAGACTTTCTATTATCAAATGTGTCGCCCAAATCAAAGACAGTGGTGATACCTTCTCTCTCAAGAGTAGGGAAAAATATTTCATCGTAAAATCTTTGGAAGAACTTCCAGAATGCTAGTGAACCTTTGCGACCATCTAAATGTTGGTCTGTGATGATTGCTATCTTCATAGCATTCGTGTCTTTATATTATATACCTTTCTTGTTTGAGGATATAACTCTCTCAATCTTTTTACTATTGCTAATTGAATTTCAAGAATCATCTCTGGTTTTAATTATGATACGGTTGTTTGCATAGTCTGCTATAAACTCAAGTTCCACATCATGTGGCCACATTAGTTCTTCATACAAGGCATTAATTCTATGCATGTCCTCGTAGAGATCATTGATGTGCTGTTCTTCCATCAGCGGTTCATTTTAGTTTCTATGTTCTCTTTAATACTTCCCATGTCAGCATAAGAAGCATTCATACCTGTCATTGTACCCTCGTATGTGTCAGTATGCATGACTTCATCATACCCTGACTTCTCTAGGATCTTATTTTTAATTTCCAGTTGCTTCTTTTCCTTCTGTATTCTTCTTAAGAATGCATAGTATATAATCTGTGTAAAATAAGCAAATGGATTCTTTGATTTTTCTGGATCAAAGTTATCAATATATTGTAAGCAATTTTCTATACCATCGCATATCATATCTTCACGGAACATATAATTAACGAAGTTAGGTTTATACGATAAGTGGGTAGCGATCTTTAAAAAACAAGACCCCAAGTAATTAGTTACTCTGGGTCTGGGATCACCTGCCTCTTTAGCAGCAAAAACTTTATCTCTATACGCACTTATCGCAGTAAGAAATTCTTTATTATTGACGTAGTATTCTGTCTTTTTTCTTGCCATTACTCTTGCTGCCATGTTTGAGTATCAAACTTGTATTAAGTATAGCACCCAGTTTGACTTTTGTAAAGGGGCTTGACACGAGACCAAAAACCCAGTAGGATAACTCTGTGCAGGGTTGAAGGGATGAAGTGCTTAGCTTTTTTTATAGATACTCTCTAAGTTCTTCTTGGTTTCCATTATAGAACCCAGATATCCAGATTCTCTAGAGAGTTTTGATCCCTTGCTTTGTGGACCTTTACCAGCATTTATTCTTTGGATGGTTACTTCATAGAAGTTTTTAATATGATCATCCAATTCTGTGCAAGTAATAATATGAGATCTATTAATGATGTACATATCTTCAAAGGATGCAGCAACCCACTCTTTGAGAGAGAACCCTGCAATTTCTAAGTTACCTTTTCTAGTACGAGCAGACTCTACCTGTAGAGGATTCTCCAGAATAACTTTATCGTCTTCAGGAAGATAGCACACTTTTGCTATGACCTCTTCACCAGAGATCAATTTTAGAGTTGCGAAGAACTCTTCTTCTGCTAGGTTTAAATCTGGTTCTGTCATCTCAGGTTAACTCTGATTACTTCGTATTTAAAATTCTCATCATTGTAGATGTTTACTCTTTCATTAAGATGTTTAAGAGTATAATTTTGTCCACCAATATCATCTGCGATATCATATAGTGTTGCTATATCTTTTCCTTCCCCGCGGCGAAGGACTCTACCAATGCTTTGGAGGTTTCTAATTCTGGATTTACTGGGGCTTGCGAACACGATATTGTGAAGACGCTTAATATTGATACCAGTACTAAAAGTACCATAGGACGCGACGATGATTGCATTTGATTCTTGCTCTGTAATTTGACGGACCTCTTCACGATCCTCAACATCTACCCCACCATGAACGAAAAACGTTTTGCGCGATGATGTTACAGAATTATTTATTAAATCGAAAAGTGGTTCTCCGTGCTTCTCGACATAGTTAAATAGTACTAGAGTGTTACCAGTCAGATCTTTAACTAAATTTTTAATAAGGTTATTTCTGGCAGTATGTTCAACAAGATAATCTATCTCTTCATGAAAAGACTCGAAGTGTGCAGGGTCATGCTTACACAACAATATCTTGATCCTAAATTCCGATAGGTATCCAGACTTGATTAAATCATCAGTCTTTGTTACTCTATCACAAGAACCAAAGAGTCCTTCCAACACCCACTTATGCGTTTTACTTCCATCCAATGTACCAGTGAAACCAAATCTATATTTCGCATTATGAAGTTTCGTCATTATTCCTGTTAATGATTTAGACTTAAAGAGGTGAGCTTCATCACCTATAACACAATCTATATCATCAAAGTATCTCTTAGGAAATTTGTATATAGATTGCCACGTTGAAATAATAACATTTTTATTAGTATTTTTATCCTTCCCACCATATATCTTATGAACATGAGCATCCGCACTCCATCCGTAGTCACTGAAGTCATTGACCATTTGCTCCACAAGGGAAGTAGTTGGCACGATTATAAGTATCTTCTTTGCGGTGGCGCAATAGTATCTGACGAGGGCGTAGATCATAAGAGACTTCCCAGACCCCGTAGGAGAAAGAAGTAGCTTACGGTTCATTCGTATTGCTTCATGCACTGCACGATACTGGTAGTCTCTAGGTTTAACCTTAGAGATCTTATCCATAAAAACTTTTATTGCAGGTAAAGAAGCGAATTCATTTACCTCACGTATATCACCATACCATTCATCGTTTTCTATATGGAGTTTGTAGTCTCGCTCCTGAACGAAA
>Ga0208407_1000388_pt1 | contig 20715 bp, 32 predicted proteins | sample ETNtaG_9_FD_185775 | JGI IMG/M metagenome (GOLD analysis project Ga0208407, IMG submission 185775) | Marine microbial and viral communities from oxygen minimum zone, Eastern Pacific Ocean - ETNP201406SV69 (SPAdes) (version 2) | ecosystem: Environmental > Aquatic > Marine > Oceanic ...
TAACTTACTAATGATACGCGACTATGCGGAACATGTATACAAAGTACTTGGTCCCGGTTATAGTGAGCGCGTGTATCACAATGCGATGGAAGTTGTCTTACGAAAACATGGGGTACACTACGAAACGGAAAGAATAGTTCCTATAGAATTTGAAGGACATATTATAGGAAATCTTCGCGCCGATTTAATTTTAAATAATAAAACCGTTATTGAACTTAAATCTGTAAAAAACATGACCGAAGTTATGGTAACACAGTCAAAAAACTATCTACGTTTGACGGGGTTCACTGAAGCGTACCTTATCAATTTTCCTACAACGGTAAACACAGAATTGGAAGTTAGGTACGTTGGGATAGATTAGTGTATAATTTAAAAATTTTATTAAATTCAATACTTCCTCGTTTCTTATTTTCACGTTTATTTGGATGTAATTCTTTCGAAGCTTGTAGGAATATTTTTCTAATATCTTTTTTTGTTTTAGCTTTTTTGAGTTCCTGTTCCCAATATGTTAGTCTGTTTTTTGTAATTGGTTTTGGTTTTGGTTTTGTAATTGGTTTTGGTTTTGGTTTTTTAATATTATTTTCAATTAAATTATTAATATTAAATTTTTTTAAAAAATTTTCTGCATTTTTATATTCCTTAGGGTTTCTTCCATTTTTACCTCCTATAACATTACGTGGTTTATTCCATGCATTATCTTGATTTACTTTAGTACTCATTATTATAATACACATATAAAATTTATGGTAAAGAAGGTATATTGGTTTTATCATCATCCTGTTCTATTTGGTTCATGTAATACATTATAGGTATCATTTGGTATATTTTTTTCCATTCACTTTTTGAATTTTCATAATACGCTTTGGGATCCTTGATTCCTTCTTTTATAATTTCATTTATCTTTTCTGTATAGATTTTGATCTCTTCTAAACAGAAATTGTAATACGGATCATTCATTTACATTATATAAAATGCATATCTTTAATTATTTTTTAGTACGTTTCTTCTTTACCTTTAATTTTAAACCATGTCCTTTTTTCACATTATTCATTAATTTATTGCTAGGTGTTGTAACCGACTCACTAAAATTTTTCTTATTAAATGTATTATTCCAAAATTCACGTAAATAACGAGGAAATTTTCTTACACTAATTATACTATTTGATTTGTATAAGTCCTTTCCCATTTTCATGTATAAATATTTTTTTTGGAATTAAATTTATAAAAAAATTTACCCCCTTAAGTACACTTATCTCGGTTTTTTTTTCATTTTTTCATTAGCTCTCATGAGATCACATACATAAAACATGAAAGTATGTTTCCACATGCGGTTGAGTTTAAAAAATATATTTCCCTAAAAGTGGATCTAAGGGGGTAAATAAAATTAAATTGTTGGTATATATTCCCATTTAAGATCAATACATATTTTCTTCCATATGACATCTTGTTGATATAACTTTTCTTTAGATTTCAAAAGTGGAAAATATTTTAAGTATTTATCCTCACTCAAAAGTTCGCAAAATTTGTATAAAACGTACGAATAACTTAAAAAATTTTTACGTTCCGATGGGCAATTATCGTCGAATGGTTTTTGTATATCCTTAAACATGATACGTAATCTTTCCTCTAATGTTTGTGGCATTTTTGGAGGTGATATTCCACTCAAAATATTTGTTATATATGGTACGTGTTCATAATACTTATTTAGTTTAAGTTTTTTCAAAAGACTTCGAACACGTGCGTGTGTGATTTCTTCTAAAGATTTGATTTTAATTTTTTTGAGTTCGTTTCGTAATTGTTCTATTACCTCTGTAGGTATATTAGTTGTTTCTTGCGCTTGAAATTGTGATAACCATTCATTAAAATGATTTTCACGTTTATATGAATAGTTTACTATTTTTTCAGAAGTTTCCTGTTCTTCTCTGTATGTTAATTCTTCGCTAATTGGTGTTGCTATTATTAAACCACACTGCTCGCACACGATATCGCTAGTATCTGTAAAATGGTACGTGGTACTTTCCGGACAATTAGGACACGTTTCTGGTTTTTTAACTATTGGTCTATCTACACCTTTAGCATTTTCTACTTCTATGAGATAATCATTAAATATATCTTTTCTTTGTAAACCTGTCGTTTCTTTACAATTAAAAATATTATCCGTTGATATTTCCTTATTTATTTCATCAGTATATTGTTTCATATACGGCATACACCTTATTATATAATCTGCCATTTCGTTTTCATACATGGTTTTATCATTAGGATTATTTTTTATTAGTTCTTGCCATACTTGTATTTTGTTGTTATATCGACTTAAAAAATTTCCTTCCATATAATAATTATATATACATGTTAGTTAATCTTTTAACCAGTGTTATAATATGGTTTTATGATAGAATAAAATATATAACATCAAAACCAAATTATAAAATCATAGATCAATCTATGGAGTATTATGTTAATAATAGGAAGGTACCAGACGACATTGACGATTTTTGGGCAGATGAATATGTAGAATGGGATGGTCAAACTGAATCTTTTTATAAAGATTTAAATGGTGTTGATTATAGATATACATGTATACCGAATAATGTTAATAAAACCATTGTTCGTATTAAATATTGGTATATGGATAAAATGTATAAATTTTTAACGTATGATATGAATCATAAATGGCCACCTGAAAATACTCCAGGCATGGTGTTTAACATACCAATCGTTAGTGCACAATTGCTCGATTCGGATGATAAACCTGTCAAGGATTTACTAAATAAAATAAAGAGGTATGCAGGTCCTCGAGGTGATTTTTATGGTCAAAAAGTTAAAATAAGTGACATGTTATATTACGATAAAGAAATGCTTGAACAGGAATTACCATACATTAAAATTAAAAATGCTCTAGGATTAACTAAAACTTTAAGTACGGAAAGTGATTATATTACAGATCTTCGGATACCTTAGTTGCAAGGTAAAATTTAAGTTCACCTAGATTTGCAACATTATATTTGAGTATAAGAAATCTGTTTTGATCTTCTTGCATTATTTGAACAGTTGAACACATGCTTGTTGCTTTAGTAAATATGTTCATGTACCGAAGTGAATAAATACCTGATATTTTAGGACTTTCTTCTGTACATTCAATATTCGTTTCCTGGTTCGCAAAATCACCTTTACAGTGTAGTTTTAATTTTGTACCTTCCCTTGTTATTTCTATATCGTTACCAATATTATACATATCTCTACATATTCTTTGAAAATCTGCAGATAACATTGGGGTTATTGTATTCATTTTCATATTAGGAACTTCAATTTGATTTTCGTTTATGTCGAGAAGTTTAAGTGCAAATTTAGTAGATGTTTTTTTAATTTCACTAAATATTTCAATATCCATAAATTCTTTTGAATTTATATGAATAACTAATACATCACTATTAGATATTGATTTAAGAAGTTTGAATGTATTAGAAACATTTATTCCAGCTACTATTTCGTTTTCGCAAGTATATTCTTCGAAATTATCTGATGATAAATACATATCTACAAGAGATGTACGCGCTGTATCAAGTGTTACTATATACATACCATCTGGTTTAAAGTATATATTAACATCGTTAAGTATATCTTTAAGAACCTCGAAAGTTGATTTTATAGCAGAAGCCTGAACCGTTGCCAACTTCATTTACATATGATTTGTTTCATTTCTTTAATTACTGTTTAGATTGTGCATTATATGCATCATTTACACTTTTATTTATTTTTTCCTCAAGTTCCGGTGTCATCGGTGGTTGTAACGACGTACCATAATCATCTAAACCAAACATATCTGAATTATTTTCGTTATCATCAATTGTTGTCATGTTACATGAACCGAATCCGGTCATTTCAATTTCCTGTGTTGGTAAAAGAGATTCGAGCCATTTTTTAATTTCGTTACCGACCAAAATTTTACCATTTTTTGTAAGCATGGTAGGAACGCGTGATATTTTATTCCTGAATTGTGGAGGTATGCCTAATTTATTAATATTATGATACGAAACGATTTGTTTTAAACTTTCATTTTTGTTAATATACTGAATAATATCCAAGCTATGGTTACACTGAGGGCTATATATCAAAAGCGACATTTAAGATAATATTTTAAAATAAAATCACAATAAAATCACAATAAAATCATACCATTAAAAAAATTTACCCCCTTAAGTGCACTTATCTCGGTTTTTTTTTTAATTTTTCATTAGCTCTCATGAGATCACATACATAAAACATGAAAGTATGTTTCCACATGCAGTTGAGTTTTAAAAATATATTTCCCTAAAAGTGAGTTTAGAGGGGTAAATAAAATTTAATAAATAAAATAATTTTTAATATTAAGATGAACAAAGTTGTTTTAATTCTATTGGTATTGTTCGTTATATTCTCACTATACAGGACGGAAAAGTATACATATAATCCTACCTCTGATATAAATGACGACGAATTCGATTTATTAAAATATGAAAAAACCGATTTATCTATTACGCATGATCTCATGCAGGAAATGATTTTACAAACAAATGATCAGGTTTCAAAAAGGACAGGTTTGTGTACATATATAATAGAAACTATATCGGCGGATATTTATAAAAGTATAGATTCTGAAAACCCTGGTAAAATATGTAAGTGTATGTTTATGGTAGTTAAACATGGTAATAAAGGATTTGATTTCGGCTTTGCTGTTTCAGCTATAATACGTATTGTTAATATGGGTCCAAGGTACGAAATTAAGGAATTTGATGATCAAAATACAGTCGAAATGGAAAAGGAACTTTTAAAGATAATAGGAGAAATGGAGATGAAAACGTTAAGAACCGATCTTGAAGATATGCGATTAAAAAAGTTTCAGAAAAAGTATAGTCAACTCCAAAATGAAAAGAAGGAAATGGTTGACCAAAAACCTGTTGTTGCTATATTAAGTTTACGTACACAACCTATAAACATAAAAATACCTTCTAATGAAGGTGTGTTTACAAATGATATACCTAAACAAGAATTTTTAGATTATACACTCGTAAGAGAAAGTGAAATTAATTATTTAAAAAACAACACAAACTTACTTGTTGAAAAAGAAATCTTAAGTTCGCAGGTAATGTATGAGAATAAGGATATTATTACACCACCACCTAAGAACAGTGAGTAATAATTTGTAAAAAATAATTAAAACATATTGTAATGATCAGTATAGATGAAATATCTAAAATAGCTGATAAGCGTAAACGTCTGAAAAAGGAAACGTATGTTAAATTGTATGAGCAAATATCTAAGAAAATACGTCAATCCGTTGAATTAGGTAATAAATATGTTTTTGTACAAGTTCCATCGTTTGTTATGGGGTATCCTCATTTTGACAGGACAAAAGCAGTACAATATTTAATAAGACAATTTGATATAGGAGGGTTCTTTGTTCAACATATAGGTGAATTCGAATTATGTATATCTTGGCGTCCTAGACGTGTAGAAAAGGAAGAAAAAATAGAAGAAGATGATATGGAAGATTTTCCAACGCTTGTAAACTTGAAAAAAACGGCTAATAAGTACAGGGGAGCGCGAAAATAATGTCTTATAAAAAACCTACTCTATCATAAATGGATAACCTTAACATATTAGTAGAGGCTAAGCGAGAATACCTTGGCCAACTTTGTATATTGATGTGTCCAGTTATGATTGAGACTTTTGAAGAAATGTATGAGGAAGGGTATAAATTGTCGAAAGGGAGGAAGGTACTTATAATGTACCAAAAACTCCTTAAAGAAGTTCCAAATTGGAGTGATTCTATGTCTAAACAACATACGGATAATATTGCAAACAGGTGCGCTTGGTTTAACGACTTGTTAGCTGCAGTATTCGTGAGTTGTGTTAAGATTTTATCAGCGGTAAGATTGAGTAAAGATAATAAAAAAATTTCTCTTAAACTTCCTACAAATGAAGTTTTCATACAAATGTGTTATAATAAAGCTGCTGAATCTCTCTATAACGATCCTTATATATATCACGAATCACAAAATGAGCATACTAGGAATGATAAATTATATGAACGTTTTTCGGTATGTATTGAAAATGCAGTAAAGGAACTCATACCTGTTCAGCAAATATTACAAACGTATATGTCACAACAACAGGAAGGTCAGGATCTCGATTTAGGTGATGCGGAAGTTGGAGATTCCGAAGATCCGGAACTTATCGATGGTAATCAAGAAGAAGTCGAAACGGACCCTTTTAACCCAGAACCTCAGGATTTTCAATCAAATGAACCTGTTATGGAAAATGAAGTTCCTAATCAGGAACAAATGATGGAATCTACCGAAGAAATTAATGAGGAACCTCAAATTGAATCATCACCAATTTCACAATCACCCCCTTCTGTTCAAACGAGTGGAGATTTCATGAATAACGAGTTCAAAACTATTAATACTTCTTCTGCGTCTCAGGCACAACAAATTCCAAGAGAAGACGACGGTGTATTTTTTCCAGATGCAGCTGAAGCTCGACAAAAAAACATCATGTATAAATAAATGGAGTTTGAAGACTATTTGAGAGATCCTGCTTGGGCAGGTTTGATTGCAGGTTTTATTACTGCAGGGTATATACACTTTAAAGCAAAACTTAATAACGAAGGTAAGCTTACACTTAGCGCGTATACTAAACCAGCTGCACTTGTTGCAATTTTAGTATTTTTTATCGTTTCGAATGGTTTAGGTAAGAAGGAGACTATTAGTTCAGAACCATTTTAATTTTCTAACTTAAAGATATCAAACATATATTATACACATAAAAATGGCTTCTGTTACCGCATTCAACGAAATGATGGGTCAATTTCTTGTGGAATTGCACAAGACGTTTCCAGAAGAAAAAGGGTTAAAAAAATGTTTATCGGCATTTGATTTAATGAAAGAAGCCAATCCTAAATTGGTAGTAGATGGTTTTATGACGAGTGTAACACCATTTGCTGATAAAATTTCATCTAGAGATGATACTTTTTTCATAAACGAATCTAAAAATATGGATTTTATGAAAGATGTTAATATTCAAGAGCATTGGGATACATGTTCCGAAAATACAAAGAATGCTATATGGCAATATGTTCAAACACTATACATGTTAGGTACGACTATTAAATCTATACCAGCAGAAACTCTTTCTGTAATTGAAAATGTAGCAAAGGAATGTGCGGATAAAATGGGTTCAGGTGAAGGAGGAGAACTTGATGAAGCAGCACTCATGAAAACAATGCAGGGAATGTTAGGTGGTATGTTAGGTGGTAAAAAATAAACTCACTATATATAAATAATGACGTCTTGGTTTGAAGATCCAAAACAACTCATTCGGACAGATAAAGTTTTAGAATTTTGGCCATCGAATTCGCTCACACCAGAGGAGCGTGTTAATGCCACAGCAAGATTTATTATTTATGCGACCTGTATATTATACCTTATTAACCGCGACGTACGTATTTTTGTTTTGGGTGGTACAGCTTTGGGTGTTCTTTATATAATGGAAAGAACAGACATGATAAAACACGTTACTGCTAAAACGGCTCATGAAAATCCAAAAAAACCGTGTACTTTACCAACTCAGGATAACCCAATGGGTAACGTATTGTTATCCGATTTTAATGATAGACCAGATAGACCGAGTGCTTGTGAATATTCTACAGTTAAGAAATCAAGTGACTTTTTTACCACGAACGGTATTGAATATGGTCCATCGCGTTCGAAATCGTCTTTACCAGAGTACCAACGAAATGCCTGTTCAAGACAGTTTGTGAGTACTGCAAATTCGTCTTTAGGAAATGATCCATATTATGAATTTTTACACGGTAAACAGGGTAAAAAAACGTGTAGACAAGACCCACGTCTATGCGATCCAGATTCGAGAGGGGTCCAATTAGAAGCGTTTGCTGGTTTACAGCCAAATAATGATAGAAGATAATTAATTAAAAATATATAAAGTAGATACTCGATTTTCTTAAACAAAATGTTATGTAATAGTAAATGGCGTATCAACTCCAACCAGGAATGAAAATGGTCAGTGATCATGCTGTCCCACCAGTTTGTGCAACCGAAGAGGTATTGAAGTATCCTCAGCCCAGTACATTAAACTATGTTTCTTCGAGACCAAATACGATGTTATATGGTACGGCTCCGTACATGGCAGGTAAAGGAGCACCAGCGGAATATATTGAATCCAGTGATGCTCTTCGACCACAATCCACATCCAGATTTAATAAAGTTTTAGCTAGACCATATGAAAAAAATTTGCACCCACTTCAAAATGTAGCCTGTAAAGTTCCACTTAGAACACGATCGTATGAACCTGCGAGTACTCGATCGGAACTTCAAAATGGTTTGTTTCAGCAAAGGTATCTCAATAAAAATGTTAATAACAATTAAGAATGGCTGACCCCATATCATTGATGGCTATAGCAGGTCTCGTTTACGCTGGTCGTAAACTGAGCAAACCAGATGAAACATATGTGGAAAGTTATACACAACCACAGGAATTTAACGATAGAGATATTACAATTAGAGATGCTTATTTAGGACCAGCTTCACCTTTGGTTGAACATGTATATGGAAATAGACAAGAAGTAGAAAGCTCACCAAACCCACCAAATACAAGAACATCTGGTGTAGAAATGTTGGAAATGAGAGATAGGTTCATGTATGATGGTGGTATAATGAATAATCTTTCACCAGTTGAACGCCAAAATGTTGGTCCAGGTTTGGGTGTTGATCCAAACGTCCCATCGGTTGGTGGTCATCAACAACTTTTTAGAGTTAACCCGATTAATGTCGGTGCTTATAAATTAAATACACTTCCAGGGAGAAGTGGTCCTGCATTTGACGTTAATGGTGGACGTAGAGGAGTTGCTGGTGAAATTGGTCATAATAAACCAGAAACAACATCGTTTCTTTTTGACCGTCTTCCACCAACAGGTGGTCGTGCTCAAGGATTTTCCGGTAGAACGCCAAGGACAGAACACGAAAAAACAAAACGTACGACGAACCGTTCCGAAACGGGTCTCAGAACTGATACTCTCAGTACTGCTGCACCCAAAAGAACAGTTTCTGCTTTAACTCGTGCAGCAGAACCAACGCGTAACAAGAAGGATGGTAATATTGAAGCGTATCAGTATTCTAACATGCCGGCTCCTAATGTTAATAAATTTGCACACGGGTACTTGAATTCACCCGCAACTAAAATTGGTGAAAATAGAGTGTATGGTGATTCAAACACAGTCGATGAACTTATGAAGTTTGGGTTTAGACCATCCGATAGAAGAGGTAAAGCTGGTCGCCCAGCAGGTGCAGGTCGAATGAATGTTCGCGCCGATCCGTTGAACCAAGGTGGTATGTTAACAGGTGTTCGTTCGGATACATCACGTATAGACGGACGGGTTAACTCTGCCAATGGTGGATGGACGCAGCAATATAGATTGAACGATTATAATCAATTCAATGCGTATAAGGGTAATCTTAACCCTAATGCTTCTCAGGATGCATTAAATTTACCAAAACGTCAACTTGCTAATAATCCATTATCTCATAGTCTTTCGTAAATAATTTAATTAAGTAAAACACTCATTAAAATAATGCTCCTATATTTTAATGAAGGTATATACCTTAGACATAGATAGTGGAGAAAGAGATCCCGTTTCTTATTCGAATCCTGCAGACTATGTTGTTACTTTAAAAAACCCTATTTATGACGTTACTAAGATTTCCATGATATCAGCACGTATTCATAATAGTCAGTTTCTCATACACGAAAGGAATAATCAAATGCAAGTGTTAACAAACGGTGGGAGTACTCAGACTGTAACTATACCCATTGGAAATTATAGCGGTCAAGAACTTGCTGACGCTGTAAAAACTGCATGTACTGTTATAACTGGTGCTACTTTTGATAAAGATACAAATGCAATAACTTTTACAGGCTCGGGTGATTTTACATTCAAATTCTATTCGGGTACGAATGGGTATAATACAAATTCCCCTGGTTATACTACACCACACGATATACTTGGTTTACCAGCATCTGATATTTCATCGAGTAGTTCTTCGTTGACGACTGGTAGTATTAATTTACAGGGTGCAGATGCTATTGTTGTAAAACTGAGTAGCGGATCTGATGAATTTAATAAGACTGTATTTTCGGATACACCTTTTTATACTGGACGAATACTCATGTGTGGGGACGTGATCAATTATTCTGGTGTAGACGATGCTGTCGAACATAATTTTGATAGTGGTAAACAAAAAACGATATCGAGTTTACGTGTTCAATTTTACTATAGTAGTAATAACCGTCTTATACCTTACGATTTTAGACACGCAAATCATATACTAAAATTAGCAGTAACATGTTCGACTGATAAAATGGAGACTGTACCTAGACATGAACGGGGCGTTACTTTACCTACACCTATGGAAATCCCCTCTGAATTTAGTGAGGATGTGCATAGCTGGGATGCTTTTATACCTATATTTATGGTAGTTGCGGTAGGTTTATTTTTACTTTTAGTTATTAAAAAACCAAAGAAAGTTGAAATTACTTCGTAACCGCGAAGATTGGCGCAGATGGTTTGCTGACCTTAGAGGACACTCTGGAAGTGACCATAAAGACGAAGATGGACAAGAGAGTTGTGAGCAAGGCTGTGAGAGTATAGTTCATACCACCATTCTTGTTAACTTTGATAACTTGGTTAACCAACCACCTGACCAAGTCAACCCACGAAAGGGCGGCGGCGAAGGAAAAACCAGCGACGATAGCGTTGAGAGATTGCGACTCGAGTTCCGAGGCGACAAGTGTAATAGCTTGTTGAGCGGCAGCGGCGGACATTTTTTTATACTATAAATACAGATTTTATTCTGGGAGCATATCGTCTTCGAATAAAATTTTTTTATACTTTTTTGTATTTTTTATATACCCTTTTAACATTTTCGTTTTTTCCTCTTTTCCTGAATTGTACCCTGATGATGATTCAGATTCAGTTTCGGTATCAGTTTCGATATCGGTATCATTTTCATTATCTGATGAGCCTGTATCGTCTGATATATGAAAATAATCATCATTTTTTGTTGTCCATCCCTTAGGTCCCGATGTGTTCATTACTATCTATAGCATTTTTTAACATCATTTCTGTCATGTTTTTCGGTGTCCATGTATTCCAAGTATCGTATGCCATGTTCATTTTAACGTATTTATATTGTCTTCCTGAGTATCTTTCAAATTTAATATCTTCATCTTCTTCATTTATTACTTCAATATCATCTTCTTCATCATCGGAATCATTTTCACTGTCATAAATTTCTGGAAAATGTGTTCCAATTTTTTTACCCACCTCGTTCATTGCACAATATTTCATCGCGTATTCGATATCCTTACCTAATACAGTGTCTCTTCCGCATGCACTTGCGTATTCAGCCGCGAGTACCATGGATTGTTCCATTACAGGTTGGATGATGTTTAAAGCGGAATCTTGTAACTGTTCGATTATGTTTACAGTTGCTTCTTTTTCTTGTAAATTCATTTTTATTAAAATAGTGTTCTAGCTGTACCTTTCTCCACTCGGAGTATATTATAACTATGTGCCAAAACTCTAAGTTCTCTTTTACTGGAGTTATGAGGATTTAGGTTTAGTTTTATATTTTTATCTTTAATTAAACTAAAATTGATTTGACCTGTAGGATACCAACGTTCAGGTTCTAAAGCAAAACTATACGAATAATATCTTCTAAAAAGTTGTGTTCGCGAATGATGTATACCGCTTTGTACAGCGCGCAAGTTTATAACGTTACCCGTTTGTTTATTAATAATTTCAGAATTGTCCAATGTTAATTCTAAATGTTTAAGGTGTTCATAATTTATATATGTGTTATCCCAAATTCCGTTAAAAAAATCGTAATCGAATGCACTGTAAAATTTTTGATTAACTATTCCTGAATTTTCTGTCTGTATAAGGAAAAATAATTCTTTTACGGGGTTTATAAAATCTAGTCTGAACTTTTCTGATGTAGAACTGGATGGTATTGTGAATTTGTTTTCCTGTATTTGTGTTATTATATAATCGTTAGGTGTATCTTTCAATTTAATTTTTTCTTCTTCTGTTAATGATACTAGTTCGGGTACAATTTTTAATTCTTTAATCATATTTTTAGGTGATAAACCTGTATATACAGCTCTATCACTTCCGCTTGTGTCACTTTGGCACCAAATACAATCTTTAATTTCGCTCAATTTTATAACAACTTTAATTTCCTGTTTTTGTATAGCACATAAGGGTATGGCGAGTTCTGGATTATTATGAAAGTAAAATGGTATATCTATAAAATAATTACTGTCAGTAGTAGAATACCCTAAACTACCTAGTATTGATAAATCATGAACTTCTTTACCCGAATATTCAACCGCAGGTTTACCTATAAGTTCTTTTAAACAATTTTGTTTTGTTTGTGTGACATAGTTATCCGAATATATAGCTAAGAAATCACGAGGAATGCGTTGTATTAATTCGCTTCCAATATATAATTCTATATATTCTATCATGGCGTGTCCTATACTTTCGTTATAACCTATACCTTGTGCGTCTGTATTGTGTACTTGTGATTTTAGATCCTGATCTAAAGCTGACAATTCAACTTTTATACTAATATTTTTTAAGAGATCGCCTTGATCTTGTGGTATAGTACATTCAATTGTATTACCAAATTCAATTTCACCTTCAACGTCTAAATCTGTTGTAAATGAGGCAAAGTTGGCATGTTTTTTAAAATTTTTTACGAAATACGTATATTCGGGATCGTCCGTAAAAAAGATGTCCTGTGGACCGGATGTTTCTAATTGAACACGACCGGCCATTACTAGTATAACTTACTAAAATTTTAAACCCCCGAGACCGCTTTCTATATGTAAAATGTTATAGTTAACTGCGTATATAAATACATCTGTTGGTTTTACATTATTTTGCCTGTGTAAATTTACTTCACACCATTGGTGTGCTATGCGACTAAAATTAACCTGTCCCGTTGGGTAATACGTTTCGGGTAATAGTGAAAAACTATGTACATCGAAATTGTTTGGATACCCTGTATATTTTCTTAGAGCTTGTGTAAAAGAAGACTTATAATCTGTGTTTATAATTTCTTGATTATTAAACTTTAAGGTTACGTTTTTTAACAATACGTGACCCGTAAGGTTTAGATCGGGGTATGCTATAAAAAACATTTCCTTGACGGGGTGTTTAAAGTTTAACATAACGGCTTTTTTAGTTTGGGATACATCCATTTTAAATCTTGACATTTGAAGTTGTGTTATGACATATTCAATTGGTCGCGATATTAGGAAATTTCTTTCGTCTTCAGAAACGAAAAAGAAATCCGTAATGAGTGATACCTTTTTCATACTTGCAGATACATCCGAAGGTGGTTCACTTTCTTTGGGTGTGGCACCGTAATAATATTGAAGTGTCACATCACTTAACTTTTTGAACTTGATTCGAATCTCGACGAGTTGTTTTTTGAGTGCGCACACGGGTATTGCTAAACTCGGGTGTCTGAAAAAGTAAAACGGTAACATTACATTATAATCCCAATTGTAAGTAACGGCTATGTATTCGTTATGTCCTGTTAAAAAGTAGAGTGTTTGGTTTATATCGTCACCGTTATGGTGTAATTGGTTATACATGTAAATATAATCACCCGTTATACGTTCAATGGTTTGACCACCAATGAGTAAATCTGCGTGTTCTATTATATTTGCTCCTATAGATTTAATATAACGAATATCATGGTTCGAGGATGTTTTTGTACCCGTTGGTTGTGGTAAAGTAAATTTAAGCATAATGCTTCTAATAAGGTCCCCTTTATTCGAAGGTATTGTACATTTTATGGATGTATCAAAATCAACATTACCGTCTATCGGTGTTTCCAAAGCCTCAATTGAAAATTTAGTATGTCTTTTAAAGTTCATAAGGAAATACGAAAACTCGGGTTCTCCAGTAAGCCATTGGTCCTGAGCTCCAGTGACAGCAAGGTTTATTCTACCAGCCATTCTTATCTTATGTGAGTAAAATTTTATAAAATAAAACGAGGCGTTAAGATAGATGAATCTTCAACTTCGGAAATTCAAACCTGAAAACATGGCGGATGACAAAGTTTGTGTTTTTATAGGGAAACGTAATACCGGTAAATCAACGCTTGTTACGGATATTTTGTACCATAAGAAACATTTACCAGCCGGTATTGTTTTATCGGCGACTGAAGAAGGTAATCACTATTATCAAAAGTACGTACCTGACCTTTTTATATACGGTGATTACGACAGAGAAGCAATAGAACGTGTCATGGATAGACAAAGGAAACTCGTTGGTGCAGGTAAAGCAAATTGTGGCGCTTTTCTTCTTTTAGATGATTGTATGTATGATTCAAAATTCATGAAAGATACGTGTATTCGTCAATGTTTTATGAACGGTCGTCACTGGAAGATATTTTTCATGTTAACCATGCAATATTGTATGGATCTTCCTCCAGCACTCAGGGCAAACGTCGATTACGTGTTTATTCTTCGTGAAAACATTATTCAAAATCGTGAAAAGTTGTATAAATCATTTTTTGGAATTTTTCCTACATTCGAGATGTTTAATAAGGTCATGGACTCGTGTACGGAAAATTACGAGTGTTTAGTTTTGGATAATACATCAAAAAGTAATAGAATAGAGGATTGTGTTTTTTGGTATAAGGCAACCTTACGTAAAAATTTCAAGGTGGGCGCGCCACAATATTGGCAAACACACAAAAAGATGTTTAATCCAAGACACGGTAACATGAAACTTGGTGATCGTAACACAGTTAAAAAGACGACTGCTTTAAAAGTTATTAAGAAGAAATGATACGGCTTTTTTCTAGACGAATAAGTTCAGCATTAAACATATTCAGAATACCAGAGCAAGCTTTTATACCATCGTACACAATATACAAAGAATTGAAAACTGAAACACCAGATAAAGACGATGGGTATCGTGTATTGATTGATGTATGTCATGAAACTAAAACGATTTATATAGATCACGATATGTCTAGTTACGATGAATTGAACGATTTACCTAGAATTGTAAAAACGTTTGGGTTTTTATACCCAAAATATACTTTACGATAATAGTCCAGGCTAACGCGTAATCATTAAAAGTGAAAAAACCTGTGTATAAGTATATGACTGACTTATATACTATGAATCTTTCTGATACCTCCGGGGATGGTATGGTTGCATTAAATTCTAATCAATCAACGAATTTTATTGCTAATGATAATTCTGCTACTCAAAATCCTCCTACTTTACCACCACCGACACGTCAAGAAATGCCGAATATTATGCTTGAAAAAAATATAGGTCAAAATAAACAAACAATGGACTCAACTGCAATTTCTGATATTATGGGTCAAGCAGAAGCGCCACTCGAACCACCAATGATGGCACAGGATCCACGTATGACTCAGTCTCTAATGCAAGCACCAATGATGGCGCAACAACAACCTATTCAGCAACAGGTATCTTCCGAAAATAAATCTTCGGATTCTAAAAACCCATTTAATTTAACAGATGAACAATTTCAAGCTCTCGTCGTCGCGGTTTGTACTGCGATAGCAATTAGTAAGCCAGTTCAAGAAAAACTAGCGAATTTCGTGCCATCATTTCTTAACGACCAAGGGAACCGAAGTATGATTGGTTTAGCATCAACTGGTGTAGTTGCTGCGATTGTTTTTTATATAGCTAAAAGGTATGCTTAAAATTTACTTTTAATTAAATGAATTTATAAAGTATCCATTTAAACCGTGTTCTCTTGTAACAAAAGGGTATGCACAAATCATACCAATTATAAAACCAGTTACGCGAAGTGAATAGACAATGCCTGTACTTCTCGCATCTTTACCGTAATTTTTATAGTGTTCTTGTATTTTCTTATCAAAAATTTGAGAAACAAGTATAGCAAAAAGAAATGCAAAGAATGACATCAATATAAGGCTAGGGAAGTCAAGAGATGCGTACCCGAAAAATGCACCACCTTTCATTAACCTATTAATGAAAACGGGCGCGATAAAATGTAGGAGTGTTATGTTAAACCAGTAGTTATCAAAAATTAAAGGTGATGTGTTCATACCCATGAGAAGTGCCCACAGGAATGTTGATTGACCGAGTGATTTAAATGTTATTTCAGCCATGTTTCTTTATTAATACTAACAAAGATTATTTATCCTGTACGTACTTGTTACAGAATTTGGTTTTTTTAGTTATCTCCTGGTATATACCTAAATCGATACTCATTTCACGTAACTTTTTGAAATTTTTCCAGTACTCTTTACTATGCGAATACTCTTTTACTGTTCCATGCGCGAGTTCATGTAAAAGAACGTGGAAAATTTCATTTACGTTACCGTCTATACATAAACCTATTTCGTATCCCTTATTAGAATTATATCCTACGGCCCCCCTTGAAATACGGTAATGTGCAGTTATAGGAATTTCGTCGTATAACATATCGAATTCCTCGTTATTGGTTTCCTTGAGGTGTTCCCTGAGAACTTGATACTTTTCGCGAACCTCGGTTAATTCCTTAGGTTCTTTCGTATTGACGAATATGAGTATATTTATGATAAGGAGTATTAACGCGAGTATCATCTTATCATAAAGTGAGATAAAATATTAGGTAAACTCTAATAATAAAAATAAGTAATCATTTCTTATACACAAACCTAAATTTACTATACAAATCCGAAACCGGGTTCCCTTTAAGATCTTCCCACAATGTTAAAGTAAACCCCAAATCTTCCATGCGCGTAAACAACATGTCCTTGTGCGCTATAGGTTCGACTTTAGGTCCACTCGCGTAATACGGTGTATCAGCTAAGTGGACGTATAACTTTTCACCGAACCTACCCGAACTCGTATGTTTCATTAAAAAGTAGTTGCCTAACTCGTCTTTTACTGGTGTTTTCATGATAATCTTATCGGAATTCGGTATGATTCCTATAAAAACACCTCCGGGTTTCATTCTATTCTTAATTGCTAATAAAGACGTCTCGAATAACGTGTTCGATTCAAATATATAGTGTAACGAAAAGTTATAACAGATAACATCGTATTTCCTATGAGGACACGCGAATATATCACCCTCGTAAAAATTAACGCGTATTTTCATGTTCTTTGCGCGCGACTTAGCCTCCTTAAGTGAATCTGGGTTCGGTTCACACATACTTATGTTCGCTTCAGCATGTTTCCATTTCTGGAGATCACCACCGAATCCACATCCTACATCCAAAATACTGTCGCCTTCGCGGGTAGCCGATTGGATGAGGAGACGCTTGGACTCGTTATGGTACTTGCGTATCTCCTCCATTTATTTATAATGGTTTTTCTTTTTTAAATTGAGTTAACTAAGGTTTTAAAATAATTATATATAATATATGATATTCATTACGATATTATTGATAATTATATTTGTGTTACCATTTATTCTCTACAGTAAAAAGGTTGATAACATAGAGTTAAATTGTGATGTCAATACACATGGTGACCGGGTCGTTAAAGGAGAAGGATTTGTAATCGCTGAAAATATATTGTCCGATACATGTCGCCGGAAACTTGTTGATAAATTTTTGACAAAGGCTAAAAAAAACAAAAATTTAAACGAAGATGTAAAGTTGAACTTTTATTCGAATGAAAAGTTTTTGAAACAATTATCGCAATTTGTTGGTGAAGATTTGTATCCCGTGAATTCTCTCGATTTACAGAGATGTTGGATTCGGTACTATTTTCAGGGTATGAAGTCTCAGTATTATGAAAATTACCACCACGACATCAAGAGGTATAGTGCACAAGTGAAACAGTATCGTCTAGTCATTCCAATTCATGATACAAGCGATACAATGTTTTCTATAAAAGGATACGGGGAGTTTCCATTCAAAAAAAACATGGGTGTATTTTTGGAAGCTGACAACTGTTTACATAAAGTTGAGTTCAAGAAGGGTGAGAGACTTTTGTTAATTATGGACTTTATCAATAAACCATGTGATGACCGCCTTAGCCATTATACATGTAGAAGTTTTGGGGGATACTTTAATTGGATCCGAGACGTTTTGTGGAGAAACTTATCTTCAATGTATTATAAGGTTTCCAACTCGTAATGAATCTGCAACACACCATCTAAGATGAAAGTATATAAAATATAATTAAGTCTTTCAATAAAATATCACTATATACTAATAATGAATCAACAGGAGTTTAGTCAGAAAATGCGAAATATTTATTTTTCGAATCGTAAAATTTCTATAAAAACTCTTGTAAAAATAGCCAATTATCTTGTACCAAATCAACCATTGAAATTAAAAAAAAATATTAATACGAATTTCATGATTAATTTAGATTATAACAACGGAAGATTATTACGATATGTGGCAAAACTTTATGTTGACCCTAATAATTTTCCAAAAACGGAAATACAAAAAAAACAAGCAGCACAACTTTTTAGAAATGCGGTAAATGTTGAAATTGAAAAACAATATGTAAATTTAAAACCAACTACTACTGCTCATAGTAGGGTATCAAATAATAAAGAATCTAAAAAAAATAAATCTGCACCAGGAACACCTCAATCTAAACGAAGAAAAGTACCTAATAAATGAAACCTCAAATATTTACATTGAACACTTTTTTATTATTATCGTAAGTTTTATACCATAATAAAAAAGATTTACTTAGTTTAAAAAGAAGATTCCAATTAATATAAATGAAACCTATCATTAAATGGGTCGGTGGTAAAACACAAATTCTCGATAAAGTTTTGGAAACTTTTCCACGGGAAATAGAAAATTATCACGAATTATTCGTGGGTGGTGGTAGTGTTCTATTTGGATTACTTGAGAGTAAAGACATTACCGTAAAAGGTAGAGTGTACGTGTACGATAAAAATCAAAAGTTAATCAACATGTATAGACAAATACAAACGAATCCCAAAGATGTACACGATCATTTACTTGAACTCTTTACCACGTACGATACACGAACCGGTACGGAAGTAAACCGTAAACCACAAACTGAAGAAGAAGGCATGACATCAAAAGAAAGTTATTATTATTGGGTACGTAAAACGTATAACGATTTGTTACCTACGACACATGTACATGCCGCGACATTAATTTTTTTAAATAAAACGTGTTTTAGAGGTGTATATAGAGAAGGTCCAAATGGGTTTAACGTACCATATGGACATTATAAAACTACACCTTTAATAGTACATTTAGACGAACTAATAAAATTACAAGATCTTATAAAAAACGTAGTTTTTAAATGGTGTGATTTTAGGGTACCATTCACACAAACTATAAACGATAACGATTTTATATATGCGGATCCACCTTATGCACCTGAAAGTGTTAAGAGTTTTGTAGGGTATACGAAAGACGGATTTGGTATAGGTGATCATGAAGATTTATTTAATTTATTAAAAAGTTCTGGTATTAGTTTCGTCATGTCTAATGCAAAAGTTGATCTCGTAACCAGTGGTTTTAAGGATTATAAAATAGAAGATGTTCCTGCGAGACGTGCTATACATTCAAAGAATCCGGGTTCGTTGACGACGGAAGTTTTGATATCATCCAATTTTCAATAGCGTTGGTATCGATTTTATATTGTAAAGGATACGGTATCCATAAATCATCTTTGCCTTTTCTTTTTTTCTTAAACAACTTATACCGATTGTCGGTTTTTTCAGCAAAAAAGAAAGGAATACCATCATCTTCGTTATGTTTTATCGGTATTTTTAGTTTTTTAATACCAAAACCGTATGCAAATGTACCTGGTGTTTCCTGACCCCTGTTTAATATGTAACACATGTATACATGTTTGAGTTTAGGATATAGATATTCTTTATATTCTCGTCGAAGTGATTCTGCACCTCTAATTTTATTATCACACGAACCTTCGTCGATTTGATGTTTAACTTCGAAAAGGAAAAGGGTCTCATTACTTTCGTCTAGTAATGAAAAATCTGGTTCTTTGTGATGGTCCCAATCATTAGAATTGTACATGTCTTGTTTTACCAAGTATTTATGTAAAGCTTTTTTGGAGTAAAATATAAATTTTTTACCATTCATTGTATATAGGTCACCGTTATTCATTTCTTTTTGGAAAAGAAGGTCTATAACTTGTTTTTCAAAAGAAAGACCAGAAACATTGGTTTGAGATCCTCCGGGCATTGTTGTTGTTTTTTTATTTTTATTATTTTTTAACTAAGGTTTAAAAATATCACAGGGTATATAAATGGCACCTAAAAGGAAAAAAACAAAAAATATAGTTAATAATTCTAATTCGTGTTCATTACAAAGTAATAATAATTGTTCGCATAATGGAAAGAGAATAAAAAAAACAAAATTAAAAAATAGTAATAGAGAATCCGCGGTTAAAAACTATATGTTTGAAAAAATTGCTAACATGAATAATTTTGTGACGTCATCTTATGTCAATATATTAAAAAATTTTAATAAATAATCACAGTGTATATAAATGATATCACTAAGGAATACAATTCAAATGGAAATGAATAAAGCGCGTGAAAAGATTAAGAGAATAGATGAAGGTAAGCGAATGACTAATGAAATCAAGGAAAGAAAAATACAAAAAATAGTA
>Ga0208407_1000395_pt1 | contig 20589 bp, 19 predicted proteins | sample ETNtaG_9_FD_185775 | JGI IMG/M metagenome (GOLD analysis project Ga0208407, IMG submission 185775) | Marine microbial and viral communities from oxygen minimum zone, Eastern Pacific Ocean - ETNP201406SV69 (SPAdes) (version 2) | ecosystem: Environmental > Aquatic > Marine > Oceanic ...
TTGACTCTTCTGGACCTTATACTGGAGAATCTTATGATGCTGCTGCTCTAATAGTTCTTGCAATGCAAGCTGGTGGAAAAGCAGATAGAGCTACAGTTCAAGCAAATGTAATGGATGTTGCTAATGCGCCTGGTAAGAAAATTTACCCAGGTGAATTGAAAAAAGCACTTGATTTATTAGCTAAAGGAAAAGCTATAGATTACGAAGGTGCTACTGCAGTTCAGTTTACAGATGTTGGAGAAGCTGCTGGTGCTTTCCTTGAAAAGGAAATCAAAGGTGGTAAATTCAAAACTAAAAAACAAAGATAAAATATAATTTAAAACCCCGGCAAATTTATTTGCTGGGGTTTTTTATTTTCTAAATTATTATTGTTTAATAATTTTTTCTGGAAGTATTCCTTGAGGTCTAAAACGCATAATTAACAATAGACCAATTCCTACAAGTAAAAATCTAAAGTATGGGGCACTTTCAATTAAATGAATTCTCAATTCATTTGTTTCGGGAAGATGTGCGGTAAGTAGATTTATTACAAATAAAGCCATCGGAGCGGCTTGTACCCATAAAAACCATACTACAAACCCTCCTAATATTGCTCCAAAATTATTACCTGTTCCTCCAACAATTACCATTACCCATATAACGAATGTATATCTCATTGGCCTATAGCTTCCTGGAGTAAACAAACCATCATTTGTTACCATCATTGCTCCAGCTATACCAACTATCGCTGATCCCAAAATAAATATAAACAAATGTTGTTTAACGATATTTTTACCCATAGCGCTCGCCGCTTCTTCATTATCTCTTATTGCCCTCATCATTCTCCCCCATGGAGAATAAAGAGCCTTTTGTGTGATAATTAACAAAATAATCACGACAACTAAAAACAACCCTGCAAAACAAAGTTTTACATAAATTGAAGAAGCATCAATAACCAGTTGATTTAGTAAATCTTGTTTTTCAGAGAGTGAACTTATTGCTGCTAATTTCGTTGAATGAAATTTTTCAACTAAATTAATAAACCAAGTAGAGGTCTGTAGATCTATTTCATAGGGTGCTGGTCTTTTCAATCCAATAACATTTTTAACACCTCTTGCTAACCAATCTTCGTGTTTAATTATTGAAACAACAATTTCGGCAATTAATAATGTGGCTATTGCTAAATAGTCCGCTCTTAATCCAAGTGCCACCTTTCCAACAACAAAAGCTAATCCTGCAGCAAAAAAACCTCCTACTATCCATGAAAATAATACTGGCATTCCAAGTCCGCCTAAAAATCCAAATTTAGCAGGTTCAACAGCTTCTATATTTTCTATCGCAGGTCCCGATATTAATTTAATTAATATTAAACCAATGATAATGATTGCTGAGATTAAATAATTTCTTTTTTTTGATTTTTTAATTTTTTTCAAAATGTATTTAATCGAAAATATCATTCCAATTATTATTGCAAGAGAAGTCATCATATTGAATCCACCAACGCGCCATGCTTCTGGGACTGGCGCTACTGAAACAAGTACCACCGCTAAACCACCTAATGCTGTGTAACCCATAATTCCAAAATTAATTAATCCTGCATAACCCCACTGAATATTTGCTCCCATAGTCATTACAGCGGATATCATACAGTAATTAAAAATTGATAAAGCAATTGACCAAGATTGAAATACACCTACTAAAATTATAAGCGCTAACATAATCGAGTAAGCAGCAATGACGTTTGAATATTGCCTCATATTTTCTTTCCTTCAAAAATACCAGAGGGTCTAAACAATAGTACGACTACTAGTATAGAAAACGAAATAGCAAATTTATAATCTGTTGAAAGTAATTGCATTAGAGAATTTGGCTCTAAAGATTCGGGCAATAAATAAACAAAAAATCTTTTATAGGCGTATGTTAGAAATATTTCTGCAAAAGCTATTACATAGCCTCCAAAAAAAGCTCCATAGGGATTTCCTATCCCACCGACAATTGCTGCGGCAAATATTGGTAGCATGTTATTAAAATAAACAAATGGCCTGTAGCTTTTATCTAAACCATATAAAATTCCTCCAATAGTTGCTAGGATTCCTGCAATTATCCAAGTAATCATAACCACTCTCTTTGGGTCTATTCCAGACAGTAAGGCTAAATCTTCATTGTCAGAATAAGCTCGCATACTTGTTCCAGTCTTTGTTTTATTCAAAAACCAAAACATTATTGAGACAACAGTGATGGTAACAACTAATGTTATAACTTGGGTAGACTTAATGGTTAAACCTTCATTAAGTCCTGTCATTTCCTTAAATTCAGTTGCTTTTAAAATAAATTTTTCTCCATCAAGAAATCTTCTGTCAGTTGGTCCAATTATTATTCTTATTATTGCTTGGGTAACAAACATTACACCTAAACTAACCATTGCAAGTTGAACTGGTGGGCTTTTTTTTATTCTATAATAACTAAAAACTGTTTTATCTATTAGTAGCATATAAAAAATCATCATTGCTACAGCAAATGGAATTGTTAATAGAGCGGTAGGTAAAAACCCAAAACTTATACCTTTAGATTGGAAGTAATAAGTTAAAAGAACGGCAAACATTGTTCCAAATGACATCATGTCTCCAGTGGCAAAGTTTGCAAATCTTAATATCCCATAGATCAAAGTAACAAATATTGCACCTAATGCTAATTGAGAACCATAAGTTAATGCAGGTAATACTGTATAATTTAATAGAACTATAATTGCGTTAATAAAATCCATTTAGGCTCCTAAAAATGACCTTCTTACTTCAGGATCATTTAATAATTCTTTGCCTGACCCTTCAAATTTATTTTCTCCTGTTACCAAAACATACCCACGATCAGAAATACTGAGTGCTTGTTTAGCATTTTGTTCAACCATAATTATTGCAACATCAGTTTTTTTAACTTGAATTATATGTTCAAAAAGCTCATCCATTACTATTGGTGAAACTCCAGCCGTTGGTTCGTCTAGCATTAAAACTGATGGTCTTATCATCAAGGCTCTTCCTAGTGCTACTTGCTGTCTTTGACCTCCAGATAATTGCCCAACTACTTGATCTTTTTTATCTCTTAAAATTGGAAATAAATCATATATTTCTTCAATTACTTTTAATACATCGTCCTCTCTTAAAAATGCACCAACTTCTAAGTTTTCTCTTACAGTTAATTCTGCAAATACATTTCTTGTTTGCGGGACAAATGAAACACCTTTTTTCACTCTTTCTTGAGGAGACAATTTTGAAATATCCTCTCCTTCAATTAAAACTTTTCCAGATTTAAGATTAAGCAATCCAAGCATAGCTTTCATTGCAGTTGATTTCCCTGCTCCATTAGGTCCTAAGATTGCTACAATTTCACCTTTATTAACATTAATAGTACAGGAGCTGATTATGTCAGGGCCATCTCCATAACCGCCGGTCATTTTATTTCCTTCAAAAAATGCCATCAATTATTTTCCCCTTTTTGCGAATTTCCTCTTCCCAAATAACTTTCTATAACTTTTTCATTTTTTTTTACCTCATCTGATGTTCCTTCAAATAGCACTGAGCCTTCTGCCATTACAATTACTGGATCGCACATTCTGCTAATAAAATCCATATCGTGCTCAATCATACAAAATGTATAATTTTTTTCTTTGTTTAGTTTTAAAATTGCCGTTCCTAATTCTTTCAATAAAGTTCTATTGACCCCTGCTCCAACCTCATCAAGCAGCACAAGCTTAGAATCAACCATCATTGTTCTTCCAAGTTCTAATAATTTTTTCTGACCTCCTGATAAATTACCTGCTCTCTCATTAGCCAAATGCTTCAAATTTAAAAATTCAATTACTTCATATGCTTTTGCTCTTATTTCTTCTTCTTCTTTTTTTATTAATTTTGGTTTTAATAAAGCATTTAATAAAATTTCACCAGATTGATTTCCTGGAACCATCATTAGATTTTCAAGAACTGTTAAGTTAGAAAATTCATGTGCTATTTGAAAAGTTCTTAATAAACCCTTCGAAAATAGTTCGTAAGAAGGTACATCTGTAATATTTTCATTATTAAACAAAACTTGACCTTCAGAACATTTTAAGTTTCCTGCAATAAGATTGAATAAAGTAGTTTTTCCAGATCCATTAGGTCCTATGATGCCAGTTATAGATCCTCTCTTAATTTTTAATGAACAATTGGAAACTGCTGCCAATCCTCCAAAATATTTTGAAAGATTATCTATTTGCAGAATATTAGAATCTGGCTGCATAGAAAATTATACTTTGTTTAATCTTTTAAGAATACTATTTAATGTTTTTTCAGTAGATTTATAGAATCCTGCTTTTCTCAGTTCTTTAACACCCTGTTCATTAAGTCCTCTTGGAGTTTGAGATTCTTTTACTAAATATTTTAAATCTTTTTTAGAATTGACTACTGCATCTTCGGACAAAGCAACAAAAAGTGAAGTAATATATTTTTGCGCTTTATCTCTTTTCACTCCACGTTTAACTAACCAATTAGACATTGTGCTTAACAATTCATAAAACGGTGCCATCATTCCTGATGTAGACCAAAAGTTTTTTGATAGTTTTTCATTATTAATTTCTACAGTTGTTCCAATTTTATCAAAAAAGTTTTTTACCTTTCTATTTGGTGGAAATATTGGAACTGGTCCTCTTTTTAATGAAATAGGTGGCAGTGGAATTGCTCTTATAATTTTTGCTTTAACTTTAATCGCTTTTTTAAGCTGTGGTAAAGTCATTGTAGATATAAAGCTTATTATTATATGTTTTTTTTTAAATTTTAAATTCTTGATTATTTTTTGTCCTACAGTTGGAGTAACTGCCAAAAAAATCCAATTACAAGAATTAAGTATCTGCTGATTATCTTTTGCAATTAAAATTTTTTTAAATTTTTTTTTTAGTTTTTGAGAAACCGCTTTACTCCTTGGAGATAAAATTATCTTATTAAATGATAAATTTGATCTACAAATTCCTGTGACTACGGATGAAGTTATTTTGCCCGATCCTATAAAACCCAGTTTCATAAATGTATTTTCTACACTTAATTATTGAAAAAGGAACCTCTAATTCTAAGTAATTCTCTGCTTAAATTTTTATTTTCCTTAAATGGTTTTCTTCCATGTAGCCAAAAGTAATTGTTTGCAACTATTGCACTACCCACAGGTAGAGAAAAAGTAATCTTATTATTACTTTCCTCTAATGCATCTGATAATTTTTGTAAAAACAATCCTTGATCCATATTTTTTGGCTCTGGAAACTGATCAATATATGAAATTTGAGGATTTCCATTTTGATCTTCTGAAAATACTGGATGTTCAACTTTATATTCTATATTTTTACTTTTAGGAGATCCCCAAATAAAATTTTGTTTTCCAATTTCATCCTTAAAGAGATCATTTAAGTGCTCCCAATCATCTAAATGAAGCAAATAAGTTTCTCCTCCTTGCGCATTTTCTTCTTCAAGCTTTGACATAAGTAACCAATCAGTTTTTTCTTTTACATATGTTCCATCAGTATGAAGATCCATATTGATATATGCTTTTCTTAAATATGAGTCGCTATTATCTTCATGTTTAACATGGAATCTAGCATAATATTTTCCTGCCATTGCGTCATGGTTAGGGTTTCCGATTAAATGGGTAATTGCTGTTGATAATTTTACTAAAAAATTTTTATCTATTTTATTAGATTTATTTTTTGGTCCAATAATAAAACAACCTGTATCTCTATTCCTTAATATTGAATTAAATAAATTATCTAGTTTGCCAAAAGTAATATCATTTAAACTTTTGGCAATTGTAAATCTAGTAAATGGTTTGTATTCTAAAGCGGTAATATTAAATTTTTTAAATGGAAAAATTAGTCTATCAATAATTTGATCTTCAATTTTAATATTTATTATTCTTTTTGTTTTTTCATGAAAAGATATCTCAAAGCCTTCTATATTCTTTAAGCTTTCTTGCATTAATATTATTTATTACAAACTCCTATCGATTCTGGACCACAAGTCTCTCCGTTTGTCCAAGTAGCTCCGATAAGATTAGCTCCTTCAAAATTTGCATTAATCATGTTTGAAGATGTAAAGTTAGCTCCCATTAAGTTTGAATTTTGAAAATTTGCCTCAATTAATGTTGAGCCCATAAAATCGACTCTTGTAAGATTTGCACCAGTGAAATTTGTTTTTTCAAAATTTCCCCCGACTAATATAGATTCATATAAATTTGCTCTGACAAAAGTTGACTCTGGAAAAGTTCCAAAAGATAAATTTGAGTTCATCATTATACTTTTATCGAAATTCACTTGAATGAAACTTGCAAATGATAAGTTTGAATTTGGAAAATAACTTCCTTGCAAATCTTGACCTTCAGAAAATCTACAATTTGTATAATCTACACCATCTTTTAATGGGTCATCACATCCTGCATTTGCTAAATTAGGCATTATAAGAAGGAACAATATCAAAAATAATTTTTTCATGCTCAGAGACTATTTATTAACGTCAATATGATAGCAGAGAAAATAGTTGGGTAAACTAAGTTTTTTTTAGTTAAATAAAATACAAATATTGAGCTAATTATTACTATAAATCTAATTAAATAATCAACTTCAGACAAAAATCCTGATGGGAAAATAATAATTCTGGCAATTAATGCGGCAAGAGTTGAATAAGCTAAGCAATTAAACCATCTAAAAATTTTAGAATTTTCTTTTATTTTTTCTGATGTAATAACGCCAAAAAATCTTGATGAAAAGGTTGCTAAAGATGTAACTAATATTGCAAGAAATACACTAGTTGACATTTTTTTCTCCTAAAAAGAAAGCTATTGTTCCAGCTATTAAACCTCCAAATAAAATACACCATTCTGGTGATACAAAATAAAATACTGGTCCCAAAACTGCTCCAAGGATTACCGAAGAATTTATTTGAAGAGTTTTCATTGATCCAATCATCATACACATAAAGTAAATCGGATTAACTATTGCTAATCCAATCATCATATTTTTATTAAGATAGTCTGCTGAAATGTAGCCAATTAATGTAGCTAAAATAGCAACTGACCATGTGGCTGTGCCAACTCCAATCCAGTAATCTATTCTATTTTTTTTTTCGATTGATTTATAATTATTCTTCATAATCAACCAGGCAGAAACAGCTACAAAATGACAAGATATATAATATTTCCATTTTGGTTGTTTCTTGTGCATCATCAAAGGCATCAAAGAAACTGTCATTGGATATAAACGAGAATTAACTAACCAAACAGCAAAAAAAATATTTAGTAAAGATCCACCTATAATCATTGTCTCTGCCATAACTAATGAACCTGGTAAAGCGTAAGTTAGAAAAGTTGAAAATACGCTTTCTTGAATATTAAATCCGATATTTTTAAAAAGTGCACCAATTGCGACCATGCAACAACCAAGCGCAATAGCAGGGCTATCAAAACTTTTTACACATCCCAAACCTTTAAAAAAATATTTTAGATTGATCATTAGCCGCCTAAGAATAGACGACCTACATCTGGATTATTTAAAAGATCATCACCTTTTCCAGCTATAGCGGTTTGACCTGAAACTAAAACATAACCTATATCAGCAAATTCTAATCCTTTTTTTGCATTTTGCTCAACAAGAATTATTGTTTTTTTTTCGTTCTGCTGAAGATCTTTAAGAATTTCAAAAACCATTTCTATATATTTTGGCTCTAATCCAATTGATGGTTCGTCTACTAATAAAATAGAAGGCTTCATAACTAAAGCTCTTGAAATTTCTAACAATCTTCTTTCGCCTCCAGATAAAACTTTAGCGGGTTGATTTCTTCTATTTTGCAATCTTTCATATTTTTTAAGCACCTTTTCTGCCTCTTCAAATGACTCATCCGTTTTATCTTTGATATAACCTCCCATTAATAAATTTTCTTCAACTGTCATATCTGGAAATACAGAATTGTCTTGAAGAATATAAGCAATTCCTTCTGACTTTAATTTTTCAGCAGGTGATAAATTAGTAATTTCTTTTCCATTAATTTCAATTTGTCCGGAAAAAATATTTGTAAAACCATATATTGAGTGAAGGATTGTAGATTTTCCCGCACCATTCGGACCGATTAAACATAAAGATTGTGCTCTACTAACAAATAAATCAAGATTATGTAAAATTTCCATTTTTCCATAGCCAGCTGACAAATTTTTTATTGTTAAATGAATATTATCAGAAGAAAGTTTCTTCAAATCTTCTGCTTCTGGCGCCTTTCCTAATACTTCATATTGATTAGCCATTATTGCGCTCCAAGATAAGCGTCAATTACCCGCTTATCATTTTTAATTTCATCCGGTCTGCCTTTTGCTAACATTTGACCGTGAGCTAAACAAAAGATGCTCTCTGCTAATTGCATAATTACTCTCATATTATGTTCGATTACAAGTAGCGTAATTCCAAAATCTTGATTAACTTTTATAAGTCTATCGATAATTCCATTTATTAATGTAGGATTTATGCCTGCTGTTGGCTCATCTAGTAGCAACATTTCTGGTTCATTCATTAATGCCATAGCAAGTTCTAATAATTTTTGTTGTCCAAAAGACAAGTCTCCTGCTCTTAATTTTCTTTTCTGATATAGCCCAACAAAGTTTAACAATTTTTCCGATTTTTCTGTTAAATTTTTAGGTATTTTTGAAAATATTTTAACCAAATTTTCATCGCTTGCTTTGTGGCTTATAAGCATATTTTCTACACAATTTAATTTTCCATAAATTCTTGTTTGTTGAAATGTTCTTAACAAACCAAGTTTTGCTATTACTGGAACAGGTAATTCCGAAACTTCTTTGTTATTAAATTTAATTGAACCTTGGTCTATAGGGTAAGTTCCAACAATAGAGTTAAATAATGTTGTTTTTCCTGATCCATTAGGTCCAATTAAACCTACAATTTTTCCTTTATCAACAGACATTGAAATATCAACGTTGGCTTTAACGCCACCAAATGATTTGCTAACGTTATTTACCTCTAAGATTTTCATTTAAGTTCTACCTGTGCCTTTCGATCAGCTTCATCAACTACTTCGCCAAATCTCTCGGGATATTTTTCTCTGAGCCAACCCATAATTCCTTCTGGGAAATAAATTACAATTACAACAATCAAAACTCCAAGAGCAACATACTGCCACCCAAGGAAGAAGGTCCAAAAGCCTTCTTTAAATATATGAAATATAGTTGCTCCCAAAACTGGTCCCCACAAAGTTCCTTTGCCACCTAGTATTGCCATTAAAACCATAAATACTCCCATCTCTCTTCCGTCAAAAGCAACATCAGTTGAATCTATGTATCCAACAAGACCTCCCATTATTCCGCCTGCTAAACCACAAAAGAATGCTGAAATCATCCAACCAATGATTTTATATTTCATTGTTTGAATTCCCATTGCCTCAGCCTTATCTTCATTATCTCTAATCGCATTTAAAACTAATTTAAATCGAGTTGAATAGATTGCCTTGATCGCAATAAATGTAATCACAAGTGCAAAAAAACTTAAAAAATAGAAAAATTCACCTCTTGCCTCTAAACTTCCCACATTAGGGAAAGGTGGAGTTGTAAATCCTTGCCCCGCTCCAATAATTTCTATACCTCCTGAAATTTCGCCCGCGGCTACTCCTAAACCAAGTGTACAAATTGCAAAATAATGGCCTCTCAAACCTAAAATTGAGTATCCAATTAATCCTGCAACAATTGTTGGAACTATTGCGGCGACTATAAGTCCAGCCGCAATTCCTTGAAAAAATTGGGAAGGAGTATGTACAAATGTTTTTTCTCCACCGCTTTCTGTCCATTCAGCTAAAGGAAAAAACATTCCAACTTGAACAGAGGCACAAAGATACATGCCAAGACCATAAAAAAGGATATTTCCAAAGGAGTTGTAACCCATTTCACCGCCTTGAATATTCCAAGTAATGGCTAAAACAATTAATATACAAAGAATTGATAATTGGACTTTAAATGCAGGAAAAATAAATGGCGCAACTAAACCAAAAATTAAAATAGCAGCATATAAAATTAAATTATTATTTTTCATAAATTTCATTATTTTAAGTACTCTCTTTTTTTTGATAATTTAAATCTTCTATAAACTAAAATTAAAACTAATAATAAAAATACAGATCCAATTCTAAACTCTGTTCCTAAAATATAGTCTGCAAATTCTTCAAAAACTCCAAGACCCATGCCAGATAATGCTACACCTGGTAGATTTCCTAAACCTGCAACTATTACGATCATGAATGATCTGATTGTGTAAGGTAAACCCATATAAGGATGTATTGTAAATGTTATAGAAATTAGTGCTCCGGCAACACCGCATAAGGCTGCATTTATGCCAAAAGTTGCTGCGTATACCTTCTCGGTATCAACGCCTAAAATTTTTGCTGCTCTTGCATTCTGAGCAGTTGCTCTGATTGCTCGTCCAAGTTTAGATTTTTTCATATAAACAACTAAACCGATTGCAAAAATAATACTTATGATTGCAGCAAATATTTTTGAATTAGGTAAAACTACAGAGTTATCAAATAACATGGTTGTTCCATAACCAGAGTTTGCAAGAACAACATCTGCACCAAATGCAAAGTTCATCAACTGCATAAATAAAATACTGATCCCAAATGTTGCTAAAATTGATATGAATAAATCTCTATCTACAACTTTATTGATAACTAGTTTATAAATTCCAATGCCTACAAAATACATTATTATTGGCGAAACTATTACTCCCCATGCGGGGTGGATTCCGTAAAGATACATAAAATATGCAATATAGCCACCAAGAATTACAAGATCGCCTTGTGCAATATTAATAATATTCATTACTCCCCATTGAAGAGCCATTCCATATGCAATTAAAGCAAATAGAATACCAAGAAGAATTCCGTCCATTGATGCTTGGACCATTAAAATCGGTACTTGAAAAATTAGTAAGTCCATAGAATTTTAATTAAAAAAAATGCCCCCTAAAATTTAGGGGGCATAGAATATTAGTTTTTATCTGTCAGACCACTTAGGTACTGGATGAATTAACTCAGCAGAAGCCCATTTTAGCGGAGCAACAACTTTGTTTTCACATTTTCCAGAGCTATCACAGATAACTTGAAATAATACCATCGGTTTAGAAACGTTTTGACCGCCAGGAGCAAATTTTATGTTTCCATAAAAAGTTTGCATATCAGTAGCAGCAAGAGCATCTCTTACTTTTTTCTGATCAAAAGAACCTGCTCTTTCAAAAGCATCTTTGAAAACCAATAAAGCAGCTGAAGATTCAGCAGCTTGATATGGTGGTGCGTATCCAAACATTTTAGTAAAATCTGCGTCATATGTCATACCATCTTTAAACCACTTATCTTTGTAAGTTAAAGTTTTATGCCATTGAGATGCGCATAAAGCATACTGAGCATTTTTACCATGTTGTTTAGATAGTTTTGCAGCATCACAGTGTGTCATGGCCAACATTGGAACATCAACTTTCATTTCAGCTATTTGTCTAATAGCAGTTAAAGCTCCTTTAGTATGACCTGATACAACTAAAACGTCTGGCTTAGTAGCTTTTACTTTAGCTAGAGTAGCCGCCATGTCATTAAGCTCTTTTGGCAATTTATCGTCAATTATAATTTTAGAACCAGTGTCTTTTGCGGCATCTAAAATACCCAATCTAACGTCTTGAGAAAAAGCGTCTTGCTCAAAAGCTTGAGCAATTTTTACACCTTTTCCACCATTTAATTCAACAGCTGTTCTAATAGCTACATCAAGATATAAATTTGCTGGTGCAAGTACCGCAAATAAATATTTATAACCTTTAGTAAATAAAGATCTAGAAGCACCATTAGCTTCTACCATTGGAACTCCATACTTTTCAGTTACTGGAGCCATAGCTTTAGTTAAACCTGAACTATAAGGTCCAAGCATAAATTCAACACCATCTTGTGAGATTAATCTTTCTGCAAGTTGAGCTGCTCTTTTTGGATTTGATTCATCATCGTAATAAATGATTTCAAATTTATAAGTTTTTCCACCAACTTTAACGCCACCCATACTATTAATTCTATCAACGGCCATGTTATAACCATTTTGAGTATGAACTCCATTTGATGAATACTTTCCTGTTAAAGAAACAGCAGCACCTAAAATAATTTTATCTCCAACAACTTTTGAAAAAGATACAACTGAAGTTGATAATAAAATTGCTATTGCAGAAACAAATGTAATTATAATGTTTTTTATTTTCATTTATTTCCCCTTTTAATTAATTAATTAATGCCTTATTAAACTAAGAAATAAGTTATTTTGCAAGTGTCAGTAGCAACACATTAAAAATTAATATTGCTGTGTTAAAGCAATTATTATTGCAATTATAACTAATACACACGCTGAAATTGTGTTTATTACTTTTGGATTTGCTTTTATCCAGACAACTAACTTATTTGCAAGAATTGCATAACCAATTAAAGATAAAAAATCTAAAACTACATAACTTGTTATTAAAATAAAAAATTGCACAATATAATTTGAACCAAAGTCAATAAATTGTGGAAAAATAAATGGAAAAAACATCCAAGCTTTTGGACTTGTGCCTGCCACCAAGAAACCATCCTTAAAAAAAGAAAAAAAACTTTTTTGTGAAATTTCTTTTGAATTTATGTTTTTTGGACTTGATTTGTAAATATCGTAAGCAAGATAAGTTATATAAATTATACCAGTCCACTTAAATGTATTCAAAAACAATGGATGATCTGAAAAAAAAGATCCAATAACAAAAATTACTAAAGTTGCCTGAATAATATTTGCCGAAACATCTCCTAAAGCAACCCAAATACAATTTTTTACTCCGTAATTCATCGAGTATGAAATGATCACTATCCTTGGCGTACCAGGAGTAATAAACATGAAAATAATGATCTGTAAAAAAAGGATATATTCTAGGGGAAGCATTTTTGGTGATAGTCCTAAAAAACCGGGAGCTAAAGATGGCTAGATAGGACTATCTAAAAGCACAATATCATAGGCAATATAAATTGCATCAAAAATCTTTTCTGGAAATTAAAAAAATAAGGCTTATATCTAAATCATGAAAAATATCACTATGTACTCTGGACCTTTGTGCAATTTTTGTGAAGCAGCAAAAAGACTACTTTTAAGAAATAATCTAGAATTTAAAGAAATTGATATTTCAACAAAAGAAGGTTTAAGAGATGAGATGATTAATAAAGCTAATGGAAAAAGAACCATTCCTCAAATTTTTTTTGATGATCATCATATAGGTGGATATCAAGAACTAAGAGCCTTAGAGAAAGAAAATAAATTAAAAGATCTATTAAAATAATTTAAATCCTCATTGCAATAACAATCAAAACTTATATTAAGTTTAAGATTTTGTTAGAGCTTATTTTTTGGGCTTAAATATTAGACAAATTCCATTGTTACAGTATCTTTTTCCAGTTGGATCGGGACCATCATCAAATATATGTCCATGATGAACTCCACAGTTCTTACAATGATACTCTGTTCTTGCATAACCAATTAAATGATCTGTTTTTGTTTCAAAAGCATCTGCTAATGCTTCAAAAAAAGAAGGCCAACCTGAGCCACTTTCATATTTAGTATTTGATTCAAAAAGTTTTACACCACAATTTGCACAATGATAGAAACCTTCTCTTTTTTCAAAATTTAAATCACTAGATCCTGGAATTTCAGTTCCTTCTTCAAACATTACTTTTCTTTGTTGGCTTGTAAGATTTGAATTAATTTCTTTTGGCATAATTTATTTTATAACACGAATAGGTTTGCCAGACACACAGCTTTCTAAGTTTTCAAACATCTGAGTATAAAAAATAGAATAATTCTCTGCAGTAACATAACCTATATGGGGTAATAACAATGCATTGGGTATAAATCTCAATTTATGATCTGATGGCAAAGGTTCTTTTTCATAAACATCTATTCCTGCTCCAGCAATTACATTTGTTGAAAGCGCTATAATTAAATCATCTTCATTAACAATAGGACCTCTAGAGGTATTAATTAAAAAAGCAGTTTTTTTCATTTTATCAAACTCATCTAACTTAATACAATCTTTATATCTTTCTCCTCCTTGAACATGAATTGAAAGAAAGTCTGAATTTTGAATTAAATCTTCTTTACTGCATGGAAGTACTTCCAATTCTTTGCATCTATCAAGACTTAAATTTTCACTCCAGGCCATAACTTCCATGCCAAATACTTTTCCTATTTTGGCCACCTGTGATCCAACTTTGCCCAACCCAATTAGTCCAAGTATTTTTCCTTTTAACTCAACTCCTACAGTTGTTTGCCAATAACCTTGGTACATATTATCAATTTCATGCTTAATATTTCGAGCAAGACCAAGAATAAGTGCCCAAGTTAATTCGCAAGTTGGATTAACATTAATTTCTGTTCCCGTTACAATGATTTTTCTTTTTTTTGCAGCCTCAAGATCTATTGCTTTATTTCTCATACCGCTAGTTGCAATATATTTTAATTTTTTTAAATTATTGATTAAGTTGCTAGTTATTTTTGTTCTTTCTCTCATTATTAGCAAAGCTTCAAAATCTTTTAATTGTTCTATGGCATCATCTTCCTCTTCAAATGGCTCACTAAATATTTTTATTTCGTATTTTCCCGATAGTTTTTTTAAATCGACAAAATCTTGTGCAACATTTTGATAGTCATCTAAAATAGCAACTTTAAGCATTTTTTTTATTTCTATTCGAAAGGATTATGCCAACAATTATAAATATTGCTCCTAGGAAATGGTAAAGCATAAATTTTTCATTAAATATTATTATCGCCATAATGGCACCGAATATAGGCATCAAATGTAAAAATACACCCGCTCTATTTGCTCCAATAAATCCAATTCCTTTTATCCAAAACAAAAAAGCGATTATCCCAGGAAACAAAACAACATATGAAAGAGTTAAAATAAATGGTGTTTTTAAAACTACTTTATAACCTAAGCTCATTTCAATAAAATAAACTGGAATTAAGAATACAAAACCACAAATGATTATAACTTCTAGCAGGGCTATTTGAGAGATCTTATAAGTTTTTTTTCTTAATAGAGCTGAATAAATTGCCCATGAAAACATGGCAACAACCATGGACAAATCTCCTTTATTAAAATCTAGATTTCTAATTAATTCAAGATCTGCTTTCGTGATAATGAAAACAACTCCGGTTAAAGATAAAATTACCCCTATAATTTGAAAAATATTAGTTCTTTCTATCTTTAATAATGAAGCAATAAACATTATCCAAACAGGAATAGTTGAAATCATTAGTACGCCACTAATAACTTGCGTATAATAAAGTGAGTAGTAAACAATAGAATTGAAGATTGTAATACTGGTTATTCCTAAAATAATAAAAAAACCTAAATTTTCTAAAATATATTTTTTATTCTCAATAATTTCTTTATAGGTAAATGGAAATAATATTATAAAGGCAAAAAGCCATCTATAAAAGTTTAGTGAAAATGGTGGTATTTCGTAAATACTGGCAGCTTTGCCAACAATAAAATTTCCAGACCAAAATAGCGCTGTTAATGTTAATAAAATATAAGCCTTATAATTGTTGTTAGTAGAAATTATCTTGTTCATGATTGTTAAAAAATAAATTTAAAATAATAATAAATATTTTAGCTAATATTTATACTAGAAATTTTGTCTCCAGCTCGATCTATAATTTACTAGACCCGTATCTACTGCATTTAAAACCACAATATCTGTTTTATTTGTATTTATGGATGTTCCAGAAATATTGGCATATAATTTTGCACCAAAAGAAACTATTTTTGAAAGCACTCCTTCTCCTACATAATAACACGACACGCGACTTGTGTTAGATGATTGAGTTGATAGATTGCTTTGAACAGTACCTTTGTTTGCTTTAGCTAAATCGCTAGATAAATTTCTTCCACAGTCAGCATCATATGCACAAATATATGCATCTCCGGCACCGCATTTTGTTGGATCATTCTTTATAGGTTTGTAAATAGGATAGTACACAACGTTACTAGCTAAAGTAGGCTCAGCTGTTACTTTTTTTTCACTATCCAGCTCTACGTACCATCCTCTATCAGATATATCTGGGCAGTCTGTAGTGTTGCCAGTCATATTTTTACATTTAGATAAGTTATCTATATTTGTAACACCCCCAGATTTTTCAGATCCAAAGTAAGGAAAAAACTTATCTTTTATTCCAAACATCACATTTTTAACTTTTGATTTATCAACCATTGTGTCATTTAAATTCATATAATCTCCAGTTCCGCCAAATAACCAAAGTTTCTTAGTTTTTACACCTATACCAGCATCTAATGAATGATACATGTATCTATTGTTTGTTAAAGTTGAAACATCTACATCAAAAAATGTGTAACTGTCATAAAGTGCAATACCAGGTCCAGTGATATTCGCGGCTCCTGTAGTAGCTGTACCAGTATTTTGACTGACCGCTCCAGTTGATTGATTTAGAGCATAAGATCCGCTCATATTTGTTAGATTAATTTTAGTAATTTTTCCTTCAATGTCGCTCACATATACCAGCGCACCACTATATGCTTCTTTAGCTGCATCTGCAGTTATAACTACTGGTGTTGCGGGAACAGAATTTACAATGTCATTTTGTGTAGAGGAATCGTATTCTTTATCAGTAATCCTAATTTCTTTTTTAACTTTTCCAGTTGTCCAATCTATAACGTAAACATTTGAACCAATTTGTGGATTAAAATTTCCAAAACCACCTGGCATTACAGCTACATATTCGTCATCTGTAACATTGTTATCTCCAGGACCATTGTTTGGCATTCTAAAGACACGTGGTGATGCCCATGTTTCTCCTAAACGTCTATAATCATATTCTACACCAAAAGAAGATATTGGCCCAATTTCAATAATTCTAACAGCATCTACAATTCCACCTAGATCTGGGTCTTGTTTACTGTGAGTTATATCATTTTTAAAAGTTAGAATTGTATCTCCTAACGTCTCTGTAATTGTTGTAGCAGATGTAACATCAACACCATTTAAAGAAATAGTTGTATTTGTCTTGTCTATTGATTGAGATTTTAAAGTTAATGTTTTGCCTTTATAGCAACCATTCGCTGTAGAACTATTGCAAGTATAATCTGTACTACTATTTGTTTTAACTGCTTGGATTTCCTCAAAATCTGATTCATTTAATCTTGTAGTTTTATAAGGATATTGAAAAACTTGTCCGGTATGATCAACTCTAAGAATTTTTTGACCAATAGAGTCATTTAATATGGAATATAAATGAAGAGGTTTTGTTACATCACTTACGTCTAATAGTGAAAAACCTGCCCCCGCTCTTCCATAAGGAACCATTAATAAAGTATACCAATTCGGTTCATTTGGATTCAAAATTGGATGTTTGAAATAAGTATCATGAGCCACTGGAGACCCATCTAATAAAAACTTAGGTGTACTTCCTCCGCTCGTAGATTGATTTAAACTCCCATTTATAATTGTTGGAAGCTTTGGTATTATTAGTGGTGGTACAAATCCCCAAAGCTCTTCTCCAGTAACACTATCAAATGCATGAAGAACACCATTGTTGGCAGCTCCATAAATTACTTCTTTTCTATTAATCATTCCTGATGCCCAGCCAGAATAATTATTGCTTGCTCTATAGTAAGCCTCAGACAAAGTACTTGTAGACTCTACTGCTGCTTTTGGATCTCCAACAATTAGTAATGTTGAGTTATAAACATCTGCCATCATGCTTATAATGCTCGTGCCATTTTTTTTATCTATTCGCATTTTGGGTTCAGTTAAATCGCAATCGTGATCATAATCAAAATAATCTTCTCCTCTAACAAAATTAATTAACCCTACATCTTCATCTAATATAACGCCGTCTTTGACACCGCTAGCATTCTTGCATCTATGCAAATTAGTAGCTGTCGTGTCTTCAGTTTTTCTGTGATACTCATTAATTACATTTCCTTGTAGAGTTAAAAGGTTTCTTATGTCGACTACATTATCTTTATGAAAATTATTTATGCCTGTGCTATTAGGTAATGCAGTCCATATTTTTCTTTTATCTGGAGTTTTACTTTGCATTACTTCTGCGGCATTCCACTCCTGATTAGCCGTATTTGCTGCTCCAGTACCTTGGGCAAGGCTAGTTTTTATTATAGTCCCAAACCACTCTTTATTGTTTCTATTTTGAAATTTAGCTTGAAATAATTCTCCACTACGTTTTATTTCACTTGAAATACTTGGTGCAGAAAAAACTACTTGTTTTGATATAATGCTCTGAACAATAGTGTCTGTTACTTTTTTCAGATCAGCGGGAGTTTCTGCAATATAAAAACCTTTTAATCCATTTGCTGGATCTTCTGTTCCTCCAGCTGTAGCAAATTCTCTAAAAATTTTCTTTGCATCATTGCTTTTATAAACATCTTTTCCATACCCAACTGAAAAAGTTAAAATTGGATTTTTTTTATTATTTAGCGCTTGAATTATACCTTTAGTGCCAGTCCAATCATTGGAAATTTCTCCATCACCAATTATAATTATTGCTGTAGTTTGGCAAGCTAAGTCTTCTCTATATGGATTAAATATTTTATTACTATGATTGAAATATTGATTAATTATATTTCTAAAGCCTTTAGATTGTGTCTTATAACCCAAGTGAATATCGTCTCTTTCAAAAAGTTCCAAGATTTGTTGAGCGCCTTTTGAGTTAATTCCTACATTTAAACAAGCATTTGAATGGCAATATGAAGGTTTTGAATAATCTACATTGCCATTTGAATCTAAATTAAAACCAGTAAATTTCCCGCTTGATGCATGCCAAAATCCTAATCCAAAATTTGCTTGTTGAGTTGTGGCAGAATCGTTTAAAACAAAACTTATTGCCTCTTTTGCTCCTTGAAAAAGGGACACGCCAGTTTCTCCAAAATGATCTTCATAAGTTAGATCGTCTTTATCTAACATTGTGACTTCCATTCTTCCTCTATTTACAACAAATAAAGTATTTTGATGATTTATGCTGCCATTACCAAAGTCAATACCCATAGGATATTGCATATAAACATTTGTGTTACTCGCATCATTTGTAGCAAATGGATCGCTAACTCCTACCTTCTTATCTAAAGTTATAGAATTTCCTGAAATACTATATTTGCAAACTGTATGTGAAAAATAACCTGTTGTATAAATTTTTTGATCTTTGACTACGATGCTGGCTCCTCCTTTATTGCTAGATCCACACTTGTCTTGATTTGTAGATTTGTTCCAATTTGTATATTGAGTTCCACTACTTGTATCTATGCAACCATCTGCATCCAGTTTTTGCTTTAATATTTGTCCAGTTCTTGAAGTATTATCTTTACTATACATGTACAAGGAGCCTCCTTCTGTAACAACATCAATGGACTCATTAAAATATTTATAAGCTTCTAGTTTTTGTGTACATTCATGATCAGTTCCCCATCCTAGATTTGATGCACTAGAGTTAATATCTACAACAAGCATACCGTTCTTAGAACTATCATTTATATTGGGGGTTTCTGCTGTTACCAACCAAAGCTTGTTTCCGTGCATAGCCATTGCAGTTTTTCCCAAGAATACCCACGGACGGCTTTCATTTGAATCTTTAGGAGATTTATTGCAAACTTTGACTCCATTAACAGGAAGATTGCTTGGTCTGGAATTATTTACTCCAGTAAAATAATTAAAAGATTTTTTTGCTCCCATATTTTTTTTGTTTCCTGTCCCTTTGCTAGGATCAATTGTATAAGCAACAAAACCACCTTGGGAACAACCATTTCCCATTCCTTTATCTCGTGAGTCTGATAAAGCATAAATCAATTTTTTTCCTACATGATATTCAATTTGGACAGGTGAACCTATACCCATTTTTTGCTTACCATGAGCTCTATGTGTTTTTCCTCCAAATACTGAATTAGTTTTTACAATTTGATTTTGGTCTGCATTCCAATAATAAAATCCACTTTCGTCTACACCAGATACAAAATAATTTCCATCACCTCTACCAGCAAAATCTGTTGGTGGTCTCATATTTTTCGTTTTAGCATTTCCACTTGCAGGATCGTGCATACTCTGAGATTTATCGATTAGAAATAAAATATTTGCAGGAACAGCGTTTCCTGTTCCTGGAGGCATTGGTTTTGCATTTGCAAAACTGTATGTGAGTATTATTACTAAAATTAAATTAATTACTTTTAAAGATCTAATGTTTATAAAATACATATTTTTTAAAATTCTATATCATAATATTAATATTAAACTCAAAATAGAAACTCAATAAAAAACTTCCCTATCAAAAAAGTGCTGTTAAATTTAATAAAAAATAAGCTTTATAATTATTATTGGTAGAAATTTTTGTATTCATATTTATTAAATGATTATTAAAATTATATTATAATCTTTTTTAAATTTATTGAAAATAATTATGCTAGAAATTTTCTCTCCAACTACTTCTAAAATTAGTTATATCTTCGGCTATACTATCGATAATTACTAAGTCATCTTTTTCTGA
>Ga0208407_1000397_pt1 | contig 20543 bp, 19 predicted proteins | sample ETNtaG_9_FD_185775 | JGI IMG/M metagenome (GOLD analysis project Ga0208407, IMG submission 185775) | Marine microbial and viral communities from oxygen minimum zone, Eastern Pacific Ocean - ETNP201406SV69 (SPAdes) (version 2) | ecosystem: Environmental > Aquatic > Marine > Oceanic ...
TCGGATATAAAATAATTCATGGCCATAAAACCTTCTTTGCGATGCTTTGATCTAATTACAACATGAAGACTAGACTGGCCCACCCTTACTTTACCTATACGATGCTTACAAAATAGATCATGAATAACAAATCTTTTTACAGTCCTTTCTGCGACCTTTTTTAATTCTGAATAGGCCATATCCTCATATTGCTCATACTCGATTGCGGTAATGATTTTATCATGTTCTGTGGCTCTCACACGACCATTAAATATAATCTCTGCGCCGTCTTTAGTACGACTATCATTAAGTCGGAAAAAATCTATTGGCCCGTTTATTATTTCAATCTTTACCATTTAGCCACCTTGAACTGGCGGGATGAATGCAACCTCATCACCATCATTTAAAACTATTACTTTTGATATATATTTTTTATTAACGGCCACACTTAGACTTACGTTATCTAAATTATTAATTGCCTTTTTTCGTATTAGTTTTTCTACATCTTGTGTAGTTGCTCCAGAATCTATTTCCAATACCAATTCTTTTTCTCCTAAAGCGTATTTCACCTGAGAAAAACATTTTATCGTTATTTTTATCATAACATGATCGTTTGGGTTGAGTGGTTCATGCCATCATACATTAGCAATTTACCTGCGAGATTTGGTTTTATACCTACAATTAATTTTATCGTTTCAAGGGCCTGCATATTGCCAATGATACCAGGAAGCATCCCCAACATACCAGTGCTTGAGCAATTGTCTTTATTTGGTCTAGAGACAGGAAATAAATCGGTGTAACCTTTACCACCATTTACATTAAAAACTCCGATTTGACCTTCATAGAGAAATAGGCCACCATAGACCATAGGGGTACCTGACTCTTTTGAAAACCGATCTATTAAGACGCGGGTAGGTATATTATCCGTGGCATCTATCACGATATCTGCCTGATTAATAATACCAAATCCATTTTCTTCATTTAAATATAAATCTGATACTTCGACAACCGCATCCCTGTTTAACCTTTCTAGTTTATCTTTAGCAACCTCAACTTTCATTCTATCTACATCTTCAGAACTATACAATGGTTGGCGATGAAGGTTGGAGAGTTCTACCTTATCTCCATCCACAATCTTTAGGTGACCTACACCAGCAGCCATAAGTGATTGAGCAGCAGGGCATCCCAAGCCTCCCATGCCAACTATAACTACTTTTGCTTTTATAAGTTTTTTTTGTCCTTCTAATCCAATCTCACTAAGAACAGTCTGACGTGACCATCTACTATAATCTTCTTTTTCCAATTGAAACTCGTCCCACGCTTGGGCTCCGCCCAAAAGGCTGTATGCATTTTTTAATTCTTTTTCATAAATGACTCCTTCAGTTACAATACCAAATTGGCATATCAACACATAATCATTATTGATAATCGGAATGGAATTTATATCTGCGATTACCGGATTTAATTTAGATAATGGGAGTTCTTTTATCATTTCATTTGGACGAATATCCACAGCGGTAAATGATTTACCCATATCCAACCATTGATTTAATTTTTCCGGGGTGATAATCATTTAATATGCTTCCATGGCAAAACATTAATATTGATCTTATCGCCAGGTTGTAACGGATTTTCTCCTTGTTCAGATCCAAGTATGCAATTTGCTGATAAAGATGAAGAAAGCATATGAGAGCCTATTTTCCCAGTTGGTTTGCATAATAATTTTTCATTCTCAAACCATGCCTGACCAAATAAGTATCTATATTTACAATTTTCTCTTGGAAAAGGCTCCGTCAAAAGACCGGTTATTGGTTTAGATTTAGGAATACCCATTATGGATTCTAGGGCTGGCCACACCCACTTCATAAATCCAATATATGCTGATATGGGATTACCTGGAAGCCCAAAGATTAAGGTGCCCTTTTTAGTACCAAAGAAGAGTGGTTTTCCTGGTTTCTGGGCCACTTTCCAAAAATGTTCTTTTACCCCCAGTCCTATATATACATCTCTTACATAATCGAATCGGCCCATTGAAACCCCACCAGAAGAAATGATTACATCGCTTGTTTTAAGTGCTTTGGATAAAAAAGAGTTCAATGATTCTTTACTATCTTTTACCACATTTTTCATAGTGACATGACCACCTAAATTTTTTACTAGATCAGCGAAAATATATAGGTTAGAGTTATAGACTTGTCCATCATCTAAAATTTCACCTGGTTCAATTAGTTCATCACCAGTTCCAAAGATAGCAATTCGAGGTTTTTTGACAACTGAAAATTTTCTGTGGCCAAAGGATGCTAATACGCCTATTTCACTTGGGGTGATACGAGTACCTTTGACTATCAAAGAGTCACCTTTTTGTATTTCCTCACCCATTTTTCTTATATGTTTCCCAGAATGAGTTTCCTCAAATACGTGGACAGTATCATTATCTGTAAAGCCACTGGTGTGTTCTACTATTACTACCGCGTCAGCGCCGTTGGGGATAGATGCACCTGTCATGCACTGAATGCACTCGCCTGGATTTAATGTCAAATCACTAGGTACTCCAGCAGAACTTATACCAATAACTTTTAAGGAAGCCGGATGTTCCTGTGAGGCTCCGACTGTATCAATAGATCGAACTGCAAATCCATCCATGGCTGAATTATCAAATCTTGGAAATGGAAAAGTTGCTTCCAGATTATGGTTGATTATACGACCACTGGATTCATTAATAAGGACAACCTCAGAATCTAATTGATTCAAATATTGATCAATGATTGATTTTGCTTTTTGAACAGTTATCACAGTATGTCCTTTAATAAAACCATAACCGCAATCACAATAACAAATCCCATGATATTTTGTATTGTTTTTTCATTATATTGTGATGCACCTAAATATGATCCTGTAACTCCTCCAACAGCGACAGATCCAATCAAAGGTAAAATAAAATCCGTATCAATTATCCCTGATTGTTGTCTAGCAGTTATCCCTGCCAAAGAATTAAACCAGATGAAGGTAGAACCCGCCGCTGCAGATTCTTTTTCCGAAGCGAGTCCAAAAATAATGAGCAGTGGGACAAGATAAATTCCCCCACCAATTCCAACGGTTCCTGCTATGAAACCCAATAGACTGCCAATTACAATAATAACAATGTATTTCTGATTACCACTGATTTTGAATCGAAATTGCAGTTGTTGGAAAAGATATATTCTGACAGCGACTATAATGAGTGTAATCAGAAGAATGACTCGGAATATATTCTCAGGAAGTGTGAGTAGCCCACCTAAGTATGCCATCGGGATTGAAATAATCAATAGGGGTATAACCAAATCAAGTCTACCGTGACCGTTATACCAGAAACTTATCATCCCAATAAAAGTTACAACCAGATTCAAAACAAGAGACGTTGAAGGAATAGCGTGGTAACTGATTCCAAAAATTGTCATGAGAGCTATATAGGATGTACCTCCACCTAGTCCAATACTTGAGTAAATAAGAGCAACAAAAAAGAATAATATAGGAAGTAAATATTCCACTAATGTTTTTCTCCTTTCATTATATGAAAAGAGTGGAAAATTGTAGGAATAAGTGTGTTTAGTGCATCTTTTACAGCACTCGTACTTCCGGGTAAACTGATCACAATAGTATTTTGAATAACACCTGCAGTTAAACGTGATAGTATAGCTGTTCGTTCTTTTTTGTACCCGTAGGAATGAAGTGCCTGTTCTACCCCAGGCAATTTTGAATCAAACATTTTTTCGATAGTTTGGACAGTCAAATCTCTCGGACTGACACCGGTGCCACCAGTGGTAATTATTAATTCTGCTCCTTTTTTAATCCATTCTAAGACAGTAGACATCAATTTATCCGAACCATCCGGAAGCACTTTCTTAAACTCAACTGTGCAACCTGATTCAGTAAACCCATTTATCAATATGGGTCCTGATTTATCTATTGATTTATTCGTTGACACGCTATCGCTGATTGTGATAATACCAACCTTTGGACGATATTCAGTAACATGATCAGATTTTCCGCCAACTTTTTCTAATATTTTAATTTTACCAATAGACATGGTTTTATCTATTGCTTTACACATATCAAAGATAGTCAAAGCAGCAACTGAAACTGCTGTGAGAGCTTCCATTTCCACACCAGTTGCTTCCATTGTTATTATTGTTGATTCTATAATAATACGTTTTGTTTCCAGCTTGAATTGGATATCAACAAATGTCAGGTTTAACTGGTGGCACAACGGGATAAGGTCAGATGTTCTTTTGGCTGCTTGAATTCCAGAAATTTTCGCAGTCGTCAAAACGTTTCCTTTCGGGAGCTTGTCACCTTTGATAGAACTGATAGTATCAGGGCTTATGAAAATAATTCCATCTGCTTTTGCAATACGAACAGTTTTTGATTTATCTGTGATATTGACCATTTGTACGTTACCACTTTCATCTAGATGAGAAAAATCATTCATGTCATCCTCCTATTTGTGTCATTGATTCTCTGCTTTCTATTCCCTGATTCTGGGCTACCCAGCCATTGATATATTTTTTTTTCATTGTTCCACGGATCATATTTTTTATTGTATAATCTTTTAATCCTCGCCGGATAGCATCGCGAAGATTTGTTTCATTCTTGCTGTATAGACAGTTTAATAGTTTTCCATCTGCAGTAATGCGTATGCGGTTACAGTCACCACATATATTCCTTGTAAAAGCTGGGATTATGGCTATCTTCCCTTTGTAACCATTTTTTCGAAAAATAAATTTCTCAGTTTTGGAGCCTTTTACTTTAAACAATTCAGTCACATTGTTTTTTAAATCTGTCAAAATCTGTTCAGCAGAATAAAATTTTCCAGTTTTCCAAATCTGGTGTGAGTCGAATGGCATCAGTTCAATAAAACGTATCGTGATATCATTATTTTTAGTTAACTCAACAAAATCAACTAATTCATTATCATTAAAACCACGCATAGTAACCACATTCAACTTAATATTTGGAATTTCCGATTTAATTGCTGATTCAATTCCATTCAAGACCATACCTAGGCCATTTTTTCGTGTGATTTTTTCAAATTTTTTAGGATTTAGTGTATCCAGACTAATATTTATTCCAGTTAATCCTGCTTTCTGGAGACTCTCTATATAATTAGATAATAGAAACCCATTTGTAGTCAAATTGATGGAACTTATCGAGGGTATTCTTGATGCAAATCCAATTATTTTTGGGATACTCTTTCGGAGTAATGGTTCTCCTCCAGTAAATCGAATTTTTTCTACATTTAGGTCTGCCATTATTTCGATAAGTTTGAATATTTCATTACAGGTTAAAAGTTTATTCTGACTATTAAATGACGTTCCTTTTTCTGGCATGCAGTAGATGCAACGGAAGTTGCATCGTTCGTTAACAGCAATACGGAGGTACCTAAAAGTCCTTGAGTAATTATCAGTAATTGGAGATTTCGCGATATTTTTATCGCGACTTGAATAATTTATTTTATGGGTTAATTTTTCCATTCTTATTCCAATTCATTTCACAACTTTGTGAAAATCGGGAGCAAACTCTAATCTTTCATTTAGAGACGTATCGGCCTAAAACCATATCCATTTAATAATGGACTTAGGTTTGTCAGGCTAAAAGAGTTTTTTGCTATTGCTTTCTAATTTCCATTATTTATTTTGTCCACATCTTCTACAACCGAATTCATTTCGTCTGTAATTTTATTTCTTGTTTTTTTAAATTCCACCATACCTTTTCCTATTCCACGGGCTAATTCGGGAATTCTTTTTCCTCCAAAAAATATAATAATTACCAGAATAGCGAGTATAATTTCCCAGTGACCTATGCTCATTACACCTCCTTGATTATGACAAACTTCTCTTTACTATGTTAAGATGTTCACGAGTGTTTACATTCGTTAATTCTTCAGAATAATGAGATAGATCTATAACTGAGTGGTTTAAAGATTTAAACACATCTGTTAACATATAATTTTTTATTGAAAAAGCATTTTCAAAATGAACAAGACAATCCTGATGATAGAGTCCAAAAAGAGGGTAAAGTTTCTTGTTTACGATCGGAATAATTAGGCTATTATTGTCATAGTTATTATTTCTTATTAACGAGTTCACTACTTCTGATGTTATCAGTGGCATATCTACACTTATGATGAAACTCCAGTCAGAGGTAGAATGTCTTAATGCTGAAATGACACCTACCATAGATGCCTGTGAATAAGAAAAATCTTGAATAAAATTAACTTTATCAGAGTAAGGTTTTTTCCCGACGGAATATATCGTCTTAAAGTCTGTTTGCAGGTTATTGTGTATCTGCTCTAAGAAAGAGGTGTCATTTATACTATATGAAGCTTTATCTGATCCAAAGCGGATACTTGACCCGCCGGTTAATATATAGGCATTTATGTTATTTGTATCCATACAATCTTTTAGTTTTTGATTGATGTATTTATATATGGTTTCTCTAATTTTAGGAATTCACTTAAGAAGTTTCCTGTCAATAGATAAAAATCGCTATCAACATGGGTAGTCAAATTCTTAGCGAACATCTCAACCCACTCAAAAAAATGATCACGTTGAAAATCTGAAAATGCTTTTTTACATATTTCTTTTTCTTCACTTAAACTATTTTGCTTTGCTAGGCAGTGTTTTAATAGTAAGAAAGAAAGAAATTCAGACTGTGTTGAAATATGATCAGCTCGTTCGATTGATTCAACTTCTAGGCCGAATGCCTTATAAAATCCGTTTAGGTCTGCTAGCTTCTGAGTCTGAAAAAATAAATCTTTATTTTTTAGATGTTCTAGTGCGTATGGAGCAATTTGTTTTGAGAGAGTATGGCCAAACACATCTACAAACTCATTACTAATTATTGCAAGATTGGAACTATCCAGTCTTGCCATTAGTTTTTGAAATGAGCCAGACAGGTTTGTTTTTTTTAGATCAAGTTTTTCTTCTAACTGAAAGCATGCATCTAGTGCACTGCCCTGCAAAGCGGTCGATATTAGCATAGAAAATTTTTCACTTTCTGGATCTGAAAAAAGTGCTGAGATTGACCCGTAAAGGGTAGACCTAGGTGCGATCAATTCATCTGAATCTTTTTTAATCATTATATCAGATCGAGTTAAAATGGAATTTTGGTCGCTCATACATTGGCTCCTCAACTGTTGTTCTAACACATTCTTTTCCGTTTTCATTATAGCCTATCACTGTGTCATTATATATGTTTAAACTTTTTTTTGTGCCGTCCGAAAGGGTGACCTCTTTTTCAAAGACTTTTGGTCCCTTTTTTATTTCGTATTTGAATATTACCTCACGCTGAGCTCTAAATAATTGGAGAATTGCCATTAATTCTCTTGAAGGTGCCGCATATCTGTCAATAGCCTTCTCTACTCCAGGTCCAAACATTTGGGTCAAGTAGGCCCTTGGTGCCCATCTAGGAGGGATATAGAAAATATTTGGCTCAGTTCCGAATTGGGGATACAAAGGTAGAGCAACTTTTTCTTTTTGAATCATCCAGTACAGAGGATTTTCCTCATCTGATGTCCATAAACCATCGCTGTTCATTTTTACTAACCCCTGTAAACGAATTTTTCCTACGCATGACGACATACACCTTGTTTCAATTGGGACACCATCAGGAGTAATATGGTTATCTTGTCCCTCTAAACGAGGATAACAGGCAATACACTTTTCTGAGATTTTTGTTTGACCATTATACATTGCCTTTTTATAAGGACATGCCTCTACGCACTTTCGATATCCACGGCATCGTTCCTGATCAATGAGTACTACGCCATCATCATCTCTTTTATAAATTGCTTTTCGTGGACAGGCGGCCAAGCAAGCAGGATAGCTGCAGTGATTACATATTCGTTGTAGGTAGAAAAAAAAGCTCTTGTGCTCAGGAAGCTGAATTGGGTCTGTAATATACCCCATTTTATCCTTTTTAGTCGCATTCGGAGGGGAGACATCTTCACCGATATTTGGTTTTGTCCATTCCTTATCCTCTGGTAAATATCCCAAGACTCGAGATTGACCATTATTCGTTTTTTCTTTTTCTGCTGCTTCAAAAATAGTCATTCCATCGTATGTATCTTCATTGTTCCAGGTCATACTCTTTTCCTGCCGGTCATGTGCGTTTTTCAGCAGGTTTAATATTTTTATATCCCAGTTCTGAGGATATCCGCCATAGGGTTTGGTTTCCACATTATTCCACCACATTAGTTCCTGGCCTTTGGAAAAGGTCCACGTACTTTTGCATGCCATGGTACATGTTTGGCAGGCAATACAACGGTTGATGTTGAAAACTGCGGCAAATTGTTTTTCTGGATATTTGCCTTCATACGGATAATCCATACTTCGTTTTAGTTGCCAGTTATATACTTTTTTCATTTTTATTAATCCTTTCCTGCATCGAGAATTTTTTGTCCAAGCAAAGAGGGGTTAGTGAAACACAATTCATGACTTCCTGTAGTCTGGACAAGTCTGAAAAGTCCTAATTTTTCCGATAAACGAGGGTGCCAAGGAAAGCTTTGAGGCATTGCCGTATCTTCAGTGCAGTTTATGTAAGATTTTGGAATTTCTATTTCAGAAGGATTTTTGCTTATTGAAATAGGGTCTTTGAATGTGTTGTATGGGTGTGGGTTAAGCTTGTCATAGGCTACTTTAGCGAGCTCAGCATCAGCATCATTGATGAAAGCCTCTCTCCAGATTGAAAACGGAAGTTCAACCGAGCCATCCGGTTTTTTCAATTTTGTAAATAGATCTATATACATTTGGGGTACCATACTATTTAGACTTTCCCCGTTGTTGGGTACAAACGCGTTCCAATAAATCAATCGATGAATACTGTCTGGAATATTATCGGCAACACCGGTAATAATCATTCCCCCGTAGCTGTGACCCATTAAAATAATGTCTGAAATATTTTTTTCAGTGATGTAGTCAACAATAGACTGAATCGCTTCTTCAAGTCCTACAGACTTGGAGTCGCCTGGCCTATTTCCAGCAACAGTGGGAAGAAAAACATTGTGACCTGATGACCTAATAGATGAAGCCGTATCTTCAAGTAGATCGCCAGTGTGCCATGCGCCATGAATAAGAATATAATTAGCCATTTCTCACCAATACTTTTTTATACGCTTGGCCGATAATTTTATTGACGTTTTTTTCTCCCAATTGGATATAGGCCATGTGCAGACCTCCATAAAATGGATCGGCGAACATTTTCTTCAATTCCTCTATCGCTATACCCATATCCCGAAATTCTTCTGCCATGATCTGAGCTTGGAGGCTTATGTCGCCACCCGGGATTTCAATTGCATTCATTTCAAATGGATCTTCTTTGTCAAAGTCTTTTACCATTCGTCCCACTCATCTCCTCCAACTGAGGTTAGACCTCCAGTCAAATAGTCGTTCATTAATTCATTCTCATTTGCAGGGGTAAATCCTGTCTTAACAATGTCTAACTTCCCCCTGCCTTTTAGGCCGCCCTTTTCAGCGAAAGAAATTTTTACAAGTGTTTCTTTTGGGACAGTATTTATAGCATGGTTATCAGCCTCATACCCAAATAGGAATCCCATTTTAGCTTTATTTTTGTGAAATAGACTGTCAAGCTGCTGCATTGGCATCTGCCAGCCATAGGTGACAGATTGATGGGAGCCGTATCGATAGCTTGCCTGATATCCAGTATCCCTAGACTGTGCACGCCCATCTTTCCGTGACTCATGAGCTTGAACAGACTTTTCTGTTGCCATCCAGGCACCATGTTTTATCATAATAACATGGTATGGGTAAGAAGGATTATACTTACAACGTACTTTCAATCTTGCGACCTTATAAAAGGGATCAGTTTTATCAAAATTACGATAAGGTCGGTTTTGTGGGTCTGCATCCACATAAACATAGTCACCATCTTCGATTCCAAGATCTTTTGCTGCATCAGCATTCATGTTCATCACGTGTTCACCAACGCCAGGTTGTCGTTTATCTAAACGGTAGGGGTCGCCAAATGGATTGCTCCAGATGAAATGCCAGTCAGTCACCGCCCAGCTTGAATGCGTTGTGTGGCGAGATTTTGGTGTTAAACAATAAAAAGAAAATCCATCTTCCCATAAAAAGTTTTTGGTCTTTTTTACTTTCCTCCATGGCATTTTTACATTTCGTACCTGACGCTCTTCTGCTGATGTGGCCTCCAACGATATTCCATAATCTTCAGGTTTGATGAGCGGATTATTTGAAACAATAACATTGGGTAAATAGGGTGTAGCCTCTGGACCTTCTCTATGAACGATGAAGTTTTCTCCATACTCGATTACCTCTGGCTCATCATTATAAGCCTGTAGCCTTCCGGTGGGAGTGTAAAAGGGCAAGCTTTCTTTGATTTGTTCGTAGAACGGGATTCTGGGATAAGTTCGAAATAGCATGAGCGCAGAGCCTGGCTCGCCGTACTTCCCATCCATAATATCTTTTGTGGTATAGCCGTGTGTAGTGTTGCTACCATCCAATAAACGATCGATATAGACATCAGTTTTTCCTTCTAAAACAAATTTCCAGTAATCTTCAAATCGCCTGTCGTCTAGAATAGAACCTAATTTTTTTGCAACACTCGCCCATATAAGCGCATCATCTTTTGAGTCAAATACTGGTTTTAAACCACCATTCCAAATTTGCAAGAATGGATTAGAACAAGACGCGGTTAATTCATATGTCTGCTGCTCGGCCCAGCTATTAGCTGGTAACACAATGTCAGCGTATTCACAGGTGGCCGTCATTTCAATATCTTGGCTGATGATCATTTCAATACCCGGGTTGGTATTTTTTATCATTTCATAGTGATACTTAGCATTGTTTAATAGGTTTACGTTATTATGCCAGATCGCTTTTGTTGGTGTGGGCATATGTGTCTCACCAGTAAAAGACTTTTTACCATGCTTCGGTGTTTCTACCAGTAAAGGAAAGTCACCGACGTTCCAGTATGACGGTTCTTCTCCACGAGCATATCCCTTAATTTTTAGTTGTTTAGCTTTCGCCTTCGGGCTTAGGTTTGGTTCGAATGGATCCTCAGCAACCCATCCCTTAAACCCAGGTCCAACCTGTTTGTCACCCTGAAAAAGACCTGCCTTATAATTTCCGGCCCATGTCTGACATCCAGCACCGCGCTTACCAATATTTCCAGTGAGAATTATTGGTAGATAACACGCGCGATTATTTTCCACTGCATGGAACCAGTGATTTAATCCTTCTCCAATATGAATTGCTGCTGGCTTTATCGTGGCAAGGTCTTTGGCTAGTTTCTTAATTAATTTTTTATTAGAGTGTGTTATTTGGGCTACTGTATCTAAGTCATAGTCTTTAAGATGAATATGTTTATAGGCCCAAAAAAGGGTGCATACTTCTATATTCTTTCCTTTCTTTCCTTTGATAGTGCCGTCCCATTCTAGAGCAGGATCAAGTTTTTTCTTTTTTAATAACGTTCCCACATCTTCCCTAGTGAGAGGTTTAACTGAGTTGGTTGTTTTATCAAAAACTGTGAAGTCTCCAATTTTGTCATATTGTTCCTTTTTTAACCCGTGGATTTTATAGCTTGGTCCATCTTTAGGAAGCTGGTTGCTATAGTCTTGGATGAAATCTTCTGGCTTTAATCGTTTAAGATTATCTTTACGAATTAGCAGCGGAAAGTCTGAAAACTCTTTTAAAAATTTTTTATCGTGCCAATCATTGTCCATAATAATTTTAGATACCCCTAAAAGCAGGGCCGTGTCTGTGTTTGGACGGATGGTAAGCCAATAATCTGCCTTTGATGAAGAGGCCCCATATTCTGGAGAAATATTGACAAGTTTTCCGCCACGTTCCATAACCTCTGCAGCAAAATGATTATCAGCTCGTTTATTTTCTACTAGATTTTTTCCGATAGAGACCATTAGCTTACTGAACCTTATTTCATTCATGTCCACGTCAGACGCTTGCAGGCCGTGGACGAAAGGAAATCCAGGGGCTTGATCTCCGTGCCAGGTATAGTTTGACCAATTTCGACCGGCTTTGGCTTCTTTACGATCCACGCCTCTGACATGGTGATCGACCAGTGCTAGAGTATTGCTAAACCTGTATGCGCCATACTTTCCGATGACACCTAAAAGTCCCATGCCTCCGCGTATTTTGATAGTTCTTGTGCCCGCACCTTTCCAATGGGTGAGCATCTCTTCGGGATATCCTTGTTCCAGTAATCGTTTTTTTCCTATGTCCCCGCTGTATGTTTTCGAAATATTGATTAGTCCACGAGCAATATATTCTTCTACCTCTTCCCAAGGTATTTTGACAAGGGTATCATGGCCTCGGGAATTAAATTTATATTTTTCTCTTTTTTGAGGAGTTAGATAAGGGAAACCATCATCTGCCCACTTTTTCCATCCTTTTCTTACTAGAGGGTATTTTAATCGATAGCTACCATAAATCCTTCTATGAAATGTAAAGCCATTTGAACATCCGCGAGGATTCCAGGCGTGTGTAGCCTGATTACCATATAGATCTTTTATTTTGTGGGAATCATAATTTTGCTCAGTTCTGATCATCACCCCATTGCGTTTAAAACCCCGCATTCGACATTCATGGGTACAGTTCGGGGAACATATAAAAGTGAAACTATCATCAAACTTATATTGATTGCGATAGCTTTTCTCCCACCCTCGGTTTGGGTAGTGGGTCAGGGGGTTATCAATCTCAGGAATCTTATTTAAAAAGAAAGAGCTACCAGGCATAGACCAAAGAAGACTAAAGCCACCTAGTCCTAGTGTTCCGACCTTTAAAAATTCACGACGGCTATAACTGTGTTCTGTATGTTTATTTTTTTGAAGGGTGCTATTTGTTTTTTGTTGATCTTTTTTCAAAATAAATCTCCTAATTCTTTAGCTCAATCTCATACCATGTAGAAACTAATTTTTGTCCATTTCTGTCATCGTTACTTCCATCCCAAATAGCGAATGCTATTGGTACAGGTTTGTGTTTTTTGAATTTCACTTTTTGTTCGGACTTAGATTTTAACTTTCGAACAAAAACAACCTGCCATTTCCCCTCGCTCCAGGTTCCGTTCCCGATTACTTTTTGTTCACCATCTGGAAAGGACGTTACTGTCTGAGGCCCTTTAGACATTACATTCTCAATTGGTGATGTTTTAGTTGCTGTAGAGTTAATATTGCCGGCATCCCGTCCTGATAGGTATGCAACATCATTCATTAGTCGTGGATAAGTTTCTATTTCAGAGTCGCTGATACGATTGGCGTACGCTAGTGAGATATCAGACTCTGTTTTTTTATTTGTCCGTAGTTGCCATTCTGCTTTCCAGAGCCAGATATCTGTTGGGTGATCTTTTGAGCCCATCCCGTGAAACCCTTTGGTTCCATCAATTGAAAATTGCACGGCAACAGCATCTTGGAAATCTTGCACCCGATATAAACCCGCATCTTTTGTGTAATCTTCCCATTCCATTTTAATCGCGATATATTTTGAGTTATATAATGTGCTAACATTTACTGTCTGATAGTTACCACTCTCGCTCTGCCATAACCTAGAAACAGGAATGGAATTAATATCAGCTTTATCCCATAAGCTTGCAGAGCCATAAACAAATTCTTCCGGATCAATACCATTTTTTGTTTTAACGCCAATTATCTTATTATTTTCAATTGGTTTGTTGTGTTTATCATGTTTATCAACTTCTAAGCTTTTTACAAAGTGTACGAGAGCCCATGTGAGTTTATTTTCATCCTCTTTTGGCTTTCCTAATACATCGGCCAGGTTGCCATAAGAGGGCATCGGGGTACCGTCTATACCGGTCGCAAACCGGAGGAAAAGGTCTCGCCTAGTGTTTCCACCAATATATATACCGGTTGTAAAGTCCTTTGGAACTATTGGGTAACCTTTAGAATCAACCAACTTTAGAGCTGAGGGGCCATCTCCTTTCCCAGTGCTACCGTGACACATGTTACAACCAACTTCATTATAAATAGTCTTCCCCAGTTCAATAATTTCATTTGTTGCTGGTAGCATATTTGGGATAGGCAGTGGTTTTACACCTTGATTATTCAATGAACTGAATTTTTTTACTACATCTGTTATTTTTTTTATTTCATCGTTCTGTAAGAAGTTGAATGCTGGCATTGCGGTACCAGGCATTCCATGCTTAATGGTTTTGATAATATCGTCGTTAGTAGGCGGTAGGCCAGGGGAGGATGATTTAATTTTATATTTTCCGCTAGTAAAATCTCTTGGTTTCGGATATACAAAATCTGCTAAATCACCAGAGCCGTTTCCATTATTTTCAAGTAGGCGGTAGGCCAGGGGAGGATGATTTAATTTTATATTTTCCGCTAGTAAAATCTCTTGGTTTCGGATATACAAAATCTGCTAAATCACCAGATCCGTTTCCATTATTTCCATGGCAGGAAGCACAATATTGTGCGTATAAGGCCTCTCCCGATTTATTATTTTTTGTTGATGTAAATGCCTCAAGGACAAGGAAAGCACTACCAAATAACAGCAGAAAAGCGGCAGAAAATTTTGATATTTTTTTCACATAAACTCCAAATAGGTGATAAACAATTACTGAAATTAATATAATAAGATATTAATATCCTATTTATTATTTATGTAAATTGAGAATAATAATTTTATAGTTGATTTGCGATAAGATATTGTCATGAAGTAGGTATGATGAAAAAAGAAAAAGAAATCCTGAGTGCTACATATTTAAGTTTTTTTGGGAATTTAATTCTAGCTATCATAAAGGCATTGGCAGGATATTTTGGTAATTCTCATGCGTTGATCGCTGATTCAATAGAGTCAGGGTCGGATGTTTTTTCTTCACTAATGGTTTATTTTGGAATGAAGTATTCGATAAAACCAGCAGATAAAAACCATCCATACGGACACGGTAGGATTGAACCTTTGATCACATTTTTGATAGTCATATTTCTTGTTATTTCAGCCACAATCATTGCCTATGAGAGTGTTTATAATATTCAAAACCATCAAAAAATGCCCGAAGCCTGGACATTGTATATTCTTGGTGGTATTATTTTATGGAAAGAGATATCATTCCGAATAATAATCAGGAAAAATGATTTAATTAATAGTTCTATGATTAAGGCAGATGCGTGGCACCATAGAAGCGATGCGATAACCTCACTATCAGCTTTTATTGGAATTTCAATTGCAATAGCTTTTGGTGAGGGGTATGAAACTGCCGACGACTGGGCGGCTCTTTTTTCATCAGGAATTATTTTATATAATGGTTATTTAATCTTTCGACCTGCATTGGGCGAGATAATGGACGAAAATTTACATAATGATCTGGTTCATAAAATTAGAGAGGTCTCAAGAAATGTTAACGGGATAATCGGAACCGAAAAATGCTTTATTCGAAAATCAGGTCATCAATTCTATGTTGATCTACATGCTATTGTAGATGGAACAATCAGTGTAGAACAAGGGCATCTATTATCACATGAACTTAAAGATACTTTAAAGTTACATATCCCGAGCATTGAAAATGTATTAGTACATATCGAACCAAATAATGAAATAAATAAATAGCATACAGCCAATTACTAGAATTTCAATTTTATCAAATTAAAGGAATATAATGAAGTCTTTGAGGTTTCAATTCAAATCTGGCAAAGATGATTCTTTTTTATAAAGTAGACTAACTAATCTATGATTTCTTATTAGCCATCAAATTTCGTTTTTCAACAACCCGGTGAGCCAATTCTTCTAGGTTCTCTGAGGAGAGCATGTTTCTAATAGATTGTTTTATTGGCTTCCACTGGTGATGAAGAGGGCAGGGGGTATCATCACTACATAGGTCTAGACCAATCGCACACTGGTCTTTCTCTGGTGGTGGCCCGTCTATGGCATAGACAATTTCATCTAGGTAGATTTTTTTTGGCTCGCGACCTAGGAAGATACCACCATTTCTTCCCCTTTTGGTGATAACTAGTCGATGCTTGACCAGAATCTGAACTATTTTTGCCAGAAACTGATATGGGATATTATAAGATTCAGCTATTTTTGATATCATAATAGGCTTATCAGTGGAATTTTCTGATAAATAGACCATGGCCTGAATCCCATATTCAGCTGATTTACTATAAAGCATACGTTGAATCTTAAAATCGAATCTAGGAGAAAACAAGACCCTATTTTCTCCTTTTTTTTATGTGAATGTTACTCTTAGGTTGTCTTAGTAACTGGATTATGCTAAAGGTAAAAACCATGAAAGGTACAAACACTAAAATGCCTAAAGGAATAAGTGATGTATTTAAGGATTCTGATTGATTTTGTGCAGCGCATGCCGTACAAGCTTTTGAGATATTGCCAAAAACAATAATAAAAAATATATAATAATATTTCATATAGATTATCCTAAAGTGTCGTTAAAAATTTCTCCCCTACAACTTTTTTGCATGATGATAGGAACCATTAGAAACCTCTCGGTTTACCTAAAGTTATAGGGGAGATGGGGAAATTGGTTGGTTTAACACATATTTTAGACAGTGTTATGATGCTTAGAATAATAAGAAATAACCTTCTCACTAAAAAGTCCACTCAAATGTAGCATCATAGGCCAAACCCAATAAAAAATATACTAATAGTGGGATGGGTATAAAAAGTATCCTCCTCAGTAGTCTGGTCTCGTAGTAGAGATGCATGAACACGTAGGCCACAAATGCCATTTTTATAATAGCGAACGTTAGCAACAGTCCAATCTGATGAAAGCGTGGGAGGTTCCAGTAGGATACTCCAATCTCAATCAGTGTTAGTACCGCCAAGGCCACGGTTGTTTTTAAATATAATAGTCTGTGATCAATAGCCATATTATTTCCTTATATTAAATAAATAATTGTGAATACTAGGATCCAAACCAGATCTACAAAGTGCCAAAACAGTCCTGCTATCTCAACCCGGTCATAATTTTTTGATGTGTAAATCCCCTTGTTCGCCTGGTAGAGAATTACAGATAGGTATACTACTCCAGTGAAAACATGTAACCCGTGAAAGGCGGTGGTTGCATAGAACGTCGATCCAAAAGATCCGCTAGTCCAAAGTAAAGACGCCTCAGAGAATCCATAGTCGTTCAACGCTTTTCCAAGTTCAGGGCCTCCCTTGATAAAGTGATAGTACTCATATACCTGAATCCCTAAAAACGATATTCCTCCGACAATGGTTATAAGGATAAATGTTTTAAACTTTTTCTGGTTATCCATCTTTAGCTCGTTCAGGGCCATAACCATCGTAAAACTGGTCATTATCAGAAGGAAAGTATTGAAAGATGTGAGTGGTATGTTTAGCACCTGACCGGCATCAGGCCACTGATCGGTACGGAGTCTATAATAGATACCACCGGCTAATATTACCCCAAAAGTGAGTGCGTCCATAGCAAGGAAAAGCCACATCGCAAGCTTCCCAGTACTAGCGTGCCCGAATGGATCTCTTTTTATGTTGATTGTATGGCTCATTCTTTTCCTTTATGGTTTATAGGAGTATGGAAATAAACATCGCAACCCATAATATGGTTAAAAAATGCCAAACCATTCCTACATTTTGTATACGTTTATAGTTATTGTTTCTAGATAGTTGTACCCACAACAGTAGAGACTGTCCAATTAAAATATGAAGCAGATGAACCCCTGAAATAACGTAAAACATATCCGATAATTGACCAAATGTTATAGGTATTCCAAGGGTCTTTAATTCTGACCATAATAGCCATTGCCCTAAAATAAATCCATATCCTCCAAGTACAGTAAAAAATAGCCAGGTCTCATGGGTGTTGAATTTTTCTTGTTTATACATTTTTTCTGAAAATATATAGGAGATACTTGTGAAACAGAGTAGTGCGGTATTAATGATTCCAATTATCAACGTATTTTCAGGTAAATGAAGGCTTTCTACGAGTCTGATTTTCAGTACAAAAAAGCTGGATATAAGAGTCCCGAATAGCATAATAATTGATGCCATAGCCATAATGATCCCGGTTCTAGCTAGCTGGTTGTTTTTATCTATAGAGATATTAGTCACGGATAAAATCATCCTTATCTTCATTCTGACCCAACCAGTCACGATTTGGAATATCCGATCTACTGTATTCATGCGGGCCATTGAAGACAATAGGCTCATGAATAAAATTCCCATGAGGGATAGGGTAACCAACGGTCCACTCCAGGGTTGTAGCATGCCACGGGTTTTTCTCGGATTTTTCTTTTTTAGCAAGCGACCATACAATATTAAAGAGGAAAAGAGCTTGGAATATTCCCAATAAAAATGCAAAAATTGTGATCCACTCATTCATACCGGATAAATGCTTTAAGAATGAGTACTCAGAAGGGTTATAAATACGACGATGCTGACCAGCATAGCCAACGGCCATCATGTTGAAGAATACGTAGTTAAGAGAAATGAACGAACCCCAAAAATGAATCTTCCCTAACCTAGAGTCTAGTTTTTTTCCAAACATGCATGGAAACCAGTAGTAAATAGCCGCAAAACTTCCGAGCATAACAGATGCAGCCAGTGTGTAGTGGAAATGTCCCACCACAAACATTGTATCATGGAGGTAGATATCTGCTGTTACAGTTGCGTTATATAGGCCGGTCAAACCTCCAAGTCCAAAAACCCATATTACGCCAATAGAAAAGAGCATCGGAGTGTTAAAATGTATTGACCCTCTCCAAAGTGTTCCTAGCCAGTTTAAGAAAAACATTGATGATGGTATGCTAATTAGAAGTGTCAAAAACATAAAACTTTTTCCAAGTAGAGGACTCATTCCAGTGGTGTACATGTGGTGGCCCCATACCAGGCTAGACAAAGCTACTACCGTTGACATTGCAATGGCAGTGACTTTATAGCCATATGCTGGTTTTCTAGAAAAAACAGATAGAAGATCAGAAACAATCCCCCAGACAGGAAGAATAAGAATGTATACCTCTGGGTGACCAAAAATCCAGAACACATGCTGAAACAGCAGAGGGTCACCAGGGTCGCCAGAGGCCAGTCTTCCGGCCAAGAAAAATTCGGTACCGATGGTTTGGTCAAGAAGAAGAAGAATCAAACCAGCGGCAATTACAGGTACAAAAACCGCATTCAAGATTGATGCTAAAAACAATCCCCAGATAGATAGAGGCATCTTAAAGTAGTCCATACCAGGCGTTCTCAACCTGACAACGGTCACAATGTAATTGATCGCGCCCATCATAGTGGAGACTCCCATAATAATAAGTGCAAGGGTCCAAATTGTTTGTCCGAGTCCAGGTATCCCTCCGGAAGGTGAACTAAGAGGAGGATAAGAAGTCCACCCCCCAGAGGCTGCACCATTTGGAAGTATGTATGACGATAAAAGAACTAGGCTTGCGAGGAACATTGTCCAGAATGAAAACATATTTAACTTTGGAAAGGCCATGTCATGAGTTCCAATCTGAAGAGGTATTAAAAAATTACCAAAGGTGCCAATCAACAAAGGGGTTATTGCCCAGAAAATCATAATAGTTCCGTGCATGGTAAACAACTGGTTGTACATGTCTGGGGTAATAATTCCGCCATCACTCTCAAAAATAAATCCTAGAAGCCACCATGGAACTTTTTGCTCTGGATATGCCAGCTGCCAACGAATTAGCATTGCCATGGCTCCTCCAAAGAACAGAAAAAATGTCCCAAGAGCCATAAATTGTTTGGCAATAACTTTGTGGTCTGTTGAAAAAATATATTTTGAAATAATTGTATTATTATTTGAGCCCATCATTTTATTTTCTCCCATGCCCAGCTCCAGTTTTCTGGGATACCTGAGTCGTCACTATCATCATCTTCCCAGTCATACCAGCCATCGCTATCCGTTTCTTGGGGCGAATTTTCATTTAACCATTTCTGGTAGTCTTCTTCAGATTCCACAGTTAGATACCCTTTCATTTTATAGTGACTATTTCCACACAGCTCTGCGCAGGCGATATCATAGACGCCTGTCTCTTTTGCCTGAAACCAGAGTAGAGTGATCATCCCTGGGACTGCATCTTGTTTTACTCGAAAATTGGGAAGATAAAAAGAGTGGATAACGTCCCATGATGCTAGCTGGATAACGATCGGAGTATTAACGGGGACATGCATCTGGTTCTGAGTGGGAATAATATCGTCTTCTGTGCCGAACTCATTGTCTGGCCCAGGGTAACAAAAGTTCCATGCAAATTGTTGTGGCATTACCTCAACCCTGACAACATTTTCTCCCTTAGGGAAATTCCAAAAAGCCTCTCGAAGATCCTTAAACGCCATTGTCTCAATTACTGCATCTACTGAAAAAAAGACAAGGAACCCTAGACCGGCAGTTACCATTACGTTTTTTCGTTTGTCTCCGTGATCATACTCAGCCTTGTGACCTCGTGAAGATCGGTACTGGAAAATGAAATAAACCAGAAGCGCAACAACGATACCAAAATAGATACTGATGACCAGGTCGGTGTAGCTGATTACATTATCGATTCTGTAACCATCCACAGAAACATCTTTAGGCAGATC
>Ga0208407_1000400_pt1 | contig 20452 bp, 23 predicted proteins | sample ETNtaG_9_FD_185775 | JGI IMG/M metagenome (GOLD analysis project Ga0208407, IMG submission 185775) | Marine microbial and viral communities from oxygen minimum zone, Eastern Pacific Ocean - ETNP201406SV69 (SPAdes) (version 2) | ecosystem: Environmental > Aquatic > Marine > Oceanic ...
AATTTTTAAATAACCATCTTCCGGATCTATTTCTCCTATATCACCTGTATAAAGCCATCCATCAATAATTACTTGGTCTGTTTCTTCTTTTTTGTTCCAATATCCCAACATTACATTTTCACCTTTAACTAAAATTTCTCCATCATCAGCAATTTTAACTAGGTTTCCTTTAAAAGGAGGGCCAACAGTTTCTACTTTTATCTTATGTATAGGATTGCAACTTACTACTGGTGATGTTTCTGTTAAACCATAACCTTGGAGCGTAGGTAGTCCTACAGAATTCAAAAATTCTCCTATTTCTTTGTCTAAAGCGCCTCCGCCGGAAATAAAAGCTTTTAAATTACCACCAAACTGTTTTTTTATTTTTTTTCTAACTAATACCTCAACTATTAAATTTATTAATTTTTCAGAAAAAGTCATTTTTTGATTTAATAATTTTTTCTTACCTAATCGAAGAGTTGCATCAATTAATTTAGCTTTAAAGCCTGTTTGTTTTTTTAAATTAATATTAATTTTGTTATAAAGATTTTGATAAAATCTTGGAACAGCAGTCATAATTGTCGGTTTCGCTTCAGATATATTTTCTAAAAGTTTTTCTATTTTTTCGGCATAAAAAACTTTTGCTCCCACAGCTATCTGAGCGAATTGTACACAGTGTTCATAGGAATGAGAAAGAGGAAGCCAAGTTAAAAATATTGGCCTTGAATTAAATAGTGGTTTCATAATTTCACAAGCTCCTACAAGATTATTTAAAATACCACCATGACTTAAAATTACTCCTTTTGGATTTCCACCAGTTCCTGAAGTATAAATTATACAAGCAGGCGAAGTTCTTTTTAATTTATTATTTTGGATTTTACCTTCTTCTAATAAATTATTTTTTAATATTATGTTAAAGTCTAAATATTTTTCTTTGCTAATTAAATTTAAATTACTAATAACTTTATTGACTTCGTCTAATGTAATAACTTTTTTAATAAAATCTTTTTTATTAATAGTGTTGCTTAATTTTCTTAGCATTTCATTATTTGAAACTATAACTAAGCTAGGTTCACAATCTTCAATTAAATACCTATAATCCTCTTCGGTATAAGTTGTATAGGCTGGTACTGTAATTCCACCAGATAACATGATGGCTAAATCAGAAATAAACCACTCAGGTCTATTCTCTGACACTAAAAGACATCTATCGCCTTCTTTTATATTTTCTTTTATTGTTTTGGATAATTTTAAAATACTTTTTTCTGCTTCTTCCCATGTATATGTTTTTTTGTTATTTGGGTTTAGCCATTGTAAAAAAATACTTTTTTTATTTTGTTTATTTGCTTGATAAAAAAATAATTCAATTAAACTGTTTAAGTTATCTAAATTCATAATTTTTTGGTGGGCGAAGAGAGAATCGAACTCTCACTTCTTGCAAAACACGATTTTGAGTCGTGCGCGTCTACCAGTTCCGCCATTCGCCCTTTATCATTAATTAATATTTTAAATAGTATAAGAACTAAAATTATAATAAAACCAAAAAATGTTTAAAACTATTTACAAAAAATGTTTAGATTTAGCTGCTCATAAAAGTTCGAATTTTTTTTTAGGTGTTGTTTCGTTTATAGAAAGTTCTTTTTTCCCCATACCTCCTGATGTCATGATTATCCCTATGGTTTTAGCAAAAAAGAAAAGTTACTTAAAAATCTTTTTAATAGCTTCAATATTTTCAGTATTAGGAGGTATTTTTGGCTATATGCTTGGTGCTCTTTTTTTAGATATAGCTATGAGTGTAATTGAGTTTTATGGATACGAGAACAAGGTCTTTAGTTTAAAAAGTAGTTTGTCACAAGGTGAGGGTTTTCTTACTTGGCTAAGCATTCTTTTTTTAGCAGGTTTTACTCCTTTACCATATAAAGCATTCACTATTGCAAGTGGATTAATTGGTTTTAATATATTAATTTTTATAATAGTGAGCTTAATCTCAAGAAGTCTAAGATTTTTTCTTATCTCATATCTATCTTATAGGTTTGGTAATTTATTTACAGAATTCATAAATAAACAAGGATCAAAATGGTTTACCATTTTGGGTTTATTTATAGTTTTGATATTTGTTATCATACTTTTAATTTTAAAATTTAATGATTAATTTAAACAAAAAAAAAATTTTTTTACTTATCTTTTTAATAAGTTTATTTGCATTAATTTCTGCATACTTCATTGAATATGTTTTGGGCCACCAACCATGTAATCTATGTTTGATTGAAAGAATACCTTATATGGGAGCACTAATTATAATAATAATTAATTTCAAATTTAATTATTTAGAAAAGTATTTAATACTTTTATTGATTTTTGTTTTTTTAGCTGGCACACTAATATCTTTATATCATTTTGGTATTGAGCAAGGTTTTATTACAGAATCTCTTGTCTGTGATCTAAAAAATAGTTCAAAAATTTTATCTAAAGAAGAAATATTACAGCAATTACAGCAAAAAATGGTTAGCTGCAAAGATGTAACATTCAAAATTTTTGGTTTTTCACTTACAATTTTAAATATATTAATATCTTTATTAATAACAATAGTTCTTACCAAAATATATTTATGTTATGAAAAAAACAAATAAAAAAAAAATTGAAGAATTTATAAGAGTGGACCATGCTGGTGAGCGTGGTGCTATAAAGATATATGAAGGTCAGTTGCTAGCTTTAAATACTTTTATTAAAAATGATAAATTAAAAAAAACAATTGAAGAAATGAAAGAACATGAAAAAGAACATTGTATTTATTTTGAAAATGAAATTAAAAAAAGAAATATTAAACCTACGAAACTTTTACCTTTGTGGGATTTATTAGGTGTTGGATTAGGATTTGGATCAACAATTCTTGGTAAAAAAGCTGCTATGCTGTGTACAGCTTCAGTTGAAGAAGTTATTCAGGAGCATTATGCAAATCAAATAAAACAGCTTGAATCAGATGAAAAAAAATTAAAAGATAAGATTATAAAATTCAGAGAAGATGAGTTAGACCATAAAGATATTGCCTATGAAGAAGGTGCAACTAAAGAGGGGCCTTATTCAATATTAGATAAAATCATCAAAACAGGTTCAAAGATTGCAATAAATATATCTGAAAAAATTTAAGACTCTAGCTCAACATCCCAATACAAGTAGTCCATCCAACTTTTATGTAAAAAATTAGGTGGAAAATTTTTACCATTTTTGTGTAAATCTTCAGTTGAAGGTCTATATGGGTTTTGATTAAGTGACATACCTGAATATTTTAATAACTTTCCTCCCTTTCTTACATTGCAAGATGAACAAGCGGTAACTACATTGTCCCAATTTGTTTCACCTCCTTTTGATCTTGGTAGCAAGTGATCAAAAGTAAGTTCCTCGCTACTTCCACAATATTGACAAGAAAACTTGTCTCTTAAAAATACATTAAACCTTGTAAAACTGGGCTTTGATTGTGGTACAATATAATCTTTTAAAGCAATAACACTTGGTAATTTCATATCAAATGATGGACTTCTAATTGTTCTATCATAATTACTAACAATTATAACTCTATCAAGAAAAACAGATTTTACTGTATCCTGCCACGACCATAAGGACAAAGGATAATAACTTAATGGTCTGTAATCAGCATTAAGAACTAAAGCTGGACATTTTTCTAATGAAACTTTTTGTTCAAAAAAATTATTCATTGACTATTTTTAACTTAGTTGAGTTATTTTATCAATAACAAGTGGTATTAAATTTTTTTTAAAATATAATTAAGAGCTGTACTTGATGCTTCTATAGGAATATGATGATCACAATTTTTAATTAATAGTGTCTCAACTTTAACATTATTTCTAATTAGAAAATCTTTTGCTTCTAATAAATGTGTGGATGGCACAATTTGATCTGATTCGCCGTGTATTAATAAAGTATCTGTAGAATTTTTTATTCTATTTTTTAAATTGTCGTGATCAATAATTTTTCCAGAAAAACCAACAATACATGAAAACTTTTCTTCTGAAGTTAAACCAACATTTATTGACATCATACATCCTTGGCTAAATCCAGACAAACATATCCTATCATTGGTTAGATTAAATTCTTGCTTAATTTCATTAATAAACTTTTGGATTTTATTTTCAGCATTTATAGATTGTTCAAGAATATACTCAGGATCATCTTTAGTTAGATCAAACCACTGATATCCTGAAGGATTAATTGGACAAGTTTCATGCCCATTTGGGCAAATAAAAACTGTATTTGGCATATGTCTTTTCCAATTTAAAGACAACATACTTATATCTTTGCCGTCACCACCATACCCATGAAGTAATACAATAGCATTTTTTATCTCAGCCTTATTTTCTGGTTTTATAATTATAGAGTTTAGGCAAAATGTCATAGTCAATTTAATATGTTATTTATTTCTCAAAACACACTACAATAATTATATGATTTCAGGAATATTTGTTCTTGTTGCTTTTGCGTATTTTTTTAAAAACTAATTATAGTTTTTTAACCATTCTATTAATTTTGGATCATCAAAATCTATTGAGCCTATAATCCTTGCAAATTCTTTTCCATCGGAATTGAGAAGTACTGATGTTGGTACTCCACGTAATGATAGTTTTTTTGCTAAAGTTCTTGGGTTATCAAAATAAGGATCTAAATTTTTAATATTAAGTTCTTCAAAAAAATTATTAACCTTTTTTAAATTTTCATTACCAATGTTAATTGTAAAGACCCTTAAATTATTAAGTTTTGGATTATTTTGAAGTCTATCTAATGAGGGCATCTCTTCTCTACAAGGCTCACACCAAGTTGCCCAAAAATTCATCAAAACTAATTTTCCATTGAATTCTTTAATATTAATTTTTTGATCTTTTTTGTCTAAAAAAATTAGATTATCGTATGTTTTTAGGTCTTTATGTATTGCTATATTTTTTATTTCAGACAGTTCATCAGCCACAACATTTGTAATTAAAAAAATAAATAATATTAAGAATCTCATGTTAAATAGGTATAATTAAATATCATGAGAAAAAATAAAAACAACCAAGCAATTTGGAATACCAGAATTAAAAAAAGTTCATCAACTTTATTTCAAAAAGTAGGTAATTCTATAGATATTGATAAAAGACTTTACAAAGAAGATATCCAAGGGTCCATTGCACATGTTGAAATGCTTTTTAAACAAAAAATTATTTCTTTTAAAATTAAAAATAAAATTATCTATGGACTAAATAAAATAGAAAAAGAAATATCTAATAAAAAATTTGAGTTTAATAAAAAATATGAAGATATTCATATGAATATCGAAAAAAGACTTTTTCAAATAATTGGTGATGAAGCAGGCTATGTTCACACAGCAAGATCAAGAAATGACCAAGTTATTACAGATTTTAAAATTTGGATGAGATCTACAACTAAAGAGATTAACCTTAATTTAGATAAAATAATTAAAAGTACATTACAGTTAGCTGAAAAAAATATTAACACCATAATGCCTGGTTTTACACATCTCAAAAATGCTCAGCCTATCTCTTTTGCTCACTATCTAATGGCTTATGTTGAAATGTTTACCAGAGACAAAAAAAGATTTAATAATAATTTAGATAACTTAGATGAAAATCCATTAGGGGTTGCTGCTTTAACAGGAACTTCATTTAATATAGACAGAAATTATACAAGTAAAAAACTTGGTTTTAAAAGACCAACAAATAATTCAATTGATACTGTTTCAGACAGAGACTTTGTTTTAGACTTTTTGTACAGTATTTCTGTGTGCTCAATGCATATTTCAAGAATTGCTGAAGAATTAATTATTTGGAGTTCAGATGGTTTTGGACTTTTAAATTTATCAGATAAAGTCGTAACCGGTTCGTCCATAATGCCACAAAAGAAAAACCCTGATCTTCTAGAATATTTAAGAGGAAAATCTGGTAGTAGTTTTGGAAATTTATTCTCTATGCTTACAATTTTAAAAGGATTGCCACTTTCTTACTTTAAAGATCTTCAGGATGACAAAGAAATTGTTTTTAAATCAAACGATACTTTAATAAATAGTCTTAAAATTTTTGATGAAATACTTAAAAATTCTAGCCCTAATAAGAAACGGATGCTTGAGCTTGCTAATACTGGCTATATTACTGCAACAGATCTAGCAGACTATCTTGTAAAAAACCACTCAATGTCATTTAGAAAAGCTTATCAAAAGACATCTGCTGTCGTTAATTTAGCTGAAAAGAAAAAAAAGAAACTTGATGAGTTAAGCTTAGAAGAATTAAAAAAAATTGAGCCAAAATTAACTAGTGATGTTTTAAAAGTGTTTGATTTAACGAATTCTGTAAATTCTAAAAAATCTTATGGAGGAACAGCTTTTGATAATATCAAAAAAATGATAATGAAATATAAGAAACAAAAATGATTAAAAAAATTACCTTTACTTTTTTGATTTGTTGCTTACTAGTCTCTTGTGGAAAAAAAGGACCTCCTCAATACGAAGATCCAGAACAAAAATCTGAAATGATAATAATCCTTACTAATAAGGCTTAATGAAATATATCAAAAAAAAACTAACAATTGATAAAGTAAAAGTACAAGATATTGCTAAAAAATTTAATACACCAACTTATTGTTATTCTTATAGCCAATTAAAAAAAAATATTAACAATTTCAAAAAAAATTTTAGATCATTTTCACCTCTAATTTGTTTTGCGATTAAATCTAATACGAATATAAATTTAATTAGAGAGATCAAAAAATTTGGTTTAGGAGCAGATGTCGTATCGATGGGGGAACTTATGATGGCTCTTAAAGCTGGCATTAATCCAAAAAAAATTGTCTTTTCAGGCGTAGGCAAGACATTAAATGAAATAAGTTATGCTATTGATAAGAAAATATTATTGATAAATGCTGAGTCTAAAAGTGAAATAAAAGAAATCGATAGAATAGCTAAAATTAAGAAAAAGAAAGTACAAATTGGTATTAGATTAAATCCTAATACAGACGCAAAAACTTTAAGTCAAATTTCAACTGGTAAAAAAGAAAATAAGTTTGGTGTAAATGAAAAAACATTTTTAGAACTTGTTAGCTATTGCAAAAGTTCAAAAAATATTAGTCTAGAATGTTTAAGTGTTCATATTGGAAGTCAAATTTTAGATCATAAACCTTATGAAAAAATGCTTAATGTGATTAATAAAATAATTAATAAAACTAAACATAAATTTAAATTTATTGATTTAGGTGGTGGAATGGGGATTTCCTATAATGATAATAATAAAAAACTTAATTATAATAAATACAATATTGCCATCAAAAAATTTTTAAAAAAACATTCTACAAAAATAATTTTTGAACCAGGAAGATCTATAGTTGGGAATATAGGTTTTTTAATATCTAAAGTTATTTACATTAAAGAAAATAACAAAAAAGATTTTATTATACTAGATGCAGCTATGAATGATTTGATTAGACCTGCTTTATACGGAGCTAATCACAAAACATTACCCTCAATAAAAACAAATCAAAGTTCAAAAAAGATCTATGAATTTGTAGGTCCTATTTGTGAAAGTACAGACAAATTTACATCATTAAAAAATTTTCAAAAATTAAAAGAAAAAGACATTATTGTGATGTGTGATGTTGGTGCATATGGGATGTCATTAAGCTCAAATTATAATGTCAGACCAAAACCAGCAGAACTACTGATCGAAGGATCTAAAATTAGAGTTATTAAAAAAAGACAAAAGCACAAAGACTTGATGTAGCTTTTGATAGGAATGATTAGAAACTTCATATTTTCAATTTTCTTTTTTACTGGAATAATTATTATTTCATTATTTTTTTTACCCGCTTTTTTTCTACCTCAAAAATTTGTTTTGTTTGGCGGTAAATTAATGGGTTATTGGACAAGCTTTTGTCTAAAGTTTTTTTTATCCACAAAAATAATAATCAAAGGTAAAGAAAATATTTTAAATAATGAAAAATTTTTTATTGCTGCATCTCATCAATCTATGTTTGAAACTTTTTATCTTCAAACCATTTTCAATTCACCAGTTTTTATTTTAAAAAAAGAATTACTTTTAATTCCAATATTTGGCTGGTATCTAAAAAAAATTGGGTCAATATCAATTAAAAGAAATAAAGTTACCAAGGATAACTTGGGATTCTTTGAAGACATCTCTAAAATAATTAACGACTCAAAAAGACCATTAATAATCTTTCCACAAGGTACAAGAGTTTTGCCTGGTGAAAGACCCTCTTTTAAAAAAGGTGTATCAAGAATTTATGAAGAATTAAAAATTTCTTGCCAACCAGTTGCTATTAACTCCGGTTATGTTTGGCCTAAAAAGGGTTTAAAACATAGTAATAAAGTCATAACTATTTCAATCTTAAAACCAATAATAGCAGGCCACTCAAAGGAAGAATTTATCAAAATTTTAGAAAATAATATTTACGAAGAGCTTAATTTATTAAACTAGCCCTTCATAGGCATAACTACAAATATACTATCAAAATCACTCGGATCTTTAATTAAAGCTGGTGAACCTGTATCATTGAAATATATTTCAACTCTTTCTCCATCTAATTGCGAGGCAACGTCAATTAAATATCTTGAATTAAAACTTATTTCTAAATCATGATCAAATTTTACATTTAATGTCTCTTTACCATCTCCACTATTAGTATTGTTAACTGAAAGGTCTAATGTATCTTTTGATAAATTAAATTTTACACCATCTTTTTTATCCAGAGATACTGAAGCAACTCTATCAACTGAATTTAAAAATAATTTCAAATCTATTTCTAATTTTTTTTGATTATTTTTTGGTATTACCTGAATATAATTAGGAAATTTTCCATCAATAAGTTTTGAAATCAATATACTATTATTTAATTCAAATTTAATTTTTGATTTAATATTAGATACTTTAACATCTCCATCATAACTATCTAATAATGAGCATAGTTGAAAAATAGTTTTTTTTGGCAATATAATTGGTTCAAAATCAATTTTTTGATCTAATCTTATTTTTGAAATAGACATTCGATGACTATCAGTCGCTGCAGCAGTTAAATAATTTTTATCCTCAACTTCTGTCTGATGAAAATAAATCCCACTTAAATAATGTCTTGTTTCGTCATTGGAAACTGAAAATTTACATTTATTTAACAATTTTAAAAGCTGTTTAGATTTAATTATAAATTCATTTTGATTAAAATCTTCATCAGTTAATGGAAATTCTGTTGCACTAATACAATTTAAGTTGAAAATAGATTTTTCAGACTCAACTTGTAATTTACTAATATCTGTCAAAGATAGATTTATTTTTTTACCAGAAGAAAATTTTCTTATAATATCGTACATAATTGAAGAAGTTGTTGTTATCCTCCCTTCTTCTAACACTTCAACATTATTTAATTGGTGAATAAATATTAAGTCTAAATCTGTAGCTGTTATTGTTAATTTAGAATTACTAGCATCTAATAAAATATTAGACAGTATTGGAAGGGTGTTTCTCTTTTCAATTACACCTTGACAATAATTAAGTGCCTGTTGTAGATCTTGTTGATTAACGTTAAATTTCATTATCTTTATTATTATATAATATCTGATTTTTAAGTTTATTAATATTATCTACCATCTCAGACTCTTTTTCTTTAATTTTTTCAATAGTTTTAACTGAATGTATTATGGTTGTGTGATCCCTATTAGAAAACTCTCTTCCAATTTCTGGCAAAGATTTTGATGTTAAAATTTTTGTTAAATATATAGCAGTTTGTCTAGGTCTAACCAAATATCTAGATCTTCTTGAAGAGAGCATTTCATTTTTACTAATTTTAAAGAATTTGCAAACTGTTGTTTGAATTAAATCTATTGTTACTTTATTTTCGCCTAGATTTAACAAATCTTTTAAAACAACCTTGGTTTCAGCTAAATTTGGAACTTTATTGTAGATTCTAGAAAATGAAACTACTCTATTTATTGATCCAACTAATTCTCTAACACTTGCTGAGATTTCAATACTTATAAAATCTTGTATTTCTTTTGATAAATGTACTTGATCTGCATATAAATTATTTAATTCCTCAATTTTTTTTTCAACAATTTTTTTTCTAAGCTCGAGATCTGGTTTTTGAATATCAACAACTAAACCACCAGAAAATCTAGATTTAATTCTATCTTGAATTCTAGACAATTTATTTGGTGCTCTGTCAGCTGATAAAATTATTTGTGAACCTTTATCTAATAATGCGTTGAATGTATGAAAAAATTCTTCCTGCATTGCTTCTTTGCCACTTATAAACTGGATATCATCAATTAATAAAATATCTGTGTTTCTAAAATACTCCTTAAACTTAACCATATCGTTAGCTTTGATTGATTTTACAAATTGATACATAAAACGTTCAGCAGATATAAACATTACCTTATTGTTTTTTTTAAGCTCAATTCCAATTGAATTTAATAGGTGAGTCTTGCCCATTCCAACACCACCATAAATATAAAGCGGGTTGTAATGAGATATATTTTCTGAAACTTTTAATGATGCTTCATAAGCAAGCTTGTTGCTTGTACCAGTTATAAAATTATCAAATCTTTTATTTGGATCGATTCGATTATACTGCAGATAAGAATCCTTTATGAATGAAACATTTTCATTTTTATCAGATAATTTTTCATTAACCCTTATATTTTCTAAATTTTGATTTGTATTTTTGTCGTCAATCTTAAATTCAATTCTAATAATATCTTTTTTATATAAACGTATAATCTGTAAAATTTGATCTAAGTATCTAGATGTAATCCAGTCTCTAATAAATCTTGTTGGAACAGACAATAATAAATAGTTATTAAATTCATCTACAAAAGTAATTTTTTTAAGCCAGCTTTCATAAATATCTAGTCCTAACTTATCTTTCATTTCAGACTGAACTAATTTCCAATCAAAGTTTTCGAGTTTAGGACTATTTAAATTATTTGTAGATTTATTCATAACGTATAGGAAAAACTCAGTTAGAACGAAATAAAAAAATTTGCAACTACTTAATATTTTTTTTTTAAAAAAAATAAAATCTATGATTGTAGAATTTATTATAAATTCATAAAAAAATTTATTCTATTTCTTTATCTAAAAATTTTATTTTGAATCAAATACAGATTGAATCGATTATAGATTGAATCGATTATAGATTGAATCGATTATAGATTGAATCATAAAATAATTTTTATTTACCAAATCTAAATATAGTAAAATATTAAAAAGTTTTAATAGATGGTGTGAATACTTAAGGTTGTTTATTTACAATCTTATAAAGTTTAAAAATTTATATTACAGAAATCTTTTTTGTTATTCTAGAAACATTTCTTGATGCATTTTGCTTCTTAATGATCCCTGTCTTTGCAATTTTCATTAGTTCTGAATTCAATTTAGGCAAGAATTTTAAAGCCTCATCTTTCTTTTTATCATCAATTAAAAGGTTCATTTTTTTTAGAGCATTTCTAAATCTACTTTTTCTAGCTTTATTAACGACTGTTTGCTTAGAAATTCTTCTAATTCTCTTAATTGCTGATTTTGTGTTTGCCATATCCGCAGGGGTATAGCTTGAGAATTTATGGTGGTCAATAAAATAATTGGCTATTTTTGACAAGAATCACAAAAAAAAGTTGATCTATTAGAGATTATTTTTTTTTTAATAAGATCAAAACATCCTAAATTTTTACACTGCTTTCCTTCTTGATGATAAACTTTAAATTCATTTTGAAACCCACCTTTAAATCCTGAAGTATCTTTAAAATCTCTTATACTAGATCCACCCTTGCTAATGGCTTTAAGGAGAATTTTTCTACTGTTAATTATAATTTTTTGACATTCTTTTTTAGTTAATAATTTTACTTTTTTAAATGGATTAATTTTACTTAAAAATAGAATTTCACTAGCATAAATGTTTCCTATGCCTGAAACAAATTTTTGATCAAGTAAAAAATTTTTTATATCCTTATTTTTTCCTTTAAAAAAATTATAAACATAATTTAAATTAAAATTCTTATTAAAAGGTTCTGGACCTAAATGGTTAAATCTTTTAATTAAATCTATATTATTTTTTATAAGCTGAAAAAAACCAAATCTTCTTGGATCATTATAAACAATCCTAAAATTTTCAAAAATTAATTCCACATGATTGTGTTTTTTTGATAAAAAAGGTGAATTATAAAAACTAGTATTTGTAGGTTTGTTGACTGATGAATTATTTACCAGATGTATTGTTCCTGACATCCCTAGATGGATTAAGCAGTAATTTTCTTTTGGTAAATAAATAATTAGGTATTTAGAAAATCTTCCTACTTTAATTATTTTTTTATTTTGAAAATAGGCATTAAAGTTAGATGGAATTTTTAGTCTTAAATTTCTATTTCTTATTATTACTTTTTTAACCTTTTTTTGTTTGACTTTTTTATTAAGAGATTGTCTTACAATTTCTACTTCTGGTAATTCTGGCATTTCACACTATATTGAATATATATTTTTTTTTATGCAACAATATCTTCAAAATAAAAAAGGGCTAGTAGAAGGTGTATTTGATCAGGTCTATAATAAATATGACCTAATGAATGATTTTATGTCACTTGGAGTTCATAGATTTTGGAAAAAAAGTCTAATAAATATGATGAACCCATCTTTAGGTAAAAATTTAATTGATGTTGCTTGTGGCACTGGTGATATAGGTAAACTTTATTTAGACAACACTAATAAAAATAGCAAAATTACCTGTGTGGATCCCAACAAAGGAATGATTAACAAAGGTAAACAAAAACTTTATAATTACCAAAATATTAACTGGGTAATTTCTCCTGCTGAGAATCTACCTTTTGTCGACAACACATTTGATTTTTATACTATTAGCTTTGGTCTAAGAAACACAAAAAATTTAAACAAAGCTCTTTCAGAAGCATATAGAGTTTTAAAGCCTGGTGGACGCTACCTATGTTTGGAATTTTCAAAAATACAGAACTCAAATCTTGATTTTATTTATAAAAATTATTCAAAACTTATTCCTATTATTGGTCAATTTGTTGTTGGTGAAAAAAAACCATATGAGTATCTAGTTAAAAGTATAGAACAATTTCTTAATCAAGAAGAATTAATTGAATTAATGGAAAATAACAATTTTCAAAAATGTTCTTACAGAAATTTTTCTGGTGGGATCGTTTCAATTCATAGTGGATGGAAATATTAATGATTAAAAAACTTATAACTTTATTTAAATTGGGGAGAAAAGTTGCAAAATCAGATATATTGAGTATTGCTTCAAAATTTAAAAAACCACCAATTGCTGTAACAATATTATTTCAACTGCTATCAATTTCATTTTCTAAAAGTAATCATCAAAACCTAAATACAAATGAGGGAGAGAGACTATCTAGTTCTTTAGAGTCTATGGGTACTACATTTATAAAATTAGGACAATTTTTAGCAACTAGACCTGATATTATTGGTGAAGAGTTATCAGCCAAACTTGAAAATTTACAAGATCGCCTTCCACCTTTTTCTATTAACCAAGCAAAAGAAATAATTAAAAAAGATCTTGGTGATCAAACATATAATTCAATAATAGACCTAAGTGAACCTGTTGCAGCTGCTTCAATTGCTCAAGTACATAAGGCTCAAATTAATGATAATGGAACTATTAAGGATGTTGCAATAAAAATTTTAAGACCGGATATTAAGAAAATATTTAATGAGGAAATTGATGCAATGATTCTATTTGCATTTATCATCGAGTCTTTTATAAAAAAAACAAAAAGATTAAAACTTGTTGAAGTTGTATTTTTATTAAAAGAAATAACAAATCTTGAAATGGATTTAAGATTTGAAGCTGCTGCAGCCAATGAATATGCAGAAAATACTAAAAATGATGCGGGATTTAAAGTCCCACAAATTTATTGGAATTTTACAAGCGAAAATGTAATGACCCTTGACTGGATTGATGGTGTATCCATAAGAGAGACTGAAGAATTAAAGAATAGAAATTTAAATACTAATAAAATCGCAGAAGACATTATTCAACATTTTTTAAGACACGCAGTAAGGGATGGTTTTTTTCATGCTGATATGCATCAAGGAAATATTTTTATTGACAATAGTGGTCAAATAGCCCCAATAGATTTTGGTATAATGGGTAGGTTAGACAAAGTTAGTAAAAGATTTTTAGCTGAAATTTTATATGGATTTATACAAAGAGATTACAAGAAAGTTGCTGAGGTACATTTGGTGGCTGGATTAGTTCCAAATAATGTTCCCATTAATGATCTAGCTCAAGCCCTAAGATCAATAGGAGAGCCTATATTTGGCCAAGCAGTTAAAGATATATCTGGTGGTAAGTTGCTAAAACAATTGTTTGATGTAACTGAAAAATTTAATATGCAAACTCAACCTCAATTATTAATGTTACAAAAGACTATGGTTGTGGTTGAAGGAGTTGCTAGAAAATTAAATCCAGACACAAATATATGGAAAACATCCAAACCGATACTTGAAAATTGGTTGAGAGAAACAAAAGATCCAATTAATACAATTGCAGATACTTTAAACAATACGTCAGAGGTTGTTAAAAGATTGCCAGAATTTCCTGAGTTTATGGATAAAGCTAATCAAGCTTTAACATTTTTAGCTAGCGGTCAAATCCCACAAAACTCAAATTCTTATACTGCTTTAAATAATAAAAAATCTGAAATGACTACTTTTAGAAACCAATCTATTATTGGTTTATTAGTTCTTGTAATTATTGGGTTATTGGTATTTTAATTCGACAAATGAAAAATCTGTTAGACAAAAAAATTCTGTATATAATTTGTGGGGGAATTTCTGCATATAAAAGTCTTGAAACAATTAGACTTTTCAAAAAAAATGGAGCAGAAATAAAAACAATCTTAACCAGCAATGCTAAAGAATTTATAACACCTCTTTCAGTTGCATCACTTTCACAAGGAAAAGTTTACAGTAATTTATTTAGTGTTGAAAATGAAATGGAAATGGATCATATCGCTCTATCAAGATGGGCAGATATAATCTTAATTGCGCCAGCTACAGCAAACACTATTTCAAAATTAGCACAAGGAACAACTGATGATTTAGCGTCAACCGTCGTGCTTGCTTCAAATAAAGAGATTTATTTAGCGCCAGCAATGAATGTCAGAATGTGGGAACATCAATCCACTAAACAAAACTTAAAAAAACTAAAAAGTTTTGGTTACAAAGTTATTGGTCCAGAAATTGGTGAAATGGCTTGTGGAGAATATGGTGAAGGAAAAATGTCTGAGCCTGATAAAATTTTAAGTGAAATAGATAATTATTTTTTAAAACTTAAAAACAATAAAAAATTAAAAGCACTAGTTACAGCTGGACCAACAAATGAATACATTGATCCTGTCAGATTTATTACAAATAAGTCTAGTGGCAAACAGGGTTATGAAATTGCCAAATCTTTATCTAAAAAAGGTTTTGATACAACTCTAATTTCTGGACCAACGAATTTAAAAATTGATAATGATGTTAAACTCATTGAAGTTGAAACAGCAGATGAAATGTTATTAGAAACTCAAAAAAACTTACCTGCTAATGTAGCAGTTTTTTCTGCAGCAGTAGCTGATTTTAAGATCAATAAAAAATATAAAGAAAAAATTAAAAAGCAAGTCTCATTAAATTTAAATCTAGAAAAAAATGTAGATATATTAAGCTATGTTTCTAATCATAATTCAATGAGACCAGAGCTTGTTATAGGATTTGCAGCTGAAACAAATAATATTGAAAATAATGCCGAAAAAAAATTAAATAATAAAAATTGTGATTGGATTATTGCAAATGATGTTTCCAATAAAGAAATTGGGTTTAACTCCGATTTTAATGAAGTAACGATTCACTATAATGATAAAAAAAAAGAAAAACTTTCATATAAAAAGAAATCGGAAATATCTGATGAAATAGTTGATAGAATAATTAATCAATTAAATTAATGACAAAAGTTCTTATAAAAAAACTAGATTCATCTGTTGAGCTTCCTGTATATAAAACTAATGGAGCATCAGGTATGGATTTGATGGCTTTTATAAATGAACCAATAACTCTAAAACCACAAAAATCTTGTTTAGTTCCAGCTGGTATTTCTGTTGCGTTTCCTAGTGATTTTGAAATTCAAATTAGACCAAGATCTGGTTTAGCTGCTAAACACAATATTAGCGTTTTAAATACCCCAGGAACGATAGACAGCGATTATAGAGGTGAGATTAAAGTTATTCTTTATAATCATGGTGATAGTGATTTTTTGATAAATAATAAGGACAGAATAGCACAAATGATTTTAGTTCCTGTTATTAAAATGAATTTAGAGGAAACAGATACTCTACCTGAAACAGTTAGAGGAGAGGGTGGATTTGGCTCAACTGGAAAATGAGTTCAAAATTAAGTAAAAATCAGCTCGAAAAGTATTCAAGACAAATTATTTTAAAAAATATTGGCACCTTAGGTCAAAAAAAAATTATTAACTCAAGAGTATTAATAATTGGTATAGGTGGATTAGGTTGCCCTGTAGCTGAATTTTTAACTAGATCTGGAATTGGATTTCTAGGAATTGTTGATCATGATTTAGTTAGTCTTTCAAATATTCATCGACAAACCTTATATGATGAAAAAGACTTAGGAGTATCAAAAGTTAAAGTTGCTCAAAAAAAATTAAAAAATATAAATTCTAAAACTAAAGTTAATATTTATAATTTTAAATTGGATAAAAAAAAATTTATAAAGATTATTGGGAATTATGATTATGTTGTTGATGGCACAGATAATTTTGAAACAAAGTTTTTAATTAACGATATAAGTTTAAGGTATAAAAAATTTCTAGTAACTGGGGCTATAAGCAAATTTGATGGTCACATATTTACCTTTGATTTCAATAATAAAAAAAATCCTTGCTTAAGATGTTTTTATCAAGAAGAAACTATATCTGACGACATATTAAACTGTGAATATGAAGGAATACTTGGCACTATTGCTGGAGTTATTGGCTCTATGCAAGCAAATGAAATCTTAAAAAAAATTTTAAATATTGGACAAAATTTAAATAGATTTATTTTAATTCTAGATTTGTTGAGTTTAAATTTTAGAAAAGTAAAACTTAATAAAAGAAAAAAGTGTAAATGTAATTAATGCATAAAATTATTTATATACTATTCTATTTAACAATTTTAATATCATCTTCGTTCGCTGAAGAAACATTTGTTTCTTTAAAAAAAAATAAAGTAAATGTTCGATATGGTCCTAGTTTTGACTCAGATATAAAATATGTTTATAAAAAAATTAATCTTCCTTTAAAGCAAATAGATAAAAAAGAGAATTTTAGAAGAATAATTGATTTAAAAAATAACAGCGGCTGGATACATATTTCTCAATTAAAAAAAAATAATTCTGTTATTTCTACTAAAGATAAAATTTTATTTAAAAAACCATCTTCTTTTGCAAAACCAATAGCTCAAATTGAAAAAGGCAGACTGTTAATTTTTGAAAAGTGTCAGAAAAAATGGTGCAAGATAAAATCTGATGATTATGAAGGATGGATCAAAACTAATGATATTTGGGGCTTAATTAACTAAAATCAGCTGATAAAGAGCTTAAATTTGCCGAACTTAGCTTTGTTGTATGAGAATATTCTCTATGATCTATCCCAATTTCAACTTCAACACCATCTGATTTGAACTTTTGAATTTGTTCATCATTAAGTTTAAAGTGAATGAATTGAACTGAAGATGCTTTTCCTTCTGCAGAAGTTCTATCAACATCTTCTTCTGGTATTGCTTTTGTTGACTGACCATCAATTTTAATAAAAACTTTTTCTTCAATTCCTCCAACTTTACTTAAAAATGCTGATCTTGAAACTGGGTTATCAATTTCAAACATTAATGTAGCTGTAAGTTCTTTTCCATTGGGTATTAGAGGATTATAAGCAGTTAATTCATCTTTTAATTGTTCATCTCCACCTTTTTCAATGTAAAGCATTTCTTGAACTTGTGCTAACATTGTTTCATAACTTTCAAAATAAAAAGTGGCATATGGTCCAAGTGCTATTCTTCTATCTTTTTTAAAGTTAACAATATTTTTTCTAAGCTCTTTTCTGTTTTTGGTATAGACATCTAAAGGCATAATATCATCTTTTTGAATTTCTCTTTTTTCTCTAGGCATGATCATAATCTATAACTTTTTGCAATTAATTCGATGGGATGTAACGCCTCATCATTAGAAATATTTGTATCAACTTCTAATTGCTTCAAGTGTTTACCAGCAAGCGGACAATCTGAAGCCATATACTTATTATTCTTATTTTTAATTTGTCTAGCAGTTGGCCTTCCAACTTTATTTGCCAAATCATGAGTGTCTTTCATCACACCAAAAGTACCACCGTGACCAGCACATCTTTCAACAACATCTAACTTAACATTAGGAATAAGTTTTAACATATCTCTTGATTTGATACCCATATTTTGAGCTCTTGCATGACATGCATTGTGAACTGTAACGCCTCCGTCTATCTCTTGTAATCCTTCGGCTAAACCTTCTTTATTTGCTATATCAACAACATACTCATCAATATCCATAACGTTTGATGATAATCTTTTAATATTTTCATCCTTAGGTAATAGAAGTGGCCATTCAAATTTTAACATTAAACCACAACTGGCTGTTAAAGTTATTACTTTATAGCCTTTATCAACCCATTCTAATAAATCTTTAGACACTTTCTTAGCTTGTTTAACTACTTTTGGAAGATCTGCTTGTTCTAAGAAAGGCATACCACAACAACCTGAATAAGCCTCTTGAACTTCAACTCCATTCTTTTTTAAAACTTTTAAAGCAGCAACCCCTGTGTTTTTTTTATTAAAATTAACAAAACAAGTTGTGTAAATTACAACTTTTCTATCTTTATTTGGGATTTCAAAATTTATTTTATCTTTATTTTTTTTAAAAAAATTTGAAAAAGTTTCTGAGTTATATTTTGGTAACTGAACTCTTTTATCAATACCTGCAACAATTTCTAAAATTTTTCTAAAAAATTTGTTTTTAATGTTGGATGCCCAGTTAACTAGTTTTGAAAACATTACACCAATTTTTGCGTTTCTATCTATTTGAGCTAATTGTGTTGGTACACTTAGTAATTTTCCTAATTTTTTTTGAGCTGTTCTATATCTCAACATTAAATGAGGAAAATCTAGATCAAAATCATGAGGAGGTACGTAAGGACACTTGGTCATAAAACACATGTCACACAAAGTACATGCATCTACAACTGGTTCAAACTGTTCACTTTTTAAACTTTCAACATCCTCATTTTCTGTCTCATCAATCATGTCAAATAACTTTGGAAATGAGTCACATAAGTTAAAACATCGTCTGCAACCATGGCAAATATCAAATGCTCTTCTCATTTCAGCATCTAATTTTTCAGGGTTTAAAAAATCAGGATGTTCAAAATCTATTGGATGACGAATAGGGGCGTCTAAACTACCTTCTTTACTCATAGTTTTATTTGAAATTTTTTTGATATTTAGTGGGTAAATTAATACCCACTAAAAAAATTTATTAGCTAATAGATTCTAAAGTCTTTTGAAATTTACCTGCGTGTGATTTTTCAGCTTTTGCTAAAGTTTCAAACCAGTCTGCAATTTCTTCAAAACCTTCTTCTCTAGCTGTCTTTGCCATGCCTGGATACATATCTGTGTATTCATGAACTTCGCCTTGTACAGCTGATGCTAGATTAGCTTTAGTTTCTCCAATTGGCAAACCAGTAGCAGGATCACCTACTTCTTCTAAATACTCTAGGTGTCCATGCGCGTGACCTGTTTCACCTTCTGCTGTTGATCTAAATACTGACGCTACATCATTGTATCCTTCGATGTCTGCTTTTTGAGCGAAGTAAAGATATCTTCTATTTGCTTGGCTTTCACCTGCAAATGCAGCTTCAAGATTTTCTTTTGTCTTTGTTCCCTTTAATGACATTGTATATTCTCCTTAATTTAATGATATTAAACCTTATAATAATTCTAATTTTAATGTCAACAGTTTAGAATAATTATAATGTAGTGTTTAAATAATTGAATTAATTAGATTATTTTTGATATTGATTATCACTCGCAACTTTAACCAAGACTTCTACTGAATTTATTTTTTTTCCAGTAATATTATTCTTGATATTTACTGGATCGATGTGATTTTCATCACAATCTATTAATTCATGTGTGTCCTCGTCATAAAAATGGTGATGAATTGAAGTATTTGTATCAAAGTATCTCTTATCACTATTAATTGAAATTTCTTTTAAATAGCCCTTTTTTTCAAAAGCATGAACAGTGTTATAAACTGTCGCTAAAGCTATCTTTTCATTAAGTTCTTCTGAGATTTTTTTTACAAGATCA
>Ga0208407_1000413_pt1 | contig 19986 bp, 16 predicted proteins | sample ETNtaG_9_FD_185775 | JGI IMG/M metagenome (GOLD analysis project Ga0208407, IMG submission 185775) | Marine microbial and viral communities from oxygen minimum zone, Eastern Pacific Ocean - ETNP201406SV69 (SPAdes) (version 2) | ecosystem: Environmental > Aquatic > Marine > Oceanic ...
CAGGAATCGCAATCTTCGAGGCAACCCATGGAACCGCACCCAAGTACGCAGGGCAGGACAAGGTCAATCCAGGAAGCCTAATACTATCAGCAGAGATGATGCTTAGGCACATGGGATGGACAGAAGCGGCAGATCTCATTGTAAAAGGGATGGGAGGTGCGATTTCATCGAAGACGGTAACCTACGACTTCGAGAGATTGATGGATGACGCGACCCTTCTTTCATGCTCAGATTTCGGAAATGCAGTAGTATCTCACATGTAGGCCAGATAATATGGACGAAGTCCGTGAAAGAATGCTTGAAATGGTAAACAAGGCAGAATCCTCCCAGCAACCCCTGTCCTGGTTCGAGGACCTTTACCGATACTCGAATAGAGACAGAGGACAGATTCCGTGGGATTGGGAGGAACCACATCCCTTCTTGATTGAATGGTCAAACGAAAACGAGGTCCCCGGAAGAGCTCTAGTTGTCGGCTCAGGACTGGGCGAGGATGCCTCTTTCCTATGGGGAAGAGGATGGAAAGTCACCGCTTTCGATATCTCCGAAGAAGCAGTAGAGTGGGCCCGGCATTTGCATCAAGGGACCGATATTGATTGGGTGGCCGGTGACTTGCTGAATCCCGAACAAGGCTGGTTCGGTGAATTTGACTTGGTGCTGGAGGTGCATATCCTGCAAGCAATCCCGGAAGAGATCAGGAAAAGAGCATTCACAAATCTAGCACCAATGCTCGCAAGGGGGGGTAATCTGGTCTGCATAGGGAGGCTTGCAGATGAACCGAACACACATGAAGATGGACCCCCATGGCCCCTGACATGGGATTTTATCAATCAAATCGGTGAAGGTCTGGAAGAGGTAGAGAAACACTCTTCGATCATCCCTGGGAAGGAAGGAAGAAGGTATCGCGCGGTTTGGAAAAAAGCATGAAAAAACTCAATCGTAGTACATGACTAGCGCTCGGACCACATCTGAAGCCAGGCAACAATGTTTCTGCCGATGTCATCTTCCGATACCCCCCTATCTTCCACCCCTAGGCCGTCGATAGGCTTTATCCGACATCCGCATGCATTTGCATGTCCCCCTCCGTCCGGATCGAAACGGGTTGCTAATGCGGTCAAGTCGTATATCCCACCACTTCGATGAAGGAACGAATTGGTGTAGAATGATGCCGAGACGGGGTAACTGTCACCTTCGCCAAACGTTGCACCCAATTCCCCATGAATCACCATGCAAGCATCGCACTTGTCACCTGCCATAGCAGTAACCTGGTACCCATTTGACCGAACCCCTGTTCCCTCCAGCCTAACGATTGCCATCCTATCCTCAATTAGCATGCTATCCCGAATGGCCGTAATGAGGACCCCCATCTCCCTCTTTTTATGGATAATAATCTCTGAAATCTCCGAATCAGATAATATCTGATTGACAGGGACCCCCTGTTGAAGAAATTCGAGTACCTTCATCGCAACCCCCTCTCCAGCGTCGATGACTCTGCTAAGCCACAGAACAGGGCTGTCCGCAAGATATTCCTCATGGGAAATAGCACCACTATCGAGCTTGTCTACCCATTCCAGAAGACTCTCAAAGTCAGAGAGATCAACCCGTTCCGAGAAAACATCGTACGCAATCCTTGCCGCGGAAGCGCTCTCTCTCCAGATTATCATCGAGTCTCCAGCATCCCCATCCGGTTTGTTAGATTGGTGGTGGTCGATACTCAGGCCACAATTTCGATGCATCGGTAGATCACAAACAGCGGTCCAGCGGTCAATCACCTCATCAAAAACTCCTGCTCTTAATTCCCCTGGATGGCCGAAGATGACATTTGCATCCGTCCACCAACGACGAAGAATGGCACCGGTAACCACTCCGTCCAGATCACTGTCCGTGACAATACGCCTAATTTCCAGTTCGAAAGGGCCCTCTGCCACATCTATGGGCAAATGACCACACCAATGGTGGTTTCGGATTTTAGAAACACTTTCACGGAAGGTTTTCATCCTCCACCGTAGCATGTTGTCGCAATGCAGAGCAGACCCGGACCCCTAGAGACCTCTTGCGGTTTCATCTTGCTGAACTTTGACAGCATTTTACTGCTCCAGTATCCACAAGGGCACTGGAGCTTTCCCAAGGGGCATGTCGAGAAGTCCGACCCAGATCATCATTCAACCGCTCTTCGTGAACTCACAGAGGAGACCGGAATCTCTGAGGTCAGCATAGATGAGTCGTGGTGTGAAAAGACCGAGTACACATATTCTAGAAGGGGTAGAGAGACTCCAAAGCAGGTCTTCTGGTATCTAGCCGAGACGGATGAGATTGACGTAATCCTCTCTCATGAACACACCAATTATCTCTGGCTTCAGTTGGATGATGCAGAGGACTTAGTCACCTTCGAACAAGAGAAGGAACTTATCCGCTCGGCCCGGGAACACCTCCGGTCAAGCGGTCGGAACCTATGATTCGGGCTCCCTTTTCCCAAGTGGTGTCCACAGAGTCTCTACTTCTCCAGTATTCTTAGCAATCCACCGCCCAAGAACAAAAAGCCAGTCTGAGATTCTATTTAGGTAACATATCACCTCATCTCTGACCGAGCCATCGCCTTCGACATCCCTCAGACGACAAGCCTCCCTTTCCGCCCTTCTAGCCACAGTTCTAGCCACATGCAGGAAAGCAACCGGGGCAGACCCCATTGGCAAGATGAATGACTCCAGAGGAGTCAGATCTTCAATCCAAAGATTCATCTCTTGAATCAATCGATCGCACTGTTCCATTCCAACCAGGGCCATTTGTTCCGGAAGTTTTCCCGGACTGCAGGCACACTCTCCACCCAAATCAAAGAGCTCCTGTTGCACCCTCATCAAACCATCATCTGCTTCATCGGGCCGATGGAATCTCGTAACCCCCGGCATTCTTCCGAACTCCATCCTGACCACCCCCACATGGGAGTTCAACTCGTCAATTGTCCCAAACAGTGCAACCCTGAGGCTTTCCTTCCCAACTTTCGTTCCATCGAGAAGGGACGTCTCACCTCCGTCTCCGGTCCCGGTGTGAACCCTGTTTATTCGGACCATGGATGTCCGATGGGGTACATGCTTTCAATCGTACTCAAACGGGAACTGAAGCCAATAGCCCCTCTTCTACCGCTTGAGTCCATGAAGAATCAACGGACTCCCACCCGCCTAACTTCTCTAGCTCCGCGAGATTCTTGACTTCGTCGTCTTGATTTCCAAGATGCCTATGGATAAGAACAAGAGCAGCGTGACTCATTGAATTTATCCATTGATCCTCCACGTCCCATGACCTCTCAAAGTGGGCAATTGCACCATTGGGACCGAGAATCAGCCCTCTGTGGATCTGCCTCAATCCCGATTTTGACCACGCTATGCCAGGAACTCCGATTACTAGGCCCCTGAAGACCAGGTACATCTCCACAGTCACCATTGTACTCGCTAGAAAGAAAGAACCGATTTGCTCCATCTGAGTTGCAATCTCCCACCTCGAGGACAGTAGGCCAATCCCGCCAACACAGAAGATTATTCCAGCAAGGGGGGCTACGATTACGTCAGTCTTCATCACGCTCATATCCCTTATTCCGGCAACAATGAAAACTCCTCCAAGAAAGACTGAAATTGCTGCTGGAAGGTCCCCCCCCACCTCTTCTGGGCCGGTGCTGGATATCCAGAGCACTAGAGCTCCAGAAAAGAGAACAATGGCAAACCTACCGCCCTTTTCAGGAAAAGGCTGCAGCCTGCTTAGGTAGTAGCAATACCCACCAAGCCCGCACAGTAGAACAATCCAAAGTAGCATCTCACTCCTCCACCTTGCTACCCCATCCAACCTTCCAAAAATCTTCGTTATCTAGTAATTCGGACCAATCAGAATCTTGTGCATCAATCAGCAACTCAGATCGCCTCTCCAGGCCATCGAGTAGAGATTCGTCAACTTCTCCATCAGAATGCGCCTTCCTCCATTTATTCCTGATTTCCTCGACTTCTAACTGTCCCTTCACTCTCTCGTCAAAGTTCCTCTCGCAGGACTCCCTAAGGTCCTGAATCCACATTTTTGAACTCTTGATATGCGGTTCGCTATGGAAAACCCTCTTCCTCCGGAAAGGCCACCATCCCATACTGTGTCGAACGCCTATGCTCAATGACTTGATGGTTTGTGAAGCCCTAAGTGCCTCGCTCCCCACGAACCCACATGGGACGAGTCATTGTCCATCTGGACAGCACCCCGAAAGATAGGAGCATCGCTGCCATACTTAGTGGATACCAGAACAGGGTCAGATCAAGAGGGATATCAGTCCAATTCTCCGAATCAACGGACAGTAGCAAATACGAATCGGAACTCTCCAATCTATCCGGGCAACTAGTCCTTCTAGACCAGGAGGGGGTAGCGATGACCAGTAAGGAAATGGCAGATTGGCTCAAATCTGCAATAATCGACAGTAACACAACAAACATAGCAGTGGGCCCTCATGATGGTTTCAGCAAGGAACTGAAAAAGTCAGCTAGCCAAATCATCTCCCTATCTCAACTAACTCTTACCCACGAAATGGCTGCTGCCTTGCTTATGGAGCAACTTTACAGGGCCTCGGAAATCAACAGAGGCTCAGCTTATCATAGGAATTGACTGCCTCGGGATGATACATCGACGCCGCTGTGATACGAAACTATCCGCAGGATGCCACCCATTCATAAGCACGTAGAATCGGGCCATCAACCTACCCGAGGGTAAGCAGTGATTTGCATGATTAGCAAGGAAGAGAGAAACACAAACAAGAGAATACTACCAGCGATTTCCATAATCGCACTGATGCTTCTGAGCACACAGCTCTCAATCATGCCTGAGTCAGGGGATTCCCCGGAAAGAACGAGAACCGATGACACACCCAAGAGAACTGCCTACCAGCAACTTGAGCAGAACGGCGGACCAGTACAGGGAGAGGGCCAAAACCAGCCTGCATCCACCAATCCATTCCAAGAGGCAGCATTCCAAGACCCGTTCTATAATGACCCAGCCGCTATTTACGGGAAGGTCTCGGATACCTCGGCCTTGGCCCTCGATCCGAGCTACGGATTCTTCCTAGAGGAGACCAACACAGAGGATCACGACAACGACGGTATTGACGATTTGAACGATTTGGACGACGACAACGATGGAATCAATGATCTAATCGAGAGGTTCGACGGTTGTTACGGAACAGACCCACTGGATCACGACAACGACGGCATCCAGGACGAGTTCGACTGGGATGACGACAACGACGGCATCCTAGAGGGGCCCGTGGACTATTCCCAAGGATTCGATCCATGGAACGTTTCTTCGGACCGTCACGTTGACCCCAGCACTATCCACCCTTGGACCGGACAGGCTGTCGGGTTCAACTACCTGGTAGACCAGAACCCAATGGATCACGACAACGATGGGATTACCGACGAAGACATCGATGGTTCCGGAAGGGGCTCCTACGACGAGGACGATGACAACGATGGGAGGATCGACCAGTTCGTATGGCCATGCGATTTCGACTCTGATGGCATCCAGGACTACTTCGACCTAGACGACGACGACGATGGGGTAGACGACATAGACGACATCCATCCATGGGACCCCACCCAGACATCACTCATCACCTCCGATTCTGGCATTCTTTGGGATGACTGGGAGAGATGGGACCCAGAGGACTACGGGGACTATGTGGATGGCCTCGACTACGTCGCCCTCCACGCCCTTGAGCACCCGAGGGAGCAGGCATTCACAGAAATCGTCGATGGCGATCTCGACGGAGACGGAATCCCGAACTTCCTCGACCCAGACAACGACAATGACGGGGCCCCCGATTCGTCGGATACTGACGATGACAACGACGGTCTCGCAGACATGTACGACGTCGATGATGACAACGACGGAATCCCAGACTCATGCAGGCAACTAGACACTAACGGAGACGGACAGGGGGACTACCCAACGCAAGTCTTCAACGGTGCTGTTATCGATATCCAGACCCCCGGGACTGATTGCGAAATAGACTATGATGGAGATTTGGACGATGACAGATTCAGGTCCATCGATGCCGACTACGACTTGGTGTGGGACTGGCTGGATACCGATATGGGAGGGTCTGAAATACCTGACAATTTGATGGGCGGGTCGCAGCCATGGGACCTCGACAACGATGGTCTGGAAAACGAATTCGACCCCTACCCACTCAACTCATCGGCAGAGGTAGCAACTTGGGACTGCGCTAGCGTTTCCAACCCAAACCCCCAGAACCCCAGTGACAAATGCGTCCTCTGGAGAACCTCCTACACCGGATTCAACGACTGGGACGGGGACGGGTTGAACAATTGGGTGGACATGGACGACGACGGAGACGGAATCCTAGACTGGCTCGACATCGACCCCGACTGTGACTTGGACAACGATGCGGATCTTCACGAACTCAATGGGTCAATGTTCAGAGATGACGGTGCAAACGACATCGATACCGACGTGGATGGAGACGGTCTGGCGAATGACGAAGACTGGGACGACGACAACGACGGCATCAACGACTTCTACGATCCCGACGATGGAAACTGCGGGGTGGTCGACACCGACAACACAGACAACTTCTGGGGCAACAGCTGGCCGCAGAACGATGGGGACCCAATTGACGGCTCCGATGACAGTGCCGCATACGTAGCAGTTCCCCACTACTACTGGAACCTCACATGGGGGTTCAACCCATTCAACGAGGACAACGGCTTCATGCTGGACTACAACGGATACGACCCAGCCTCGCTCGACTCGGCCAGCGGGATCATCCCCGAGATGTACTGGTTCCTGATGATGAAGTGGAGCCCCTACAACGGTGGCAACTTCTTCGACATCGACGACGATGGGGACTCGTTGGTGAATGGAATCGACGTGGACCAGGACGGTGATGGGATGCCTGACTGGTGGGACCAGGACGAGGGGAACGACGGGGTACTCGACGTCGACGACGTCAAGATGGGAGGGTCCCTCGATGGCAACTCCTGTGGAACAGTACTCCTAAGTGCCGTCCAGGAGAGGTTCTGTGGGCACCTCTACGGATTCTTATTCAAGTGGCCCCTCCTAACCGCGACGCAGTCGGGAGGCCAACAGTTCACCGTGCCTTACAGCACAAGACCGGATGCAGAATGGGATGACTCTAACGGCGATGGATATGACGGCACCAACCATCCCACTGGTTTGGGAAGCTGCGACTTGAACTGCTACTTCTTTACCTTCGACCCAACTAGCAACCCAACACCCTCGGTGGCCTACTCATATCCCGAGGTAAAGCACAATCGAGACCTCTTCATAGCATGGCTTGGAACCTCAGGGTTTCAGTCCATCGGGGCCCAACCCTTCTTTCAATGGACTTCCGATAACAACGGCAACTTCCTCCCAGACGAGATTGCAGACTTTTTGGACGATGACGTCGACCCAGACATAGACTGTGGTCAGCCCCTTTACAATTCGGATGGTTCTGTTCTCTTTACTCCGGACTGCATGTACAACAACACCAACGATCTCGATGACGACTGGGACATCGTCTACGACCACTTCGACGTGGACGACGACAACGACGGCGTCTGGGATTTCTTCGAAGTCGACAGCAACAGCGACCTCGATGACGACGCAAACGTGAACGAGCCGTACTACTTCACCGGGGGCAACTGCGCGGACAACGACGACGACGGTCTCGATACGGACCCGGACGATGATGGAATCTACCAGGCTGTATGGGACCGCGGGGTCCTCGGCCAGGCACTCCTCTTCCCCGAGTACTATGACGTGGACAACGACAACGATGGGGTGCCTGACGGGGAGGACCCGGACGACGACAACAACGGGGTGATAGATGAAGTCCAGGAAGCGATACCAGAGTGCTTCACCGGCGAGGAGCAGAGGCCATGGGACCACGACAACGACGGGATATTGAATTGGGCTGACGACGACTGGGACGGGGACGGGATACCCAATTCCCTGGAGCTCCAGAACCTGAACGATACGCAAGGAACGGCCGACCCAATCGATGACACCTGCTGTCTGAACTTCCCGATAGCCCCATGGGACCACGACAACGATGGCATCAGGGATGACATGGATGACGACGACGACTACGATGGCATGAAGGACGAAGACGAAGTGATGCTCTGGCCTTCGAGGTACGGATTAGAATCGACGAACCCATGGGACCACGATGACTTCGGAGGGGGCGTAGGCCTGGCCGACCCGTCGAACAACTCGACTGGGCCCGACTACTTCGACGTGGACGACGACAACGACGGCAGGGAAGACGCGGACTGGAACAACCCCTCCCCCGGAGACTGGCCAACACCAGCGAACAAGATCGAGGAGTCTTCCGGATTGAGCTCCGATTGGGACTCCGACAACGACGGCCTCCTGGATCACGACGACAAGATAACCACCAGAATCACCCTGAACACTCAATCGGTCCTGTGGTTGGACGAGACAACCCCGGCGATATTCAATGGCTCTGTCTCCTGGGTATTAGATTCCGCATTCGTCCCCGCTCCAGACCTCCCAGTGCAGGTCCACATCAGATATATCGAGAATGGGACTTCTGTCATCGAGACAATAGACGTGCTGACCAATGCCAACGGGGAGTACGTCGTCGGACAATTCCTGTTCCCAGAGGACATCGACGTAGGATCGAACACCACCTACGAGGTATACGCGGAGGTCACAGAGATGTTCATCCACGATTACAGCTCAACCCTGACAGATACCGATGGCGATGGGATCGGGGACTCCGGGATTCCCATCGAGGTCAGGGCGAACACCACTATCGGATTCGTCGCCGGACAGAGATTCAGGGCCGACGAGCAGCCACTGAAGCTGGACTTCAAGGTCCACTACACGGCAGACTACAATCGCGGGATCTTCGACAACAGGCTCCCATATGCACCTATCTCCTTCACCATCAGCGATCCCGGAACCCAGTTTGGTAACATCACCCACCCAACCGTGTACGACGGCTATGGGCTCGGGTACAGGGCTGACTCTGGGGGATGGGTTTCCCTGGCTTACGATCAGACTCTTGATCAATGGGAACAGGTTCAATGGGACTCCCTGCAGGACAACGGGCCCGGCGTTCCCACGGGCGGATATTACAAAATAACCTGGGATCCATGCAGACCAGGGAATCCAGTCGGTTCGCACGTCGATCTCGGGGAGTATGAATACAAGAACACCACTCTCCCAGTAGGGGACTACAGCTTCGTTGGATACGCCAGACCCGACCTCGGCGTTTGCTTAGAAGGCCCATCCTACGAGTGGCCGTGGGACCATCTGGAGGGATCCAAGACTGACACGTTCTTCATTCGCGCGATGCACAGGATGTACATCGAGGCGGACATGTTCGCACCCTCGTTCAGGCCCGTCTACTTCTGGGACGCGACCCAGTTCACCGGCTCGTCCTTCGGCGCTTGGCGTGCCCTTTTCCACGCTCCCTCCCTGGCAAACTCAGGAGATACGTTCGAGGAAGCCAGCCTTGGGAAGCCCTACCCAATCCTATGGGACGGGACCCCGGCAGCACTGTCGGGAATTGCTGCAGGCGCGCTTTCCCCCTTCCTGTCTGCCAATGGGACCCATTGGACCATCACACTTCAGAACGGGGCAGATTTCGACTCCCCCCCATGTGGTCCCGTCGACCCATTGGTATCATCCAGCGAAGTCCGATGCGAGATAGTCCCCGAGGTGTTCACCGGAGAGAAGATCAGGGTCAAGGGGCACGTTTGGAACAGGACGGTAGAGCCTGTTTACCAGATCAATGGTAATCCGATTTCCGTAGCACTCCAGTTCGACTTCGACCGGAATGGTATTTTCGTCGGCTCAACCGAGACCCAATTCAGCAAGTGGCCGGAACCCGTCGATGGCCTTGCAACATTCGACTATGAATTCACTTGGGAGTCACAATGGCAGGCGCAAACCTACGGGGTGAGAGCAGACTTCAGCCAGTCTGACTACTTCTTCACAGGCGATCAAGACCAGGTTCTTGCCGCCACCGGAGCGTATGGCAACGTCTCCGTAATCGGCACAACCGAATTCACCGAACTGAACTCGCTCCCCAAGTTGTACAGGGGCCAGAACACGTCAGTCCAGGTCCGGCTAGTCGACAACGCCTACCAACCGGTACGCGAGGTCCCCGTGAACTGGACATGGGGGGAGGACCAGAGCAGTGGAATCTCAATTACGGACAACAATGGCCGCTTCAGGGTAAATATTACGGATATCGAGAACCTCGGGAACTACACCCTCGGATTCACATACCTTGGTGACGAACGCCGTCAAGGGAACCATGCAGAGGTCAACCTATGGGTAGTCTCTAGGACTTACGTCAGTGTGCAGGGCACAAGTAGCAATGTGATGACAAGCGGAGACACATGGATCCTCTCCGCTTCGGTTACCGATGACGCTGGAACCCCGTTCGAGAAAGATAGCGGAGCGCAATTGGATGGCTGTGCTGACGGAGTTTCCGAAGACTCCATGAGTGGCAATGTCACCATTATCTTTGAAGGAATCGACTTCGAAGATAGGACTCATAGACAGATAATGGCAACAGAGTGCCCAAGTGCAGGGCAGATTGGGTTACAGTACACCATGAACCCCCAACTACTGAAGGATGACCCCTTCTCGTTCCTACCAGACGGTTTTGGCCCTGTGAACGTGATTCTGAGGTTCGAGCAGAACCTCCCTCACGAGGGGTGCGAGCCGCTCGACGCGGGCATGCTCTCCACTTCGGGAGCATGGGACCCATGCGTTACAATCCCAAACAGCGATCACTTCAGGAAAGTATTGCAGTTTCAGATTGATGGGTTCAGCCTTATCGGAAACACGAATCTCGATGTCGATCAGCAGATAGTCTACACATCAGAGATAGACCCGAACACCGGTCAGATTCTGGAGAAGCCGATGACAGTCACTGGCCAGCTAACCGATGAGCTAGGGGGCAACCTATCCAGCAGGCAAATCAGAGTCACCTTCGAGATGGGTTCGATGATATTCGACCCAATAGAAAACAGGATGAAATTCAGAGCAGGAGACACCGGCGTAGAGGCGTGCATTCCAGGGGCAACCGATGGAAACGGATTCTTCGACATCAACTGCCCCCTGTCTGGGGTGGATGCGGGAATGGCCAAGGTGAAGGTTGAGTACAACTCCTGGGACCCATTGAACAACGATCGCTACAGGTACAAGAACAAGACACAGACGTTGTTCTTCCCGGTGTTCTCGAACTCCACAATAGACGTCTCTGAGGTTGGTCCTTTCAGGTCCGACTACCTGACCTACACATTCCCCAATGGGTCAACCTTCGATGTCCTGTACCTCAAAGAAGCGTTCCACATCAATGCCAAGCTTTCCCAGTCAAACGGAAAGCCAGTCGGTGGCAAGTGCGTTAACATCTACCTGGATCCCGAGGTAAACACCAGACCAATTGCGACAGCCTTCACTAGCGATGGGACGGGGGAGTTCGTTTGGTACTCCGCAGACCCCGAGGACAACCCAAGTAGGAGAGGGGTGGAGCCAAGTGGCAACAACCTCGAAGGGTTCAGGACAGTCAGGGTCGCGTACGAGCCTGAGCGGTACATTCCCGGTGGCTGCGACTATGAGGCACTGGAGCCGAACCCGGTGCTAAACAGCTCCATTGCGGACATAGAGGTCCTAGTCAGAAGCAAGATAGACATCCTGCTGAAGGAACACTGGTCCAGCCCAACCGGATACCAAGAGGGAGAAATCATAGCCGGAGAGGTAGCAATCCTCAGGGATCGCCTGGACCTCACGGTGGAGGGCCAGAGGGTCGAGTTCCACAGGCAGTTCTGGAACGGGTCGGGATGGCAGACCGAGAGAGTCGAGATTTTCATTACCAACGAAAGGGGCTCTGCGAACTTCTCGTTCCCATACACGGGCGAGCTCATCCCAGGTCATCCGGAATGGTCTGCCCCCGGGGGACAGTGGAGGGTCCTGGTCCATTTCGAGTCGGCCGATGCGAACAAGCCCTACTTCGTCGAGCAGTGGCTGAACAGCACTCCCGAGATTAGACTCGGGGAGCCGCCATCTTCTAGCAGCGGAGGCTTCTGGAACACCCAAGCCCTACTTATGGCGGGGATATCCCTTTCCACCGTGACCCTAGTCGGCGCAATGATGTACAACAACTACAGGGAACGCCGCAAGGTAGAGATCCTTCGAGGAATTCTGACTGACGCACTAATGTCACTCAAGGCCTCCAACAACTACATCGAGGCCATTTTCTCCTGCTACAAGGACCTAATCAAGTACTTCAGAATGAAAGGTGCGATGAAGAAGGTATTCGAGACAACAAGGGAGTTCGAGGACGTCATTAACAACATGCTTGGCGGAATCGTCCCACCAGAGGAGATAGACACGTTCTTCTCCATCTTCGAGGAGGCCCGATACTCAGACCACGAGATCGGCTCCGAGGAGAGGGACAGGGCAATCCAGGTATTCCAATCGATGATTGGCAGGATGAACAGCTCCCTCGGGGAGAGCATGCTAAACAGAGCATCAGTAACCGAGTCTTCCCTGTACGGGCAATCAGTCAAGGCAGGTCAGTTCGTCGACGCAGAGGGCAATGTCAGGTTCGCCGGCATCGACGACGACGAGGAAGATGACGGGTTCCGGATTTGACCCAGTCTCGGAAGTGGTGCTGCTTTGACGCCCCTAGGGGCGCCCGCAGGATTCATAACACCGACTTGGGTGGCCGCGATACCTAACCATGAGGGGATGCTATGAGTAAGCCAGACAGGAAGACCAATGCGGCACTCGTTTCCCTCATCGGCGATTTGAAGAATCAGGGGCGTTCAACCGGTTCCCCAATCTGGAGGGACACCGCATCAAGGCTGGAGACCAGCAGGAAAAACTGGGCCCAACCCAACCTGAGCCACATCTCCCGTCACTCTGCAGAGAAGGAGACCGTCCTCGTACCCGGCAAGGTCCTGGGCAGTGGGGAGATAAGCGGCGGTCAGACGGTTGCAGCATTCAGCTTCAGTGATGGTGCTAAGACCAAGATCGAGGCATCCGGCGGAAGGTCACTCAGCATCAGGGAACTCATGGAAGAGAACCCCAACGGAAAGGGGGTGCGAATCCTTGTCTGAGTCAACGATGGTCTACGATGCCACAGACAAGATCCTAGGTCGCCTAGCCAGCCAGGTTGCCAAGCAGATGATTTCAGCCAGGAAGTCAGGTAGGCAGCAGCGGGTCATCATCATCAATGCCGAGGACGCGATAGTCTCGGGACCGAGGACCAAGGTCCTAAGCGACTACAGGGCGAAGTACAAGCTCAACCACGCAAGGAAGGGCCCCTTCTTCCCAAGGATGCCTGACAAGATAATCAAGAGGACAGTCAGGGGGATGCTACCATACCAGAAGAACAGCAGCGGCAGGGGGGCGCTAAGGGACCTGAGGGTAATGATAGGCACCCCGCAGAACCTGTCCAAAGACGACCTCCCAGAGGGACACGAGTGGGGCTCGACCGAGCACATCACTCGCAACACCCCTAACAAGTACGTTCGACTCGGCGAGATAAGCTCCCACCTGGGAGTGGAAGCATCGAGATGGGGAGGCGAGTGAATTGGCAAAGAAGAAGGCCCCGAAGGTCGTGAACACTAGCGGCAAGCGCAAGACAGCGATCGCCCGAGCCACCATCAAGGCGGGCAAGGGAAGGGTGAGGGTCAACGGGCAACCAATCCACATCATGGAACCCGAGCTAGCTCGGAGAAAGGCACTGGAGCCAATCAGGATCGCCGAGGCCATGAACAGAATAGATAGAGTGGACATTTCCATAGACGTCAAGGGCGGTGGGCAGATGGGGCAAGTCGACGCAATCCGCACCGCAATAGCCCGTGGTCTGGTGAAGTATAACGACGGCGCAGAGGGCGATGACGAGGAGCTCAGGGACGAGTTCGTCAGGTTCGAGAGGAAGATGCTGGTCAACGATCCACGTAGAAAGGAGCCCAAGCATCAAATGGGACGCGGTGCTCGTAAGAAGTGGCAGAAGTCGTATAGGTAGGTGGAAGAAATGTTAATCCCAGTAAGATGTTGGAGTTGTGGAAAGGTGATTGCTCACAAGTACCAGGAGTATCTGGACGCAGTGGAAGAGGGAAAGGACGCAGGTCAGGTACTACACGATCTGGGCTTTGAGAGATATTGCTGCAGGCGCATGTTCGTCGGGCACATCGACCTCATCGACGAGGTCGCCCCATTCAGCATCGATAGGCAGCAATGAGGTCCGTCAGGGCTTTGACTGATTGCTCGCTCGCATCGAGCCCAATTGGGGCCTGTAGGTTAGTTTGGCCTATACTTCGCGGCTGGGGGTCGCGCGACCCAGGTTCAAATCCTGGCAGGCCCACCACACTGTGAGCCCATGCGGAAGGTCAGTTTGAAGGCACTCGCCCCCTTTGCACATTCATGAGTGATGGCCATCCAGGGAAAGGCATCCCCGATGCCCGAATCGAGTGGTTGGCGAAGCAACTCGAGAAGCACTCCGAGCTATACTACAACAAGGCCAAGCCAGAGATCTCAGATGCTGAATTCGATGCACTGAGGGATGAGCTCCAGAGCCTGTCTCCGGATCACCCGCAATTGAGCAGAGTCGGCTCTGACCCACCCCCCGGTTCGACCAAGGTGGACCACCTGTTCAGGATGATGAGCCTGGATAAGGCCACCTCGGATGCCGAGGTGGCTCACTTCGTCTCCGAGACCACTGCCAAGGGGCGCAGGTTCGTCTGCCAACCCAAGCTCGACGGCTCCGCACTTTCCCTCGAGTACCGCAGGGGCAGACTCGTAAGGGCCGCTACGAGGGGTAACGGGAGAAGGGGGGAGGATGTTACCGCTAATGCAAGGAGGATGATGAACGTGCCAGAGAAACTCGATTGGAAGGGGGACTGCCATGTCAGGGGGGAGGTTGTAATGCCCCTGCAACTATTCAGGGAGAAGTACTCGGAAGTCGCACCAAACCCAAGAAACCTCGCAGCAGGAGCACTGCGCCAGAAGCACATGGATGCTGGAAAGGGGAGGCCAGAGGACCTGAAGTTCCTGGCATATGGCGTAGAGTTCCCTATCGGACAGGACCGGCACCCGGAGAGTCCAGACCCCCCAGACTTCAAACTCGACTCCGAAGTCATCTCTTGGATAAGTGAGTTGGGGATTGAGGCAGCTGGGAACAACGTGGTCTCGGGCGAGGATGACCCATCCACCACCGAAGCCATCCTCGCAGTGACAAGAGAGTGGTTCCTGTCACGAGACGCCGCCGAGTGGGAGATCGATGGCGTTGTGGTGAAGTTGGACCGCCTTGACAAGAGAGTCCTGCTCGGCGAGACCGCACATCACCCTCGCTGGGCATTGGCGTGGAAGTTCCCCCCAGAGGAGGCCGTCACTGTACTCATGGACGTATTCTGGCAGACGGGCAGAACCGGGAACGTAACCCCCGTGTCACGCGTTGCCCCGGTAGTCGTCTCGGGCGTGACGGTCGAAAACACCACGCTCCACAACAAGGGCGAGGTCGAGCGCCTCGGAATTATGGTGGGAGACCGGGTCAGGGTGGTCAGGAGGGGAGACGTAATCCCGAAGATCACAGAGGTGATGGGACCAGCAGTCGAGGATGACCTGTCAGGCAGGTCGCACTCCGACGGCAAACCCTTCTCGGAACCATTACCTGCTAGATCATCGGTCCCAGTACCGACAAACTGCCCACGCTGCTCAACAGAACTCATCGTGGATGGCGCCTTCATCAGATGCATGAACATAGAATGCCCATCCCGCCTCGAGAGGGCAATCCTGTACTGGTGCAGAAAGCTCGGAATGGACGGCATCGGAGAGAAGCTGGCCGAACAGCTATGCTCATCCGGGCTGGTTTCGAGCCTGGCCGACCTATACCGGCTGGAGGGGCGTGAAAGCGAACTGATAGGATTAGAGAGGATGGCGCAGAAATCCGCTAGCAACGTACTGGACGAGCTCAACGCCACCAGGTCCATGACATTCAGCACCTTCATCTCTGCACTCGGGCTTCCTCGGATAGGTCCTGAGATAGCCACACTGGTCTGCTCTGAGGTAAGGGACCTCGAGGACCTCATCCAGATGACAGAAGACAGGGAGGACGCGGTTCGGAGGCTCGTCTCAATCGACAGGGTGGGAGAGACAGTGGCAACGCTACTCCTCGATGGCATCTCCGAGAGGAAGGATGCGATAATCGACCTCCACGACCAGATTGAGATCATTCAGGGGGAACAATCGTCCAACGAAGGAGTACTCTCTGGCTCTACCTTCTGCATCACTGGAACACTCACCAGGCCCAGGAAGGAGATCTCACTCTCAATAAAGTCTCAAGGCGGCAAAGTCCTGTCCTCGGTATCCGGGAGCCTGAGCTTCCTAGTCGCGGGCGAGTCATCTGGTTCGAAGCTGGAAAGGGCCAACAGGCTGGGAGTACGCGTGATATCAGAGTCAGAGTTGGACGAGATGCTGGGAGGAACCATCCTCGAGGACCTCCCAGAGGAGAGACAGTCCACACTCGGTGAGTTCTGACTAACCATACATCCCGGTCGAGGTACCGCCCGAGTCCTGTGGCGGGTTGAGATGAAGCGCCATCATCTCCCTGATCTGCCCCTCTATCCTCTGGGCCTCTTCCATCAGCGGCTCTGGGTCAAGTTGAACGGCGGGAAGGAGCCCATCCAGGCAACCGATGATTCTAGCGGCAGCACGTGCATCTGGAATGGTCCCCTGACCAATCTCCCCATCGGATTCAGCGAGGATGGCCAATGCATCAATCCCCCTCCTTCTGCATTCGCCCATCATCACCCCGGTCATTCCGCTCACAACCCCCTGCTTCAGTAGCGGAACCCCGATTCCCTTCAGCAATTCGTGTGTGGAGTCGGTAGATCCTATTCCAAGCATCGAGTCCATCCCCTCATCGTCATCGAAAATGCTGTGGCTGCTTTCTATCCCGTGGGCGAATGAGTCGATCATTATCGTGGAACTGACACCGGAGTTCACAATCCAATCAATCAGACTAGACGAAAGTGGGAGGTTTAGCTCCGGGGGAATCTGGATCTCTGAGGCAATCAGAACGACCTTGTCGCACTGTTCCATATTGCAGATTGGCTCTCCCGCATAGAACCTCAGTGGGGGTAGCGGCTTACCGTCTTGGACTAGGCACACCGGAGGGAGATTCGGGTGCCTCACTCCCCCAACCAACTCCAACTCGAGCTTTTCGACTAAGAAGTGCGCAACGATGCTGCTAACGAATCCAACGGAGGGAAAACAACTCACCAGAAGAGCGCCAGAGGAATTCACACCATCGTCTACCTCGACAAGTGGTCCGTCCGCCATGGTTCTACAATCCACTCAATGGTGTTAATCGTTCCCACCTCCGCGCCTCAATTCTGTGGGACATGGATAGAATGGCAGCCACTCAAGATTACCAGATATCCCCATCCTCTTGGAACAGGTTTGAGGAGTGTCCAAGGAAATACTGGCTTTCTCGCCAACGACTCCCTGGGAAGGCAAGCATGCCCGCTTCCGCGGGAACAGCAATTCACAACTCCGTGGAGGATTTGTGCAATCTGGATATTTCGGATAGGGATGAGGACGAAGTGGGCTGGTTCCATTCCACAGCCAGAGACGTCCTCGAAAGAAACTGGAAGGCAGAGAGGAAGGAGTTCATGGAAACCCCACGGCATCCAAAGTGGAAAGCTGAGATGCTCAGCAAGGCCAACGATGGCCTAGTCGGTGCACTGGGCTTCCTCTTTGAGAAGGCTGGATTGCCAAAGCTCGGCCTCCCAGATGTTTCGGTTCGGGCCTGGAGGCAAGTCCAGGGCATCGTCCTAGCAACCGAGGCGACCCTAGAATCAGATTGTGGCAGGCTGATGGGAAGACTAGACCTGTTGATACTGGACCCTGATAGGGAAGAGGAAGATGGTTGGATAGTCGCAGATCTCAAGACTGGGAGGCCACCGAGATCAGAACTCGACGCGAAGGTCAGAAGGCAGTTACTATTCTACAGGGACCTAATGAAGCAGAGGAGCCCAGAACACAAATCAATTGTTGCAGAGGGCTGGTACTCTTCCAACGAGACAGTCTACGTAGCAGACGGGCCTTCCATATTGGAGGGGGCAATCCGGGCATGGGAGTCGATGGAGATCACCGAAACGCCATTTCAAGCAACTCCCAGTGAGTCCGCTTGCTCATTTTGCGATTGGAAGGCTTGGTGCCCGGATTGGTGGGTATCTAGGAGCGAGGGACTACTCGATGGCGGAGGAACCTTCAGAGACGAAGTAACCAAGCTCGTTAGGATAGACCGCGACTCGGGAGCTGCACTTTTCGAGCGAGCCACGCCCATTGACCGCGAGGGCTCCCTCACCGGTTCCGACGATCGGTTCGGGGCTATCCTCAAGGGACAGGCACTAGAGCAAATCAAGCAGTTCGAGCAAGACGAACTGGAGGGGTTCCTGTTCCTGGGGAGCGTCAGAGTCCAAGGCAGGATCGTCCATCTGGGGGACTGGTCAGAGGTGCTCCCATGGTCTCCAATCCTAAAGTCGACTTCCGATTGAGTCCAGCATTTCTTCCACGGACCCCTTGAATTCCCCCGGATACGCCCTCATGAACTTCCACAGTAGAAGTAGAGTTGCCCCTGCATCCGCATCCGCCCTGTGCGATCTTTCTAGCTCGATACCGAACCTCTTGCAGAGCAATCCGAGCTTGTGACGACCGGGGACATCGAAACTCCTAGCAAGAACCAGTGTATCGACAATCGCTAGTGGCCGGGGAGCCTCTCTCCCAATCCTGATGCATTCCATTTCCATGAATCTCCAATCGAATGCAACAACATTGTGCCCCACAATTACAGCACCGTCCATCAGCTCACTCATCGAATCGAGATGGTCCTCGAAACTACCTGCTCCACGGACGTCCTCATCCAATATCCCATGCACTCTGCTTGACCCACTCGGAATTCTGCATCCGGGATCAACCAATGAATTGAGATTCAAATGAGAACCATCCGAATCGCTACCCACCAGCGCGAATTGCACCACCCTATCCTCTCTAGGGTTGAATCCTGTAGTCTCTAAATCGAATCCAAGAACCCTTAGGCCATCCAGAATTCCTGAATCCACGACCACCCCCTATCGCCATCGTCCATGAACCCTACCAAACGACCACCCTCATCTCCAAAGCCCAACACCCATATGAGGGGGACTCGCCTTTCTCGTTCCATGCAAGAGGGCGGACGAAGGGCTTCAACCCTCTTGATCCTACTAATGCTGACCCAATCCCTTGCTGGTTGCGGGGGGATTGGTCCCGGCAGCCCGAACGCGAGCCTCACCTCGGATAGAGACATGATAAATTCCGGAGAGTCGGTAAACTTCGATGCCCGTTCTTCAACGACTCCCGAGCCGACAATAATCGACGAGTTCAGGTGGAACTTCGGGGATGGTGAGACGAAGACGACAAAGCAGGGAGTAATCAGCCATCCTTTCGACGAGGCAGGGGTTTTCGAGGTCAGAGTAGAGGTATTCAATGACAACGGGGACTCCGATTCGGCAACCATCACAGTCTTCGTCAATGCAATCCCGGAAATCATCCTGGACATCCCCGACTTCGTGAAGACGGGTCAAGAGGCCAGACTAGATGCTAGCACATCGTTCGACCCAGAGGGAGGGGGAGTTGACATAGTCTGGGATTTCGATGCGACCACAGACTCAGATGGGGACAGCGACCCCCTCAATGACGAAGACGGCAGCGGGGCGGTGACGCTCCTCACCGTAGCCTCTGCAGGGAACATCACGGGAACGGTAACGGTGACTGATGACAGTGGTGGGAAAAACACCACACTCTGGACACTGCGTGTAATCTCCCGCTCCTTCCGGATCATTTGGGAGGAGGTGCACGTCGACTACGAATGGTCAGGATACCTCGAGCAAGGTGAATCCCATGAGATCCAGT
>Ga0208407_1000415_pt1 | contig 19954 bp, 20 predicted proteins | sample ETNtaG_9_FD_185775 | JGI IMG/M metagenome (GOLD analysis project Ga0208407, IMG submission 185775) | Marine microbial and viral communities from oxygen minimum zone, Eastern Pacific Ocean - ETNP201406SV69 (SPAdes) (version 2) | ecosystem: Environmental > Aquatic > Marine > Oceanic ...
TGTGAGCAACATAGCCATTCCTACACCTCTTAGTCTTACTGGAATATTAGAATAGCGTAGTCTATATCTCACTGACGCTAATGCCACTATAGCGAGCAAAAATCCAACTCCAGAACCAAAACCGTACACCATTGTTTCGGTAATAGTATATTCTCTCTCAACCATGAATAGAGATCCACCCAAGATTGAACAATTCACTGCAATCAGAGGAAGAAAAATTCCTAAATTATTATACAATGATTGAGAAAAGCGCTCCATAAACATTTCTACTAATTGTACCATGGCTGCAATCACAGAAATAAAAACAATTAGTTTTAAAAAACTTAAATCTATATCTGCAAAATCTTCACTCAACCATACTAATGCCCCTTTATCCAATAAAAATTCATAAATGAACCAATTGATAGGTGCAGTGATAGTTAAAACAACTACTACAGCCATTCCTATTCCAACAGAAGCATCAATTTTTTTCGAAATCGCTAAAAATGAACATAATCCTAGAAAGTATGCTAGAACAATATTCTCAATAAATACTGCTTTAGTGAAAATGCTTAAATAATGTTCTAGGCCCATTATACATCCTCCTCAAGACCAAACCACTCTCTTTGGCCCCAAATTACTAATCCTAATATAAAGAACGCCCCTGGAGATAGAACAAGTAATCCAATATTTTCATATCCTCCTGCATACCATGCTTCAGGAATACGCCATAAAACATATCCTGCCCCGCCGTCTGGCAATGTAATTGTTCCTGCACCAAATAATTCTCTGAAAAATGAAACAATAATAATAATCATCCCATATCCAAGACCATTACCTAATCCATCTAAAAATGCTTTTGATGGACCATTTTTAAGTGCAAATGCCTCTGCTCTTCCCATGATAATACAATTTGTAATAATCAAACCAACGAAAACTGATAACTGCTTACTCATATCATATAAATATGCTTTCAACAGCTCATCAACTACAGAAACAAGAGATGCAATAACAGATAACATGATTACAATCCTAACTCTAGCAGGGATATAGTCGCGTATAAGAGATAAAATTACATTTGATGAGCATAATACAAAGATAACTGCTAATGTCATTATAATTGCCTGATCTAAGCGGATTGTTACCGCTAAAGCAGAGCAAATACCAAGCACTTGTAAAGAAATTGGATTATTAACATTTATTGGATCATTAATAATCTTTTTTGATTCTGAATTAAATAGTTCCACTATCTCTCACCTTATTTAAATATGCTTCATATCTTCCTAAATCTTCTTTTAAAAAATTACCTACTCCCTTTCCTGTAACAGTTGCACCTGAAATACCATCGACCTGATGAATAGCAGAAGGTTTGGAGTAATCGACCTTACCTTTTAGCACTTCTACTCCAATAATTTTATCGTTATTATATCTAATCTTCTTTCCTATAAAATTATTTGTAAACCAAGCTTTTTCAACTTCTCCTCCCAATCCTGGAGTCTCTCCGTGTTTATAGAATTGAATACCAAGAACAGTGTCGGTATCAGGCTCTAATGCAATATAGCCAAATACGGTAGACCATAACCCTTTTCCAGCTATAGGGACTGCAATTCCCTCAGTTTTATTTTCTACAACTTTTAAATATACAGGCAATATTTCCGTATTTTTTTCAGTATCAATCTCTTCGATTATACAGTCAATTATATTCCCATTGATGTCAACACAGAACGCTTTTACATTGTCATTAAATATTTTTTCTACAACTTCATTCGACCAAGGCTGTTCTTCTGATTCTTGAAAATTTAGAGATCGTAAAATATTTTTCTTAACATCAGCTTTCAAATTATATTCTTGTAAATCTTTAATGTTCATTTTGGTAAATGACAACATAGTCCCTAAAACAATAGTGACAATAAAAACAAAGCCTAATGTATAATTATTACTATGCATTTCTTAAAAGCCTCATCTTAATATTTCCTTTAACTACATAGTAATCTATCAATGGTGCAAACATATTCATAATTAATATAGCTAACATCACGCCTTCTGGATAAGCTGGATTTACAGATCTAATAATTACTGTCAGAGCTCCAATCATGAATCCATATATCCATCTACCTCTATTGGTGTGTGTTGAAGTTACTGGCTCACTGGCCATAAACACTGTTCCAAATAAAAAGCTTCCAATCAAAATATGTTGTAGTGGTGTAATAGTTAGCATTGCATTGGTTGAATAATCTGCTAAGATATTAAATAATCCAGCAGTGAATACAAGCCCAATAACTGATGCAACCATTATTCTCCATGAAGCAATACCGCAATAAATCAAAAATATTCCACCTAATAAAATTAATAGCTTGTTTGTTTCACCTATAGATCCTGGAATAAGTCCCCAAAATAAGTTAAATGTTGAAAAATCAAATTGTGTCACCTGGTTAAATAGATTGGTTGCTGTATCATATTCTGCAGGATTTGCTGGTATAGACAATGCAGTTGCACCACTATACCCATCTGGTCCTAATGCCCATACTTTATCACCTGATATTTTTGTAGGAAAAGCAAAATACATAAAAGCACGTGCTGTTAATGCGGGGTTGAATACGTTAGTACCAACACCTCCGAAAATCTCTTTTCCAATAATAATTCCGAAACAAGTTCCTATAAATAATTGCCATAACGGAATATCTGGTGGCATAGTTAAAGGAATAAGAGCGCATGAGACAAGAAATCCTTCATTAATCTCATGCTTTCTAATAATTGCAAATCCAATTTCACAGATTGCTCCTGCTATAAAAGTGGTGATTAAAATAGGTAAGACGTATGTCATACCAAAAATAAAGTCGGCTAAAATAGAACTAGAAACTCCTGTAGCAGATGAATGCAAATAGCCAATATTGTATGCACCAAATAAATAGCATGGTATAAGAGCAATTACAACAAAAAACATGGTTCTTTTAATATCCATATTATCTCTTATATGTGGACCTGATTTATTTTGAGTATCTGTTGAGAATAATATTGTATCTGTAGCTTCCCATAGAGGATATGCAAATGATAATGGCTTTCCTTTTTCAAAAAGTTTACCGGATTGTGCTAATATTTTTTTTAGAAAGTTCATATTATTGATCAAAATAGACTATGTCTAATCCTTTTCTAATTATTGCACCTACATCTGTCTTACTTGGACATACAAATGAACACAATGCTACGTCCTCTTCATCGCATTCATAAATACCCAACTGTTCCATTTCGTCAAAATCGTTTGCTTCAATACTACGTAGTAATGCATTGATATAAATATCCATAGGAAATACATTTTCCCAAGCTTCAATAGGAACAAAAGCTCTATGACTGCCATTCTGTAATGTTGTAAAATTATATGGCGACTTATTGCTTCCTATATAAGCATTGAAAACACTATACTTAGAAGATCCACCAGGATGCAACCAACCCATAAATGATCTATCAAAAGACTCTTCAATTACTGAAATAGAAGAATGGTAAAATCCTAAATAACCATTGATACCAGATTGCTTACCCGTTAATACATCTCCAGATATCACTCTTACTTTTTCATTAGATAAATTTTCTTTGCAGTAAGTTTCTAATGAAGCACCAATTCGTGATTGGAAATAGCCAGGATTAGTAACAGCAGGCCCAGCTAAATTAATAGTAATTGATGGATCAAAAATTCCATGACTAAATAATCTACCTAAAATAGGTAAATGATGTCCTTTTACTGTCCAGACTATATCATTACTATTAATAGGATCGATATGGTTAAGTATGATGCCAATGTTTCCAGCTGGATGAGGTCCCTGAACCTCAACTAATTCAATAAAGTCTATATTAGATAAATAATCAAATTCTCCAGGATTGATAGCAACAAAAAGTTTTCCTTTTGTCATTTTTTTCAAATTTGCTAACGCGCTAATAATTTCATCTTTATTTGATGATAGCGTGAAATCATAGTCTACTGATAATGGAGCAGTATTCGCTAAACTAACAATGATAGATTTTGGAGTATCAGAAGGATTTGCAACCTTATTAAATGGTCTTTGTGTAATAAAAGGCCACATATTTTTTTCTAATAAAAAATTAATGACGTCATCTCTATTAGATAAAGGTTCTTGATTTTTAATAGCATTATTACTTTCAACGCTATTATCAATACTGAAGATAATCTCTTTTATTGATCTTCTTTCACCATAAACAATTTTTGAGATTTTACCAGATGCAATAGCTGGCCACTTGACTTCAGGAGAAAGTTTATCAAAGAATATTGGATCTCCTAATTTTACAGAGTCATTTTCTTTAACTAAAAGCTTTGGCTTAATATATCTAAAATTTTCAGGAGATAATGAAACTGTAGTATTTTTTTGAGTTGCTAAAAGATCTCTAGATGCAACTCCAGCAATGTTAATGTCATGGCCTTTTTTAACTTTTATTTTCAACATAAGTTTAGATGCTTAGCTTCACCTCTATTATAGACATGAGAAAGTAATAAAAAAGATGCTTCAGTTCTAGAGAATATTTAGAGAAACAGAAAAAAGATTATTTTTTAGCTTTCCACTCTAGATAATTTCCATCATATGATACTTTTTTCTGCCAATCTTTAACCTTTGAGTTAATTGTATCCATCGTATCTGAACTAACATCTTTAAGCAAATCGATTGTGAGATCACTTACTGTTTTTGCACTAACCCTAGAAGCTTTGATATTTCCCTGGCCTGTGACTGCGTTACCCATACCATGAACCTTATCAACCTCATCAAATTTTCCCGATTCTTTATCTACAATATTATAGGTCGATCCATCCATAGGGACACCATCAATTGGCTCTGGCAAACTTCCAATAGAACTTATAATTAAACTACCTTTTAATATGCTATTTGACCCTTCGATAGCTATTGGCTTTCCATCTACAATCTTACTCTTAAGAACTTCTAATCCTTCTAAATTATCATCTACAATATGCAATCCGCTAGGCTGAGTACACTCTGAAACATTAAATAAGAACTTCTCTTGCATATTCTTTAGCACTTTTCTACGAGCTGATTTACGCTCTTCAACCATCTCTGCATCTAAATTGTCAGGAATAGTTGTCAAAGGCATATTTTCTACATCTCTCCTATATACAAGAGTAGCAGCTCCTTCAATATTAAGTGTTTTATAATCAATATCATGTAATGCTAAATATTTTGGAATACCTTTATGTGCCATTGCAACAATGTCAAAGTCTTCAATCTTTGATTCAACTTTTTGTCTTGCTAGTTCTAATTGTATGATTTTACAAACATCAATAGATGCAAGACCTCCACCTATTACCAAAGCATTTTCTTTAATTTCTACAGAAGGACCACTATAGCTATTTTCATGATAATGATTAAACCAATAAACAAATGGATTTTGATAATAGAAATTTGAAAATCTTTCAATCTCGCTAATAGGGAAAGGTCTGTCTTTCCAAGCTCCATTTGCAAAATAAATGCAGCTCCAGTCTATATTATATATATCTTCAAAACTGATATCCTTTCCTAGTCTGGTTAAGGGAACAAAATCTACTAATTCATGACACATTATATCATCAATCTTTAAATATTCTTTTGTGCGTTGCTTGTCGTGCCATCTTGGAAGCCCATCTTCTATCTTTCCATAAGGCATATGATTTTGATCAATGATAACGCAACGAACTCCTTCTGCTGTTAATTTCTGCGCAGCAGTTGACCCAGAAACTGCGCCTCCTATAATTAATACTGCCTTCATTTTATACTGCTTTCATTAGTTTGTTTATTTCTTAAATTTATCCGGTATGAAATTAATAAATTATTTTATAATTCAAATCATTCCTTTTTTGCCCAAAATTTTTGTGCGCCTAGTAGCATCTCCTTATATCGCAGGTATTACTGATGATGAAATGCTGGAAAATGTAAAAAAATTAAATAAAAAGGGATATAAAGTTGCAATTGATATTCTCGGAGAGCATGTTACAACAAAGGAAGATGCAACTCAGATTACTGAACGCTATGCAAAACTATATTCAAAAATTGATTTGCAAAATCTAGATGCAAATCTATCAATTAAATTAAGTCATATTGGTCAAGACTTAGGTTATGATTTTGTTAAAAATAACCTGATGATATTGGTAAATGCAGCAAAAAAATATGATAATTTTTTACGCCTTGATATGGAAAATTCACCATACACATCAGAGACAATTAATCTATATAAAAAAGCACTCGAAGTTTATCCTAATGTTGGAATTGTATTACAAGCATATATGCATAGATCAATGCAAGATTTAAATTCATTAGCAAATCAAGAATTTAATGTTCGAATTTGTAAAGGAATATATATAGAAGATGAAAATATAGCCTACAGAGACTATAATAAAATAAGAGAAAACTATATTGACCTAGTTAAAAAAGCACTTAGAAAAGGTGCTTACGTTGGAATTGCTAGTCATGATGAATACTTAATTGATAAATTATATTTATGGATTAAAGAAAATGAAATTGGTGCTAGCCAATATGAATTTCAAATCCTACATGGTGTACCAATGGATAAAAAGCTCCAACAGTTAATAAAAGAAGGAAATACGGTGCGTGTATATGTCCCTTATGGAGAGAATTGGTATGATTATTCTGTTAGAAGATTAAAAGAGAATCCTAAAATGGCGGGATATATTATTAAAAATATTTTTAGTAAGATTTTTGGTCGATAAATAACTATTTATCTTTTTTTTCTATACCAAAAAAGTAAAATAATACCTGCTAAATTTGGAAACCACACCTCAGGACTTGACCAAGAAATTCCACTAATCGAATAATCAGAAATAGGCCAAAATAATTTCACTGGGAAAAAATCTTTAGTATGAAATGGAAAGTCTAACAATATATGGAAAGGCCAGGCTAGCATTGGCCATACAAAATCTTTATTAATAAAATAAACAATAGCAATACAGCTAAAAGCTACGATAAAGCTATGCGAAAGATTGTCCATAAAAAATAACCAATCAGGGTATGGTGCTAGCTGAGAAAGACTTTCCAGTGATGGTATTCCACTATAACTTAGTGTTCCATTAAAAAATTTAATGACGAATAAGGCTCCAAAAGAAACTATATCTGGCATTACTCCAAAAAAAACTGCCAAACATTTTTGGCCTCTATAACCAAATAGTCCTCCACCCCAAAATGCATGACTAAGTGTATCCATTGAAAACTATTTTGCTAAAGAACCCATTGGGTCCCAAGGCTTTAGAGGAATAGCTTTTTCATTTTTATAAAGATTATATAAATCTTCCGGTAGGTAATCTTTATGTACAACAACTTCATAATTGTATTCGTCAAACCATTCATCTGACATAATATGATAACCTTTTTCTCCAACCTTATCGCCCCAACTATTTTCTACTCGCCATTTGATAGGTTTATCATCAGCATCTAAGTCTACTCCAGTAAAAAGCATTGCATGAGTCATTTGACTTTCTCCATACTGCAAACGATCAGCTTTATCCATAGAAAATTTTGACTGATAAAAAGAATTAAAGTCAAATAAATCTATATCCATGACTCCTATTTTTCTATCAAAGTGCTTTCCAACATCACAACCAAACCATACTGGATGATTATCTTTAATAGAACTAGCTGATGCAGCTTTCATTTCTTCGCTTGTGACATTAAGATATCTTACTGCGTTTCCTTCTATAACATTTCCAAGTGCTTCAACAGTATAAACTTTTCTATATTCCTTATCTTCCATAGGACAATTGATAAGACACACATATTCATCAAGATTTAATCCAACATGATCATCGAAGAAAGATTTAGGAGTTAAATTTTCAAAACTAATAAACTTCTTCTTTTTATCATGAGTTTGCCAATTAAATGAAGTTGGAGGTGTCCCAATATGCATTGCAAGCATCTTATAAATCTCTTCTAACATATCTGTTTTAATAGACTTTAAATCATCACCTGAAATGCCTTTACTTATATTTTGACGTAAATCTTTAGCATTTTCACGAAGTTTTCGAGCAATCATTCGATTCATTGCAGATGACTGACTTGATGAAAATGATTCTGACATTTCTGACTGTGGAATGACACCATACTTATCAATTAAGCTAACCCACATATCCCACTGTCCGCCATCTTCAATAGGATTTGAAAGAAGATGCATAACTATTCGACTATTCCAATCTTCAGACGCAGAATCTATAATGCATTCTAAAAAATAATTTGCTTTTTCTAGCTTATCCCAAAACATAAAATAGCTTTGAGAAAACTCAAAATTTTTCAAATTATGTTTTCTACCAATATAGAATCTAAATAAGTTTAAGCCAGCAAAACCCCAGCATCTTCCACTAGATTTTTGATTAGTAACTGGCATTTCTCCTTCTACAACATTGGAAAAAGAATGATTTATACTTCTATAATGATCCCAATTCATTATTAAATCGCTTAAATCGGTACGAATCATTGCATTTCTTACTACTTTTACATGGCTATCTGATTGATATTTTTTTTGAAACTTATCTATCGTTTTTAATGAAATTGATTTAGACATATCTCTCCTTTATTAATTTTTTATTTATTTCTAAGAACCTCTTTTTCCCCAGACCATCTTTTTCTTTAATGTATCATAGTAATCATAATCTGGAAAAGTAATAAATTTTAAATGATGTTTTGCTTGAGATATTTGAACTGTTGAATCATTATTAAAATTTTCAATATTCTGACCATCAGAAATTAGTCTCAATTTTTTTTCAGAATCTCCATTAAATCTAAACTCTATATTAACATCTGGTGGCAAAACTAGAGGTCGTGAAGTCAAGGAATGTGGAGCAATTGGAGTCACTACAATAGAAAATACATCCGGCTGTACAATTGGACCACCTGAAGACAAAGAATATGCAGTAGATCCTGTTGGTGTACTAATAATAACTCCATCTGACTTATAGTCGCTTACATGTTTTTCATCGATATATAAAGATAAAGAAGTAACTCTATATGCAGTTTCATTTTGTACAACAAAATCATTTATTGCAAAAAAAGAATTATTGTTATTAGAAATATTAGCATTTAGAACTAATCTCTCTTCTGCTGAAAATTTTCCATCTTTAATCATATTAAGTTTTTCGACTAAATCTTTTGGAATAATTTGTGCAAGAAACCCTAATCCGCCAATATGAACTCCTAAAACGGGAATAGTAGGTTGGCTAAAGATCCTTACACCAGATATTAAAGTACCATCCCCACCTAAGCACAATAAGAAATCAACGGAAGGTGGATCTACTGGATCATAGAAATTAGAATAATTGGAAGCACTTTCTAATTGCTTTAAACTATTGGGCAAAAATAATGTCATATCATTATTTTCTGCCCATAGTATAACTTCATGGACTAGACCTGAAACTTCTTTTTTTTCAGGATTTGCCCAAATAGCAAAACTTTTTGGTTTCATTTTACTTATTTATTTTTTTTCTTATGTCTGTCTGCACGTAAACGTTTTTTACGTTTATGTGTATTCATTTTTCTTTTTTTTCTTTTTTTACCACAAGGCATGAATTGCTCCTATTTAATAATCAATTAATTTATCATTTACAGTCGTCTTCATCAATTTGGAAGGCTTAAATACAGGGACATACCTTTCTGGCAAATAAACAGGATCTCCTGTTTTTGGATTGCGTGCTTTTTTTGGCAATCTATGCTTTACTGCAAATGTTCCAAACCCTCTTAATTCAATTCTCTCATTCTTGCTTAATGTCATAATAATTTCTTTAAAAGATGTGTTAATAACAGCTTCTACTTCTAATTTTGTTAGCCCTGTTTTCTCTGAAACGTTATCTATAATATCTTGTTTAATCATAATATTCTTTTCTCCATTAAAATTTTACTCTACAAACAAAGTTAACTTCTGACCAGGATAGATTCTGTAAGAATTTTCCTTCATATTATTCCATTCTCTGATCTTGTTTAACTTTATATTATATTTATCAGCTATACCACTTAAGGTATCACCAGATTTGACAATATAAACATTTTTAATTGGAGTATCCTTATCTGGTTTGCTCTTTACAAATAATGATAATTTTTGACTTGGATATATATTAGAAGAATTGCCCATATTATTCCATTTTCTAATCTCAGCAGCTCTAGTATTATACTTTTCTGCAATATGACCTAGCGTATCTCCACTTTTAACCTTATATATAATCTTCTCTGGATAGTTTGAATAGACTCCACCTTTTACTGGAATTTTTAATCGTTGACCAATAGATAACCTATTAATATTAGTAATATTATTAATAGTCTGTAAATCTGCAACAGATACACGATATTTCGAAGCAATAGATATTAAATTTTCTCCTTTTCTTACACGATGCTCTACTTTTTGAACAGCAAATTTCTGCTCATCTGGCAAGGCATTAAACTTCTTATAAAAACTATCTTTCTTGCCATATGGTATATTCAGCTTATATGATCCATTTGACGGTGTTGCTGGTTGTCTTAGTTCAGGATTAAGACGTTGAATTGTGCTACGTTTTGTACCAGCAGCTTTTGCAAGAACGGTTAAGTCTGCACTTTTTTCAATAATAACTTCATCATATCTTAGTGGATTAGATTTTGGAATCTTGAATCCATATTTTTCGGGATCTCTTAGGATAATTGCAGATGACAGAAAATATGGTATATAGTTTTTTGTATCTTTTGGTAATGAATATAATTGCCAATAATCAGATGTTTCATGGAGCTTTAATGCGCGATTTACTCTTCCTGGCCCTGTATTATATGCAGCTAAAACTAAATACCAATTATCAAACTCTTTATATAAATCCTTAAAATATTTTGCTGCAGCTTCTGTAGATTTTATAGGATCTTGACGTTCATCAATATACCAATTTCTTTCTAAGCCATACTGCTTACCTGTTGAATACATAAATTGCCATAATCCTACAGCTTTAGCCCTAGATACTGCCTTAGGATCAAGACCAGATTCAATCATAGAAACAACAATTATTTCTTCAGGTAAATCATACTCTTCTAAGATAGGCAGCATTAAATCTCTATATTGCACATACCTTCTTAACCAAATATTAAATCCTTTACGACCTTTTCCTTGAAAATATCTAATATAACTTTCCACCTGAGAGTTTATTACAAGCGGAATATGACCTTCACGGTCATCAATTATAGTAAACTTTGTTGTTCCCATTTCTACCGATTCATTCTCATTTGTAATAGAAGCGATATCTCTACGAATCAAATCTGCTGTCAAAAATTGAGTGGAACTACTTATTGTATTTAGTCTTGTAGTATAAATTTGAATGAAATCTGATTGAAATTTTTCAAATTCTATTTTATCCAACTCTTCTCTAACGCCTAGCTGCTCAACATCTGAAAGAAGATCAAAAATTCTTTTAATATTATATACTACTTCTACTGTATCTTCATTCACGTCAGCAATTACAGCATCTGATAAAAACTGTTTTGCTTCATCAAGAATAGATGAAATTCGATTACCATTTCCTAGAAATGCAGCATCGCTAGTATTCATAAATGGTTTTTTTGGCTTTGGACTAACCGTATCTTGCGCTGAAATAAATCCAAGCAATAATATTAAATAAATATATGATTTAATTAATCTCATAGGGATGGGAAATTATTTGTAAAGTAAGTTAGAATCAAGTTACTGTTTTTTTATTTTATCGATATAGTTAGTAGAGCTATACCCTTCGTGGAACTGTAATAGCTTTACTTGTCCGCCAGAATGAATAACTTCGCTTGAACCTACAACGGTCTCTACTGTATAATCTCCACCTTTAACTAAAATATCTGGCATAATTATTTTAATCAATTCCAATGGAGTTTGTTCCTCAAAACTAACAACATAATCTACATACCTTAGCTCTGAAAGTATTAAAGCTCTATCAGATAAAGAATTAATTGGTCTTGATGGTCCTTTTAATTCTTTTACTGACTTATCTGAATTAATACCAATAACTAGTATATCACCTAAAGACTTTGCTTCTGATAAATATCTAATGTGTCCTACATGCAGAATATCAAAACAGCCATTTGTAAATACAATTTTTTTACTATCTTTTTTATCATCATTGATAGCTTTTATAACATTTTTTAATTGATATTTACTATTGTCCATTTCTTAATTTAATAATTTGATCTTTAATACCCATTGTAATCTTATTACGATCTTCGTAGGAACTATTTTTTGTATTAATAGGGCTACCAAAAATAATGGTTATAATATTTGGATTATTTGAAAATAACGATCTATTCCACCAACTATATGAGCCGGTAATAGCAACAGGAATAATAGGCATCCCCGTATCAATTCCAAAGATTGCAGCTCCTTTCTTAAAATCCTGTAAATTTCCATCTTTTGATCGTGTTCCTTCTGGGAAAATAGCAACTGAACGAGGATATTCTTTCATATCTAACCTTAAATCTTCCAATGACTTAACAGCTTCTTTGTTATTCCTGCGATCGACTAAAACAAATCCTGCTATTTTAATAATAGTATTAAATATAGGAATTCTATCTAGCTCTTTCTTGGCAACAAAAACTAAATATTGATTTACTGCTACTAATAAAAGTGGTATATCAATTAACGAAGAATGATTAGGTGCAAAGACATATTGTTCTTTACTGTTCAAATTTTCTTTACCAATAACTCTCAGTTCAATACCAAATAGCATTGCTAATGTCTTACCCCATTGAATGCCATAGTATTTGAAATTGCTTTTCTTTTTTGAAAGTAATATTGAAAACATTGACAGCAGACCATAAAAAAAGGTCCATATAAGGAGGTTTAGATAAACCCAAATCTTCTTCAATTATTTAATCTCCGCTATACCCATATAAGGTTGCAGAGCTACAGGAATATTTACAGAACCATCTTTATTTTGATGGGTCTCTAAAAGAGCAGCAAAAATTCTTGGAGTTGCAAGACCTGATCCATTTAATGTATGCAAATAATCTACTTGCCCATCTTTATTTCTAAATCTAATATTACCTCTCCTAGATTGAAAATCTTCAAAGTTGCTACATGAAGATACTTCTAACCATTTTTCTTCACCTGGCGCCCACACCTCTAAATCATAACACTTTGCCGCAGAGAAACTTAAGTCTCCACTACATAATTCTATAATTCTATAGTCTAATTCTAGTAAATCTAATATTTTTGTAGCCTGTTCAGTAAGGGATTCTAATTCATTATATGAAAAATCTGGGTGTACAAATTTTACTAATTCAACTTTATTGAATTGATGCACTCTTAAAAGACCTCTAGTATCTTTACCGTAGGAGCCAGCTTCTCGCCTAAAGCAGGCAGAATAAGCTAAATAATACTTTGGTAGATCAGATAATTCTAGAATCTCGTCTTGATGAATATTAGTTAATGATACTTCTGCGGTAGGTATCAAGTATAGCTCATCTTTTTCAATGTGATACATATCTTCATGAAACTTAGGTAATTGGCCTGTTGTAGTAGCAGAATCTGGTCTTACTAAAAATGGAGTAAAAAATTCTGTATAATTATAGTTTTTTAAATGAAAATCAATCATAAAATTGATTAATGCTCTCTCGAGTAATGCTCCATTTCCCTTATAAAGAGGAAATCCTGCACCAGACATTTTTGCTCCTCTTTCGAAATCAATTAAATCAAGGTCTTGCGCAATATCAACATGATTCTTTGGCCTAAAATCAATCTTCTTTTTTGAAGGACAATCTTTAGTTACCACATTTTCTTTATCTGATTCTCCTATAGGAACTGAGCTATGAGGAGCGTTTGGAATTTCCAATAACATATTATTTAAAATAGTAGATTTATCTCGATGCTCACCTTCAAGATCTTTAATTGTTTTTGATAATTCTTTTAATTTTGCAAATACAGAGTCATCCGATTTTCCTTGAGATTTTAAAAGACCAATTTCTTTTGATTGTTTATTTTGATCTGATTGTAAATCATTTAATCTTTTTGTTAATTCTCTTAAATCAATATCAGCTTTCACGATATTATCTAAACTGATAGATTTATCTTTATTTTTTAAACTTTCCTCAATTGAAGATTGATTTTCTCTTATGTGTTTTATATCAATCATATTATAATTTAATTAATTCTTCTAAGATATTAACATTAATCGTTTCTATAGTGATATTTTCTTTATCTATAATTTTAATATCATATAATCCCGATTCTGCAATTTTTATCTGATTAAAATAATAATCTGATATAGGATTTAGATAAAGATTTTGCTCTTTTATGTATGTACCATCTTTATAAATATGGGCAATGAATTCTCTTTTCTCTTTATCAGTACGATTTGCAAAACCGTATATAAATACTGGCTCATTTACATAATAATTTTCATTACCTAGAAAGAATTTATAACTTAAATCTTTATCTTTAGAAACCCAACGTATTGCTTCTTGGAAATATGTATTATCTCCACTCAATATAGATTGATAAAAAGATTCATCATTTATTAATGCGGATTTAAAATGGTTTTTAGAAAAAAGTGTTTTTTTTGATATGCTTTGCAATTCATTTTCGCTTGAAAAGCCTAATCCAAATAAAGGAGCTATCTTTATAAATGATTCTAGGTTTTGGTTATTGCCTTTAAATGCTACTAGAGAAGTATTTTCTGAATAAATCTTCTTAATAAAAAGATTAAACCATCGATCTGATATAGGAATTGCAGGAAAATTATCAAATATCACTATATCATATCTTTTAAACCAGAAATCCTCAAAATTATGTTGATGAGTACTAATTTCAGGGAAAAAATGATCAAAATCATTGTCTATTTGACTAATGATAGCTTTAGAATTATAGTTAAGAGCTCCACTAATAAGAGCAATATTCAGCTTCTCTGATTTCAAGTTAGTAGTAAAAGAATGCCTGTTGTTAGATATATTTTCTTCTAATTTCAAACTAGAAATCTTTGCATTAAAAGCACTGTCAAAATCGATATTATCTCTCACAAGGAATGATTGAAAATAAGTATGCTTATTATTATATAATTTTATTTGATCTGATGCGATTAATTTTGAACCATTAGACAGCGTAATCTGTGTTAATCCACTTCCATTCTGGTTATTAATCTCAATATCAATATAGATAGAATTCTTATCAAAACGATTTGGATATACAATCACATTCTTGATTGATATATCTACTTCATTATCTTGCATCTCCGGTTGAATTATGTCATTAGAAACACTATCTATAATTTCATCTGTTGTTAAAGAAGAATTAACGATGTTAATATAAATTGCTGCACCTATGGCTATAAAAACTGATATCCAAAACCAATTATACTTATTAATGACCATAACTAGAGAACCATTCCTCTTGAATAAGCAGAGAAATTGATACCAATTTTAGCTGAATTGTTATTTATCTTTTTTTCTGCTAAAAACGCGATCATATCTGCGTTATCTGTGCAATATTTCAATGATGGAAAAATAATTTTTTTGTTTATACCGCTTAGTTTTTCTCTTAGTCTTTGATTTGCAGCAACACCGCCACAGACTATACCTGTATCAATATTTAAATCATCCATAGATTTTTCTAATTTACCGACCAAACAATCAACAATTGCTTCCTGATAACTCGCAGCAACATCTTTTAAATCATATTCACTGTTATTAATACAATTAATCAAAGATGTCTTAAGTCCACTAAAACTAAAATTATAAGTGCTATCATTAAGAATAGGGCGTGGAAAATCTATTAATTCTTTATTCCCACCTATTGCTAATTTTTCTATCTCTGGTCCGCCTGGATAATTGAGTCCTAATGTCTTAGCTCCCTTATCAAAAGCTTCTCCACAGGCATCATCTAAAGTCTCTCCTAATAAAGTATAGTCGAATAAATTTTTAACAAGCCATATCTGAGTATGCCCACCAGAAACAAGCAAATTGATAAAAGGAGGATCTAATGTTTCAAACTCTATAAAAGCTGAATTTAAATGAGCTTCTAAATGGTTGATAGGAACAATAGGTATTCCCAAACCCTGAGATATTCCCTTTGCAAAAGAAATACCTGACAGCAATGACCCCATTAATCCTGGTCCACTTGTTACTGCAATTGCTTCTAGTTGCGAATAGTTTAATTTAGCATCTCTAAGAACTTTTTCAGTAATTTCAGGTAGAAATTTTTCATGCTCTCTTGATGCAATCTCTGGAACTACACCGCCAAATTTTGTATGAATAGACTGTGTTTTTGTATAGCTTGAAATTATTTTTGAATTGTCGCATATAGCGACGCCAGTTTCATCGCATGATGTCTCTATTCCTAAAATAATCAATTGATTTCTTTTATAACTAAAATTTCTAAATTATTTGGAGAAAGATCTTTCCATTCCATAATAGTATCAGGAATCTTTATTTCTGGTGAATAAAACTGTTTGTCTACTTTCCAAGATTTCTCAAAATTAATCATAACTTCTATATCGTTAGATGTAATTCTAGCAATTTCATTTAAACCTCCAACAATAGTTAGCGAAACTGTAGCAGGATTAACAAATACATTAATATCATTAGGTTTATTAGTTAGTTTAACTGGAATACCTGTCACAATTGTTTCACTAATTGGTTGAATATCAATATAACCTTGAACTTTCTTTGGATCAAAATTAACAAGTTTATTTGGATTTATAATAGATAGCTCTCTTTCTAATGATGATACTAAGCCTTCTATAGTGTCTTTTCCAGTATTAACAAATGCAATAGTATCTACAACTTCTTGTGGGCCGCCAATACTAATAGAATCTGGGATAAAAACTTGATTCCCAACTTGTACATATCCTGGTTCTGTTGAGATAATTACTTGAGATCGAATTGGCACTTTCTTCACTAAGTATTGATCTAAATTAATCTTTATATTTCTAGGAGAGATAACCTCTACAAATTCTAAATCCAAAGAAGGCGGTAAAACTATTTTTTCAGGATTATTTTTATAATATTGGTCTAGTTCAAAATTATATTCATCTGCAATTCGACTTAAATCTAAAACAGCTTTATAATCTTCATAAAAGCTATCAAAAAATCGCAACCAAATAAACGCTCTACCTGAACCCTTTAGAGTTACAATAATACTTTGAGGAACTTCTTCTTTGTAAGTCTTCTGTTCTTGTAAGTTGCGTGCAACTAAGGGAATCTTTGTTGTAACCGAGTAAGTATCTTCACTCTTAATGAAAAACCAAAAGATAAATGCAATAATAAAAGAATATAGAAGTCTTTTAATCTGGTTAGTATTATTCAACATTAGGTTGATCAAGCATTAAGATGACATTCTTATCTTGTTCTTTAACCTCAACAACTAATAAATCGATAGTGTCACCCGTTTCAATAGAAGTTAAATAATTTTTTTTCAATTCTTTTGAAATTTTATCTGAAGGAACAATACCTATCACATCATCATCCATATCAATTAGAACACCAGAGTCATTGATATCTGAAATAGTACCTTTAAGCTTATCGCCTGAAGAATACTTTTCTGTTATCGTAGGCCATGGGCTTTCTGTTAAATCTTTAACACTTAGTAAGATTTTTCGATCTTTATCTGATATATCTGTAATAATAAATTCAATTGTATCACCTTCATTAACAAACTCTTTTGGGTGTAAAGGATTTTTTTTCCAATCAAACTCAGTATTTCTTAGAAATCCTTCAATATCCTTTCCTAAGTCTACATATGCTCCAAATTTTGTCACTTTATTAACTACTCCTTCTTTCTTATCTCCAACACTTACTTGTGAAGATATATCATCCCATGGATCTGGAGTTAGCTGTTTAATTCCTAGGCTAATTTTCTGCTCATTAGCATCAATAAATAATATCTTTGACTCTAATGAATCGCCTACTTTGTATTGATCTTGAAGATTTTGAATATTTTTTGTCCATGATATCTCAGAAATATGAATTAATCCCTCAATCCCTTTTTCTATTTCAATAAAAACACCATAGTTCATAATACTAACAATTTTACCTGTCACTGAATCTCCGACACTATACTTATCTGGTATCATTTTCCAAGGATTATCTACTAATTGTTTTAATCCTAATGATATTCTTGAGGTCTGTTCATTATAGTCAATGATTTGAACTGTAATTTCATCTCCTATAGATACAATTTCAGATGGATGATTAATTCTACCCCATGAAAAATCAGTAATATGAATTAATCCATCTACTCCACCTAAATCAACAAAGGCTCCAAAATCAGTAATATTTTTTACCAGCCCTTGGAGTTGTGCACCTACTTCAATTTTTGTCATTAATTCTTGTCTTTTTTCGTTCAAAGATTCTTCTAATATTGCTTTTCGAGAGACAACAAGATTTTTCCTTAATTCATCAACTTTTACAATCTGAAAATCAAACTCTTTACCAACCAAATCATCAAAGTTTTTAATAGGTTGAACGTCTGCTTGTGATCCTGGTAAGAATGCTTGTATAACTCCTAGGTCTACAACAAGGCCTCCTTTAACACGTTTAATAATTTTTCCTTTTACAGGCTCAGCGTTTTCGCAAAACTCTCTTAGTTCATCCCACCTCTTAATAAAATCTGCTTTATATTTTGATAAAGTGATATTACCATCTGTATCTTCAAATTTTTCAAGAAATATATCAATGTTAGAGCCAATTTCAGGTAAATCTTTATTATTAAATTCTGATCTATTAATCAGCCCTTCTGATTTAAAACCGATATCTACCATAATATCGCTATCACTGATACCAATGACTTTTGCTGATATAATTTGATTTTCTGATATATCGTTAAAGGTTCCTTGGTATTCTTCTAAATAATCATCAGATACGCTATCTGTTTTTACTTCATCTTCTTTGCCAGAAATCACCTTGATATCTGCAAATAAATCTTTACTTAAATAATCTTTAATTGTCTTTTTAGAAGGTACTTTCTCTTCTACAATTTTCTCTTCTGATACTGTCTCAATAACTTCTTGTTCTACTACTACTTCTTCTACTTCTTTGTTTACGTCTTGTTTAGGTTGATCATTCATATTATTTAGTTTCTTTCAATGTGTTTATAGATTTGATTAACTTGATCATCAATAGTACAATTTGATGTATCAACGACAATTGCATCCTTTGCCTGTTTCAATGGAGAAAGTTTACGACTACTGTCATACTGATCTCTATCTGTCAAATCTTTTTTTATTTTGTTAACGTTTAACTCCTCATTTATTCTCTTAAAGTCTTTTAATCTTCTCTCTGCTCTAGTATCATAGTCAGCTACAAGAAAAAACTTATGTTTTGCATCTGGAAAAACTACCGTTCCGATATCTCTTCCTTCAACAACAAAATTACCATTCTTTACGGTATCTTTTTGCATTTCTACTATTTTTTCTCTCACAGCTTCTAATGCACTAATTCTACTTACTGCATTTGTAACTTCTTCGCTACGAATCAATGAGCTGATGTCTTCACCGTCTAATAAAACTATAATATTATCACTAGAGGTAAAGTTTAATTCCAACTTTAAAATATCTAGCATTTTTTTAACCTGGTCTTTGGCATTGATATCGATAGAATGCTGTCCAAAAAAATAAGTCACAGCTCTATACATAGCCCCAGTATCTAAATACTGATACCCTAGCTTACTTGCTAGTCTCTTTGCGGTAGTAGTTTTACCAACGCCAGCAGGTCCATCAATTGTTATTACCATAAAAATGCTCAGAAAGTTAGTTTTTCTTTGAATAAATGCCAAGATGTTTAAAATCTTATGCTTTTCTTGTTATTTCCTTCAAATATTGTTTTTCTTTTTTTGTTAGCTCTCTCCATTGACCTTCTTTCAATTGATCCAATGTAATATTGCCAAATTTTATTCTCTTTAATGAAATCAGTTTTAAGCCTGAAAATTTAAATATTCTTCTTATTTCATTCTTTTTTCCTTGTCTTAAAATCATCTTAACATGTATTGTCTTTTTAAT